>OCTW013421970.1_pt1 | contig 11045 bp, 8 predicted proteins | sample 1539671 | NCBI WGS metagenome assembly OCTW01 (sample SAMN02144230, study PRJEB22623) | gut metagenome | biome: sheep rumen | host: Ovis aries | place: New Zealand | reverse complement strand
TTTCCTTGTATTGATCACAAAAACGACTGAACGGACGGCAATAGAAAGGTATCTCCTCCGGTTTTGCTTCCCGCAGGTTATAAATGATTTCCTTAACAATCATATCCTTATCAATACGCTTTGTATAGAATGGTAGTCCACCACAATCCGTAAACTCCTCAAACCCATCTGGATAATTGCTGAGCATCTCGTAGAGTGTCTCTGGCATGAATAGCATGTAATCTAAACCATAGATAGTGGCAAATACCTTACACATTGTGTTGTCAGGATCAAGATGCCAAACACCATCACCATTTAAAAACATATGACAGATGTGGTTACTCATACGGTCCGGAATAATATATTTATCGAACAATACCAGTTGCGCTCCATTCCTCATCTGTGCTATATAATTGTTGCTCTCCTTGTAGTTGAGGTAACTATAATAGCAGATCACTCCATAAAACGCCATGATAAGGATAGCAAAGATGGCTGTTGTCCATTTCTTTATCGTTTTACTGAAACGAAATTTACCTGCGAGTTGAATAATCAGGATTAGAGAGAAAAGTTCTGCCGCATAAGAGATACGGACATAATTGAGACCTGTATAGAAGGCGATGGCCATGGAACAGACAATCGCTATCAGATAAACGATGTTCTCCTTGATGAATGTCTTGAACCCTACTATCTTTCTCCACATGGCTATCAGGAAGACTACCACCAGCAGGTAGGTCAAGCGCAATTTACTCCAAATATGAATTCCGCAATCCCAACGCTCCTGGAGTGATCCCATGAAACTATCATATTGGTTGTGTGCCCGCTGAATCGTACTCAATGTACATATCAATGCACCTATCGTAAAGGCAAGGATAAGCCACGGACGAAGCAAGTGCCAGTCGTACGATCGCTTCTTATGCCAAAAAAGCAGTTCTCGAATTATCAAACCGGCACATAAGGGCACGGTGATGCCCTCATGCAGTCCACCTGCAATAAATGCAAACAGTAATAGGAGTGTGAGTTTCCACCAACGATAATCCTTTGTCTGCCTTTCTTCCGTGTTTCTCAACAGCAACAGGAATAATAAAACGAAAACCGAACTCCACAGGTAGTTGATAGCTCCGCACATCCATAGATATTCTATACAGAAAGTGGGCATGAGAAAAAGAAGCAATCCTATGATCCATACCATTGCGCGGCAAGTGATTCTTCTTATTCCTAATTGGCAGATCAATGCGATATATGCCGCAAAGAACAATGGGTTGAGAATGTTAAACGGCAGTTTCCCCGTTATTCCCGTGATAGATTGTATGATCAGATGGATCAGTGCCCTTCCGTTGACATATCTGAAATGTACGATGTTAGAGTCGACAACATCTTTCAATGACTTAATGAGATGGTTAGGATCGATGTCAACATTGACAAACATACAATGGTAACGCAGATCATCTCCTGAATAGGGCGAGAGCACTGTCAATAAACCATGTAAGATGGAGATGACAATTAGAAATATCCAAACTTTACTTTGACTTATCCTCATGACTAATGATTATTTTGTCTTTAAAATCCTTTCCATTGACTTTGGTCTTTATCAGAATAGATTCAACACGGTCATCATATATTTCGTTTTTCTTAACGCAGATCCACTCGTCTTCACCGACTATTACACAAGTATATTTCTCATCGAGGTAGAATTCCTTATCTTTCTGACGCTGGATACCGGTTATTTGCACCCACCATGGTTTCTCTTCATCCTTAACAGGTCTCAGTTTATAAAGAACCTGATCGATTTCCTCTTTACATGTTTTTCGTCTTACGTAATACGGCAAATATCCACAGTCAGTAAACTCATTGAATATCTCTGGATGATAGGCCATATCCTCTAAAAGTTTCAAAGGATAGAAGGCTACAGAGGGTAAATGATAGAAATTTGCTATAATTATATTGACAGAATAGTCGGGATTTAAAAATGAGATATTGTAAGAAGGAGCATATGAAAAGCCCATAATATATCCATCAATAAGTGATGGAACGTTCAAATAGTCCACAATTACCGTTGTATTTCCTTCCTTCATCTGTTGATCGTAATTCTGGGCTTGTTCGTAGACTCGTACACTCCAATACATAACAATACTGTAGAATGCTATCATCAGAATAATCAGGATCGTAGATAATAATCTTTTGATGATTATATTAGGCTTGAATACTTTATAGAGTCTGACAAGGAGAATCAATGAACAGAACTCTACGACGTAGGCTATACGGATACGATATAGACCGGTGGCATAAACAATGCCTATACCAACGAGCAAAACCAAAAACCATCGAACGTTTTCCCGAAAGAAAGAGGAAAGCCGATTACTGTAACACAACAATCCGAAGAGACAACCAACTGCCAGCACATATATCAGTCGAAGGTCGCCCATGATGCTATTGCCATTTCCTATTTTCTTACTGAGCATTTGCATAATACCGTCACTACTATCGCTAAAAGCTTTATGGATAGTAAACGACAGACAAAGGATAGCACCTGAAAGGAAGCACAGCAGCATCCAAGCATATTCCGTTTTCTTCAGTTCTCTCCATTTGGGTAAGGCTGACAGTATGAATCCTATGGCAATAGGGATGGTGATACCTTCGTGGGTCCATCCGGCAAAGAAAGCAAACAACAATACGCCCCAAGATCTTTTGGATATCTCATTCTCCTTTCTCTTTTCCAATAGCAGGAGGAAAATAAGTACAAATACCGATGTCCATAGGTAGTTCAGACAGCCCATCATCCATAGATAATAGTTACCGAAGCCAGGCATAACTGTAATTAGGAAGAAAGCAAAAACTGTTGGATGAAGATCAATCTTTCCAGTGGCGTACCGAACGATTAGCAAGATATAGGCTAAGAAGAAAAAAGGATTGATGATATTAAACAACCATTTACCGTTGACCATTAACAGGGCTTGCGCAATAGAATGTACAAGTGTTCGACTATTCTCATGGAGGAAATGGTCTATTTGTGAGATGACAAGATCTGAGAGATTTTTAACTTCTGGATTGTTAAAGGATTGTCCGTTCTTAAAGATGAATCTATAATTGAAATCATCTCCATCCAATGGCGTCAACCAATTGAGAATAGTATAAACAATAATAACGGCCATCAGGAAGAGGATGGTGTATCGATGTCTGCTAAAGAAGGTTATGCGGTTCATAATTCAATAATAAAAGCTGCACATGTGCAGCTTTTATCTTTGTGGAAACATTTTATTTATCTTTTCATTACATCCTGAGTAGTCTTGACTTCCTTAGTAGTCGCTTTTTGGGTTGTCTTCAAAGTAGTGGGCTTGATTGTAGTCTTAACGCCGGTCTTCGAACTATTTAACACAGGATTGGTAACAGCTGTCTTTCCTAACCTGTTAGTAGTACTAGGAGGAGTAGTAGGAGGATCATCACTACCAGCTATAGTAAAGGTTACAGGCTGAGTGTTAGGGTCAGGTTGTTTTGGAGTGAATGATATAAACCCCGAAACGTCATTATCATCCTCGGCCCTTGGATTGATACCACCCTTGATACCATCCTTGTCTATTGTAACACCACCAACGCCTACTGTAGTACTGGGAACTGACTTTGAGTTGCCTGGTAACACAACCTTACTGGTACCTGTGTTTGTGGTCTTGCCAACACCTGTTGTAGGCTTAATGAGACCATCAGGGTCTTCGCCATCGTCTTCTCCTCCTATAACAAAGCCTGACTTGTTGGGTAATGCAGTACCCATAGTCTTAGATGTAGTGCCTACATTCGTCTTACCTTTCACTGTAGTACTCTTCTTGCCGACATTGGTTACGGTATTGGTGGCTTTAGTGACGGTAGGTACTGGCTTAAGTGCGAAACCTACGAAAACACCCAATATGAGTGCCAACGATAAAACTAATAATTTCTTCATAATCTGTTGTTTTAAATGATTGTTAGCAAATTCTTTAAATGATAATAAGTGGGTAATAATTACGTTTTACTGTCCGTTAAGGGACACATTTCTTCGCAAATATAATAAAAATATTACAGACTCGTATCATATTTCGCACATTTGTTGTTGTCTTTAATAATTATTAACAGAATGTACTTCTGTGAGTATTGATACACAATGTCAGCAGGTATTCATGAAGGCATAACCATACAATAAATAAGGATTTGCTTCGTTATTTATTCGTGCTGAAACGAACGATCATACTCTGTCTTCTTACACTTGCTTTCACGAAGGTAAGTGCGCAGTATGATGTGCCGTTCAGTCATTACTGGGATCTGGAGACTTATTACAATCCTGCGGCAGTGGGCAAACAACCTAAGCTGAATGTAGCCGCGGTGTATGCGCTCGACTTTGCCGGTTTTGAGCATAATCCCCGTTCGATGTTTATCACTGGCGACATGCCTTTCTATGCGCTGAACAGTTACCATGGCGTGGGCGTCAACCTGCTAAACGATCAGATAGGACTGTTCACCCACCAGCGTACGGCCGTACAGTATGCCTTTAAGAAGAATCTGTTCAATGGTGTGCTGAGCGTTGGCGTACAGGCAGGATTGCTCATGGAGGATTTCAAAGGCTCTGAGGTGGATATTATCGATGATGACCCTCTCTTCACGAAGGCAGATCTTACGGGTAATGCCCTTGACTTGGCATTCGGACTCTACTATACCCATAAGAATTGGTATGTGGGATTGTCGGGGCAGCATCTCACAGCACCCCTGGTAGAGTTGGGCGAAACAAATGAACTACAGATAGATAGAACATATTATTTAACGGGTGGATACAATATTAAGTTGAGAAATCCGTTTTTAACTATACCGACCTCCCTCCTTGTCCGTACGGATGGGGTGGGTTATCGTGGTGATATCACTGCCCGACTGGTATATACCAACGACAAAAAAAAGATGTACGGCGGACTGTCGTATAGTCCAACAAACAGTATCACGGTGCTCATCGGAGGCTGGTTCCACGATTTCAATGTGGGTTATAGTTATGAGGTATACACCTCTAATATGAGTATAGGTAACGGCAGTCATGAACTCTTTGTGGGATATCAGATGGACATTAACCTATATAAGAAAGGTAAGAACAAGCACAAGAGTGTGAGGATTCTTTAAAGTGAAGAGTGAAGAGTGAAGAGTGAAGAGTGAAGAATAGTAAGTGAAGAATAAAAAACAAGATATGAAGTCAAGTAGATTAGTTGTTGTACTATGTCTGTTCTCCATGCTGACCATGGCTTCCTGTATGGGTGGTAAGTTGGCAACCTCAGCAAACAAGGGTGGAGAGGTGACAGGTGTCGGTTCGGGAAGAGGTTTCTCTGAACCCACTCCTTATGGCATGGTGCAGGTAAAGCGTGGATTCCTGAAGATGGGCTTGGAGAAGCAAGACACGCTTTGGGGTAAGCAGACACCGGTGAAAGAAATCTCTGTGGATGGTTTCTGGATGGATGAGACAGAGGTGACCAACTCTAAATACAAGCAGTTCGTGTACTGGGTGCGCGACTCTATTCTCCGTACCCGACTGGCTGATCCTGCCTATGCTGGTGACGAGAGTTATGTGATTACCGAGGATAAGAACGGTGATCCGGTGCCTTTCCAGGTGAATTGGAAGAAGTCGTTGCCACGTAAACCCAATGAAGATGAGCAGCGGGCTATTGAGAGTATGTACGTCACCAATCCTGTTACCGGTGAGAAGATGCTCGACTGGCGACAGCTCAACTACCGTTATGAGGTGTACGACTACACGGCTGCTGCTTTGCGCCGTAATCGTCTGAACCCCGAGGAAAGACAGTTTAATACCGACGTAGTGGTAGATCCTGATGAAGTGGTGATGATCTCGAAGGATACCGCTTATATCGATGATGAAGGACGTATCGTGCGTGAGACGATCGACCGTCCGTTGAGTGGACCGTGGGACTTCCTCAATACGTATATCGTGAATATCTATCCCGATACCACCTGTTGGGTGAATGATTTCCAGAATGCGGACAATGAGATGTACCTGAGATATTACTTCAGCAATCCTACCTATAATGATTATCCTGTGGTGGGCGTTACCTGGGAGCAGGCCAATGCCTTCTGTGCATGGCGCACCGACTATCTGCTAAAGGGATTAGGTGGTGAGGCTCGTTATATCCAGCGTTACCGTCTGCCGACAGAAGCCGAGTGGGAGTATGCTGCCCGAGGTAAGGATGGCACGGAGTTCCCGTGGGATAACAAAGACATGATGAACGAACGGGGTTGCTTCTATGCCAACTTCAAGCCCGACCGCGGAAACTATACCGAAGACGGTAACCTGATAACCAGTAAGGCTGCTATCTATGGCGCTAACAGCAATGGACTGTATGATATGGCCGGCAATGTGGCAGAGTGGACAAGCACGATCTATACAGAGGCTGGAGTAGAGGCGATGAACGACCTGAACCCAACCTTGAAGTACAACGCTGCACAGGAAGATCCCTACCGACTGAAGAAGAAGAGTGTGAGGGGTGGTTCATGGAAAGATCCCGAGAGTTATATCCGTTCGGCATGGCGTTCATGGGAATATCAGAACCAACCGCGCTCATACATCGGATTCCGTTGCGTGCGGTCGATGGCTACCTCATCAAGTGTAAAACAGAAAAGCAGTAAGAAGAAAAGATGACACAGTATAGCAAATTCAATATCGTATACCGTCTGCAGAAGTGGATGGATAGCGTACCCGGACAGACGTTCCTCAACTATGCCTATAGTTGGGGTGCCTCTATTGTGATCCTTGGTACATTGTTTAAACTGACCCACCTGCCGGGAGCCAACTTCTTCTTGTTCCTGGGTATGGGCACTGAGGTATTCGTGTTCTTTATCTCTGCTTTCGACCGTCCGTTTGACAAGACAGCTGATGGCATGGATCTGCCTACTCATGTGGGAGAGGAATATGAGAAGTTAGAGACTGTTGCCGGTGAGACAGAGCAGATAGAATCGTCTGTAGGTCCTGTGGTGAGTGGCGGAAACCTCCAGGGAGGTACGATCATCATCAATGGCAGTGGCAGCGGTACTCATGCCGGTAGTGGCGTAGCTGCAGCTGTGGCTTCTCCTGTACCTGCTGCATCTGGCGCAGCTGAGGCTCCCGTTGTAGAAGGTGCGGCAGCTTATGTTGCTCCGCCGCTTACTCCGGATATGACAGATGCTACCAATGCTTATGTGGAAGAACTGAAGAAGCTCACAGAGGTGTTGGAGAAGGTGGCAGATCAGAGTCGCCGACTGACGACCGACTCCGAGGAGATGGAGAACCTGAACCGTACGCTTACTGGTATCTGCAAGGTTTACGAACTGCAGTTGCGTAGTGCCAGTTCACAGATCAGCACCATCGATGAGATCAATGAGCAGACAAAGAAGATGGCTCAGCAGATCGACCAGTTGAATAAGATCTATGCCCGTATGATCGATGCGATGACTGTCAATATGCGTGTGGCAGCACCGGGTACAGGCATGTAATGTAGGATTGTTGATAACAAGATAAATGGCAATAAAGAAAAGACCTGTTTCTCCCCGTCAGAAGATGATCAATCTGATGTATGTCATCCTGATGGCGATGCTTGCGCTGAATGTGTCGACAGAGGTGCTGGAGGGTTTCTCTATCGTGGAAGAGAGCCTGAACCGCACGACGGCCAATTCAACGAAGGAGAACCTGTCGATGTATGGTGACTTCGAGGAACAGATGAAGAAGAACCCCGCCAAGGTCAAGGAATGGTTTGATAAGGCAACGAGCGTGAAGAATATGAGCGACTCGCTCTACAACTTCGCCCAGCAGTTGAAGGAAGCCATCGTCAAGGAGGCCGACGGCAAGGACGGGGATATCCACCATATTAAGAACAAGGAAGACTTAGAGGCAGCCGCTCAGGTGATGACAGCACCCGGCAAGACCAACGGAAAAGATCTCTTCGATGCGATCAATTCCTTCCGTGAGCGTATCCTGAAGATGGTTTCTGACGATCGTCAAAGGGAGATAATCGCCAGTAACCTGACGACGAGTATCCCTGAGGATGCCCATGCCATGGGTAAGAACTGGCAGGAGTATATGTTTGAGGGTATGCCGGTGGCAGCAGCTGTCACCCTTCTTTCCAAGTTGCAGAGCGACGTACGTCATGCAGAGGGTGAGGTGCTCCATACCCTGATATCGAACGTAGACGTGAAGGATATGCGTGTCAATAAGGTTGATGCTTTCGTGATTCCTGAGAAGACGACACTTTATCCTGGTGAACAGTTCTCTGCACAGATCGTCATGGCTGCCGTGGATACTACTCAACAGCCTGAGATCTATGTCAACGGCACACGTATCATCACACAGAACGGCCGTTATGCCTTTACTGCCGGTAGTGTGGGAGAGCATTCTTTCGGTGGTTATCTGATTACACGGAATGCCGCCGGTGAGACCTTACGCCGCGACTTCCTGCAGAAATACAGTGTCATACCGGCTCCTATGGGGGCTACGGTGGCTGCCGACCTGATGAATGTGCTCTATGCGGGTTACTCTAACCCGATGAGCGTGAGTGTGCCGGGTGTGCCTGCCAATGCGGTATCGGTATCGATGAGTGGCGGTTCGCTGACAGCAAAGGGTAATGGTCATTATGTGGCAGTGCCATCGGCTGTTGGTAAGGATGTGACATTCACGGTGACAGCCAATGATAAGGGTAAGAGCAGACAGATGGCTCAGGTAACCTTCAAGGTAAGGAAACTGCCCGATCCAACTGCTTATATGATAGTGGGTGACAACCGTTTCAGAGGAGGTGGCTTGGCTAAGGCCTCACTGATGTCGGTAAACGGTATCCGTGCCGCTATTGATGACGGACTGCTCGATATCGAGTTCCGCGTGACGGGCTTCGAGACGGTGTTCTTCGATAATATGGGTAATGCGGTGCCAATCGTCAGCAATGGTGCATCGTTCTCTGAACGACAGAAGGAAACATTCCGTAAACTGTCACGTAACCGACGGTTCTATATCAACCGTGTGACAGCCATCGGACCTGATGGAATAACGAGAACGCTGCCCGGATCAATGGAGGTGATCGTGAAGTAGTTTAGAGTTTAGAGTATAGGGTTTATAGCAATAGCTCGTAGCTAATCATAAAGAAGATGAAAAGATTATTATTAATATTATCAATCGCGTGTGTTACTGTAGGACTGAGTGCACAGCCTGCGGCACGCCGTCAGCAGCAACAGCAACAACGACAGTCGAATGCTGAGAATATTACGACACGTGCCCGGGTAACTTTCCCGACTGCCGCACCGATGTCGGAGGATGTGGTATGGCGACGTGATATCTACCGTGAACTGGATCTGAACACGGAGGCCAACTCCGGGTTGTATTATCCTGTTGAGCCTATTGGCACGCAAATGAACCTGTTTACCTATATCTTCAAACTGATGATGACGGGACAGATCAAGGCGTACGAATACCGACTGGATGGTAATGAGGTGTTTAACGACTCCTCACGTGTGAAGCCACTGGCCTTCCTGGACAACTACCATATCTATTATGAGCGTGTAGACGGGCGCGTGCATCTGGATAACAGTGATATCCCATCACGAGAGGTTACCTCTTATTATATTAAGGAGAGCGCTTATTATGATCAGTCTAACTCAACTTTCCATACGAAGGTGATTGCCATCTGCCCGATCATGAGTCGTGAGGATGATTTCGGTGATGGCGCTGCGAAGTATCCATTGTTCTGGGTTAAGTACGACGATCTTGCTCCTTTCGTCAGCAAGCAGATGATTATGACGAGCAACCGTAACAATGCGGCAACGATGAGTGTGGATGACTACTTCACGAAGAATATGTATCGTGGAAAGATCTACAAGACTACGAATATGCTCGGTCAGACACTGGCTCAGTATTGCAATACAGAGGAGGCGCTGACCGCAGAACAGAAGAGAATAGAGAAGGAGTTGGTGGATTTCGAGAAGAATATCTGGGGTGATCAGGCTCGGAAAGATTCTCTCGACAGTATTGCCAAGATAGAGACACCTAAGGCAAAGAAGACAGCCAGAAAGAACCGTCGTGCATCTGGCAGTAAGTCGAACGTCAAAGCTGCCAAACCAGCGAAATCATCCTCTTCGTCATCTTCCAGTCCTCGTGTGTCGGTAAGACGCGAGAGACATTAAAAGGTTTAGGGTTTAGAGCATAGGACAATGTCTCGGGGACTGGCTCTACCCGAAGGGGGTGCCTGTCCCCGCCAATGAAAAGATTATATGAAATACAATCTACGGGTTATACTTCTCTGCATCTGTCTGTTGACGCTTAACAACGTTCAAGCGCAACATGCTACCAAACTTCTGCGCTTTGGCGTGAAGGGTGGCATCAATCTTGTTGACTATCCTTTCGGGCATGATATGTTTAAGAGCGATAACCGTGAAGGCTTCTTCATTGGTCCTAATCTCCTAATCCACGTACCTATCGTCGGTCTTGACCTTGATATCGCAGCCTTGTATAATGATCGTAAGACCGTGGCTGTCAATGAGGAAAAGATCCATCAGAAAGCCATCGACATCCCTTTGTATCTGCGAAAAGACTTCCGGGTTCTCGGTCCTTTAGGCATCTTCGTAGGTGCCGGTTCGCAGGTGTCTTTCCAAATGGGTGATAAAGACTTTTCCTTACGCGACGTCAACTGGAAACTGAAAGAGTCGTATCTTAGTGTTAATGTCGGCGGTGGTGTTACGCTGAGTAACCTGCAGTTGGCTGTCAACTACGGCATTCCTATCGGTGATACGGCTAATGTGGAATGGAAGGATGCCGTTGACAAGACCCTCCATGTGCATTCCAAGGATAAGATATGGCAACTGTCCCTGTCCGTCCTTTTCTAATCATAGACGGGGACAGGGCCGCTTCATTCGGGGACTGACTCTACCCGAGGGGTGCCTGTCCCCGAGTGTTACAACAGTATGCTGACGCAAAAGCCTCGAAGAGGCGATAGAGAATAGGCGGGGGTGTAACCCCCGTAAAAGAATAATCATTATATATAAGCCCTGCAGGGGCGACACAACAAACCTGCCACCCCGTTGGGGTTGCGTTATTATAC
>OCTW011609809.1_pt1 | contig 11047 bp, 10 predicted proteins | sample 1539671 | NCBI WGS metagenome assembly OCTW01 (sample SAMN02144230, study PRJEB22623) | gut metagenome | biome: sheep rumen | host: Ovis aries | place: New Zealand | reverse complement strand
CGGACATATGCTTACAACAAAATTCAGAATTGTATCGAAATCCTCAGGCGTTGTCTCAAGACAACCGGTTCCCCAGAATTCTTTTAGATAAATCCTGCATTATAGATAGGGTTTTTACTTAGGCACATCGCTTATTTTCATAATGTAGTAATCTGTCGGTTGATAATTCTTGTAAGCAGTCTCATAGAATTTCTTGGTTGGTCTGTCTGCGTCGTTAGCCTCTTTATTACTGACATACGCGTTATAAAGTGATTGATCCACACCTATTTTATTAAGCGCTATCATAGGACCATAATAATCAATCGGAACAGTTATCGTATATTGTCCTGTCTCCCTATACGTAGTCGTAAATACAAGCGTGCCATCCTGAAGCGTTTCTTTCTGTGAAGGATCCCAGCCTCCGGAAATCATGTTCTTACTTACAGCCACATTATATGTCGTACCATTCCAGAGAACCGTATTATTTTTCGAAGTAGTGCTTGCGTCACCTACACCATGCTCCTCATTATCGTACTCGTCACCTGTATTACCATCGAACACATTCGGTGTGTAATAAATAGCATTAAGCTTAAGTCTCATGGAGCCTCCGAGAATTGCGACGTCTTCCGTCACTTCCGCCGGAATGGTCATATCGTATTTGAATGATATAGTCCTGGTCTCAGAGTCACTATTCATCGTCTCGGTATAGTTATATAGCTTAAATGTTGCATCCTTCTGATTGATTATTAAGCCTTCGTTAATTATCTGTCTGCCTTCATCATCAAATGCATATGTATATGCTCTATTATTGTAAGTCTGATTGGCAGGCGATACAGTCAGATTATTAGCCTGTATAAATGACGTCCGGTTCTCGGAGGATGTGGTAGTGTTTGCCTTCGCATCATCATTTTTACCAAAACCTCTCACCAAAAAGAACACAAGAACTCCTGTAAGGGCAAGAAATATTACCGCGCCTATAATTATGAGCGCAATAATCCAACCCTTAGACTTCTTCGGTGGCATATTCCCCTGCGGATTATAGGGTCCTTGATTACCGTAAAATCCTTGATTACCATATGCTCCTTGATTAGCGTTAGGCTGCTGATTGCCATATGACTGTTGGTTCACAAATCTGAAACCGCACTCGCTGCAGAATGAGACTCCATTCCGTGATTCTTTTCCACAATTTGGACATTTCATATCGGACTATCCTCCTGTCACACTATCTTACTTTATTATTGCTTAGACATTATAATAGTTAACGACGAGCCATCGTACGAGTCTGTTCCATCTATCGTCAGTATAGTGCCTTCCAGCGGTCCTGAAGATGTATATGTTCCGTTTGCATAATTAAATACCAATGACACATTACCATTAGAAAGCTCCCAAGTACCGGAAAAGTCTTCCTGTCCATGAATTATTACAGTTCCGTCCTCTTTAAATTCGAATGATCCGGAGATATCATCTCCCGAATATGTTTCTCCACCCGTTGACACGCTTATTATGTTCCACGTACCTATAAGCAGAGCTCTGTCGGCACTGTCTTTATTCTGTGTCGTGTTATTTGTAGTATTAGTGTTATTTGTAGTATTAGTGGTATTTTGATTAGCAGTAGGGTCGGTATTCTTACCGTCGGTTGGTTTACCGGATTTCTTATCGTTTGATACAGTGCTGCTTGTCTTATCAAAGCCCATTTCAACCGGCTTACCGTCAATCTCCCAATCAAGCTTCATTGAATCGCCGTTAACTATGGCCGTATGTTCCTCCTTCTTCGACGAATCGTTCTTGTCGGGCACATATATTATTATGGCGTCTGCCTTCTTCTTCCAATCATAGACTTCTGACTTACCATTATATGTATACTTCGTTGTGCCATCATCATAGAATTCGAATGACATCGAAATACCGAGTTCTTTCGCAGTAGTTTGCTTGCCATCAATAGTTACATTAGACAAGTCCCACATACCTACCATAATGGCAGCATCTTCTTTGCTTACCTTCTTGCCGAATAATGAGCACCCGCATCCCGTTATCAAGAGGGATAGCATCATTATCATTGTTACTGCAACAATCGTTTTACTTCTTTTCATAGGTTCTCCCCTTTCGCAGATCTCACACTTCCGAATCCCAAATCTGATAATATACTTAAATTAACCCGGCGGTCATTTTTTTAATCGGATTGTTAATCATCGTACTTGTAAGTATTACCGGAACTATTGCCGGCCAAAAGAATAATATACTTAATACTATACCACCCGCAATGTTATAACCGCGAAACTTACTTATGATAACACCGGTATCACCATCCACACATTTTGCATACTTTCTGTATTCGGCGAACTTGATAAAGAATGCAATAAGTACACCTGCAAAATCTATGAATGCCGCAACAGAAAAAATAGTATTAGACGGACCATAATAATATACATCTGAAATACATACAATTGAGAATATCAAGAATATTAGCGCGCACAGGCTGCAAAAAATTGCATATCCGAGATATGTGTAGCTTACTACATTGCACCCGCTTTTTAAAACCTTTTGTTCCTCGGGAGTAAAAACAATTCTCCTCGCCGGCATAGGATTTACCTGCTGTGTATTATTCTGCTGCATACCAATATTTCTTCCACAGCCAGGACATATTCTTGCCCCATTTTCCAATTTCATTCCGCAGTTTTCGCAAAACATATAATCACCCCTTTGCTTCTTACAAAACCCCACTACAATATATAATAAATTTTATCACATCCTCTTATCGGAAATCAATACGTTGACAAAAATCTCAATTATGAGTTTTTATGTCACGCAAGCAAATATCCTTTTCGTAAAATAGACAATTCTCATCCGAAATGATACACTAATAGCATTAAAGATTGGAGGGTATAGTCATGTTAAATGATAGAATTAACGAACTGATAAAAGAAATTGATGCTACCAAACTAGCTATCTCTGAATATGCTGATATTGACAGGACATCCATAAGTCACATTTCTTCCGGCAAGCGAATCCCCAACAAGCACAGTGCATCTGTCGTAAAAATAATTGACGGCATTTACCGTTATGCAAAAGACAACGATAAACTTAATATGATAAGCGAGATTACAGGCGTTGATATAGCTCTTTCATCCGATGACTTTAAAACGGGGATAACCGATTGGCTGTATGAAGATATGCCTACAAAATATGTAATTGATAAACACAGGGATACCGTGACATACATTTACAAGATAAATGTTCTTCTTGACAGATTTAACATTTCCAATGCAGAGATAACAGAGAAGCTTAATTGTGACCCCGCAGTCATCAGCCGATACAGGAACGGTGGCAGGGATGTTAATCCCGCGTCGAGCTTCTCTCTCAAACTGGCAAATGAACTATGGGATAGAATTGAGTCCGCCGAAGATTATTCATTTATCAGCAAATCAAGCGGAATAAAAAAAGACAACCTTAACAGAGATTCGTTCCAAGAATGGTTTACCGATTACAACGCGCCCATCGTTATTCCAAGAGATAGTAACACAAAAAGCCTTCTTGAGACATTTACTGTCACTGCGACCACTAAGCAAAAAAAGCTCAGAAGGTCGAAGAATTTTATTCTTCCGACAAAACAAGAAGATGCCCCCATGTCTTATATTGGAAATGAAGGTCTGAGACAGGCCGTTGAGCAATTCTTCGCTACAGCGCTGGAGAAAAAGCCGCGCTATCTCTGCCTCTACTCAGACAGCTCTATGGAATGGATGACGGAAGACCCGCAGTTTTTCACAAAATGGCAGAATTCAATGTTGCTTCTTATTCAAAAGGGTGTGAAAATTATTATTATTCACAATCTCAAAAGATCTACTCCGGAGCTGACTAATGCAATTATAGCCTGGCTTCCCCTATATCAAACGGGAAAGGTGGAGCCGTACTACTTTGAACACGCACGGCTTAGCAACATTTTCTCACACTCATTATTTATTAATCCAAAGGGTCATGCTATTACCGGCTTACAAATCAAGGGTACCGAGGAAAACAGTATATATCACTACCTCACCGATACAAACGAAATCTCTATGCTATGCGATAGTTATGACAAGATGAAGGAAAATGCAGTACCCCTTGTGGAGCATCCGGATAGCATACCTGAAGACAACGACAGTAAGACATACGAATATAACGGCATCAATATCGTTATTACAAAAGACGCCGTATATCTTACGCATAATGAGACGGGCGTAAATATCGGGCTTAAGCACCATTTGCTTGTTAAATCCTTTAATGAGTTCTTTGAAGGACTATAGTATGGTTCGTTTGTCAATATTTCTGCAAATAATTATTGCTTCGACAAAACCATCGTTATATCATATTGTCCATCATCACCTGACAGCCTCATTTGATTGCCGGATACTGTTCCTTTATATGACGACCCCTCTGCATCGTAAATAATAATTGTAACCTCGCCACCCTCATACTGCCAGATTCCCGAAGTTGTTTTACGGTATCTTGTTTGGCTTACCGTGCCATCACCGGATAGCACAAATGTCGCCAAGAAATCAGGATTCGTTACCTCTTGTCCCGCAGCCGTTCCGCTTGTCGCTTTCCATGTGCCTATGCAATTATCCCGGGAAGAACCGGAATTCTGCGTATTACTTTTCGAGTTAGTATTTTTCTTTATCTGTGAAGAACCATCAGTTGTTTGCGGTGTTGTCTGAGATGACGCGATGGTATTTTCAGGCACATATTTCTTAGGATCTGCCGCATCAGTTCCTTGCTTAGCGAAAATCAGCTCCATTGCCTTACCGTTGACGTTCCACTGAAGTGTGAAATAGTTATCGGATAGAACCGCCGTATGACCTTTTTCTTTACCGTCTTCCTCAACATATATAGTGATTAATTTACCGTCTTTTTCCCACTTATATTTCTCAGACTCTCCGTTAAGAGTGTATATAGCCTTACCGTTCTTCTCGAACACAAAAGACATAGGCGTCCCCGTATCCTTGGCAGCCACCTTCTTACCGTCAATCGTAGCAGCTACGAATTCCCATGTTCCGTCCATTGCTTTAGCGTCTTTTGAACTTATACTTCTACCAAGAAAATGTGATACTAAAAAGAAGACTAATAATCCTACAAGTGCAACTGCTACTACAGAACCAATAACTATAAGGGCAATAATTCCTCCCTTAGACTTTTTAGGGGGCATATTACCCTGCGGATTATATGGTTGCTGATTACCTAATCTAAAACCGCAGCCACCACAGAAATGCGCTCCCCCCTGTATTTCTCTTCCACAATTCGGACATCTCATACCGGATAACCTCCTACATTTATACTTACTTACTTGTAACTCCCAAATTAACAGGAAAATGCTTTAACAAAAACCCTTATGAGATATTACAGATGATTTAAATATAGTCTATCATACCCGTTCCTGCCAAATCAACCCATTGACAAAAATCTCAATTTTGAGATTTTATGTCACACAAAAAAGCCCAACCTTTCGGTTGAACTCTTATAGCAAATAACTCGTCAAAATAATTTTTATATTCAATTACTTTCTAATACCTATCCTTGAAAGTTTTTGTTACACTCCTAATATTTATTACCAACTCAAATTTTACAGTATTGGTAATAAAGTTGGCAATAAAAAACACTCTATTTGCTACCAAACTAAAGAAAAAGCACCCTGCATTATGCAAAGTACTTCTTTAATCCATCTTCAATCAGAGTTCTTTCCCAGCCTTATTTCATGTACTCACCTTCTGTGAAAAAACACGTAACTGTAACAAACTACAACAAATAAAAATCTTTCAAAAGCCAAGTAAAATCAAGGCTCAAAGACAATCGAAACACATTTAAGCTATCGGCTTTGTCTTAAAAAAACTTTCAATAACAGCCTGGGTGTTTTCACGAATCTCTTTAACAATTGCCTTTGCCGACATTTCCGAATGCCTTGAGGCATTATAATCTCTTATTCTTCTAATATCATCAACATCAAATCTTTCACTAATCTTAGGTTCAGTCTCATTGTTTTTCATTTTAATCAACCTCCTCTAAAAGTGCCGTCGGCGGATAAATTAGAATATCTTTATATCCTTCCATAGTTGTAACGACTTTAATACCACGAATTGTCTTAACGTTAACAATATGCTTAAAATTCCATGATACAATAATATCACAATTAGAAAGAATTGCTGCAGCAATATGTTGGCAATCTTCAAATGACTTTTTCTTGAGAACTCCAAAGTCTATAAATTTCTCTGCAAGACGAACCGTACCCTCATTAACTTCTAAAATAGTAAAATCTATTTCATTAAGCTGATTAAGCAAATAGGTTCTCTTGGGCTCTTGACATTTCTGCAATTCGTCTATGACAAGAGTAGATATGAACACCTCATAATTACCCTCTTTAATCTTATCCCACACCTCTTTTGTCTCACTCATCTTTTCCGGTGCATCCTGCTGGTCAAGGTAGCTTACTACAGAAGTATCAAGATATACTCGAATCTTCTTCGAATCATCTATATTCACTAACACATACCTCCATCAATTACATTATACCATTATATTGACAATTTCGCTATTATTTGGAGTAAAATTAGAGCTCTTTCCCAGTCCTGTTTCATGTACCCACCCATGTACCCACCTTCGGTGAAAATACGTGAAACTATAACAAACTATAACAAATAAAAATCTTCAAAAAACCCAGTAAAATCAAGGCTTAGAGGCCATAAACCCAGTAAAACAGAGGATTGACGAGAAACCACATAAAATCGTTAAAATGTTTCTATACCGAGTTTCATAGTATGTTAATCTCCTTTGAGTTTTAGTTATAATCTTTTATAATTTAAGGGCTCATTTATATACAAAAACCCCTAAATCAGTATATTTCATTCTACACTAATTAGGGGGTTTTTGCAATGTTGTTTCATTCTTCAGACAGCGTAAATATATAGCATTAGCTCATCTACCATTCCTGCATATTAGTCTGCGAACCAAACGTTATCTCTAGAAGCTCCGCAGCAATATTCTTGCTTTTTACACGCATAATATTATCTTCTGCGTCTTCTATAGACAGCAAATTCATACTCCCATACCAGACAATCTCATTATCTATTACAGCATAATGCTCACAAGATTCTTCCGCTAGCCTAATTTCAAAGCCAGCTCTGCGAAGTCTCTCCATAAGTTCCATGCGAACGTCATCTCTTCCATATTTATAAGCATCCGGATGCCACGTTACAATTGTTACCTTAACCCCCAGTTCCTGCCGATTGCCAAGTACGGAAATGACACGATTTACTTTTTGATTGTTCAGTCTTGGGCTGGAAATAACAACTGTCGTTTTTGCTTCTACAAGATCTCTCCAATAAATCTCAGCATAGTTTTCAATATCATATATAGCACTCGTTTTCTGCTTCTCACCATCAATATCTACGCATATTTCATATCCGATTTTCTTATATGCTCTCATTCTCGAGGCATACATTTTATCAAACTTCGGGATATGACTGTCTACATAATCATAGACTATTACATTCTTCTTTCCTTCATAATCTCTGTTAAGACGCCCGACATATTGTTCAACGACATTTTCACCCGAAATCGGTGTCGCCATAAATAACGTATCAAGCCTAGGAAAATCAAATCCTTCACCAAGGAGAGAGCCTGTTCCAACAAGAATAATGCTTTCCTCATCGTCAATTGAGTTTAATTCCTCAACCTGTTTTCTTCTCGCTTTTGTACCATTCGAACCGGTTAAAAGGATTAGTCTATCAGAATACTTTCTAAGCCTTTCAGAAAGTTTCTTTGCGTGATCAACATATTTTGTAAGCACAACTGGAGTTCTTCCGGCTTGAACGCAGTCTGCAACATCTCTTATAATCTGAGCGTCACGAATGTCGTTATTCCTGATTAGTTCAAAGGCATCATTACCATATGGTGTTTCTGACAAATGATGTAGCTTTACTGTTCTTGTAAATCGAGGATATACTAGATGATCTATATTTTGCTCCTTCGCTCTATCTTTTGCTGTAAAGCGATATCTGACAGGTCCAAGAAGAAACTCATTTATCTTTTCTTTGCCATCTCCTCGTTTCGATGTCGCTGTAACACCGTACACATACTTGGCATTAATCTCTTGAAGCACCTCTATTGCACTGTCTGAGGCAGCGTGATGGCATTCATCAAAATACACCTGAGAATACTCTTTAAGCATAGGATGAAACCCATCCTTTTTTTCAAAGAACGTATCATAGCCACATCCACTATTCCAGTAAGCGTGTCATGTGCCCCTTGTAGATTACCAATTAATGATTTCCTTTTTCTTATACGTCCGGTCTTCGTCTTATATTCTGGCAGGTCTTCGTCAATATCAAGAAACTCGTCTAAACGTTTAAGCCATTGGTTCATCAAATCAGCCTTATCAACAATAATCAGTGTACTCACACCTCTTTTAGCTATCATATCACAGCATACAACAGTCTTTCCAAACGCCGTTGCCGCATGAAGTATTCCATTGTCATGTAAAAGCATATTATCCACAGCCGGAATCTGCGAATCACGAAGTTCTCCCTTAAAGGAAATATTTAGCTTTCGACCTTTTGTTCTCTTATCTTCGATCTTATAATTAATACCTGCTTCTTCAAATGACTTTAATAGTTTTTCACGAAGGCCGCGTGGTAAAACAATGTATTTCCCTTCATCACTTCCAAGATATATAAATCTTGATTCATCATAATTAGGCAAATCCATAGCCTGATTTTGGAAATACTGTTTGTTGGAAAATGTAGCCATACGACGAAGCTGCCTCTTCGCTTTGTCTGTTATCCCCGTAGAATCTATGTATATACGATTAGCCAGCACTATGTGAACCTCACCTTCTGCGCTTCTGGCTTCAATCTTAGAATCCTTATCCCATGGAGTCTCGTTACCATCATATCCACCTACATTGTCTGAGCTATACCATGCAGAAAGATAGTCCTCTATTTCCTGTTTAGTCAAGCGTTTTGTCCCAGCAAGAACTTTTAACTGATCCTCATATGCATTCCAATTTTCATCAACAAATGCACTATTTCCAGTCCTAAGTGCCATCCCTTGAAGCGGAAGTGCTATCACATTTCCCAAGCCCCCTTCAGGAAGAGCGTCTTGCGTAGGTATCATGCGGTCATAGTACTTAAATGACTTGAGGTTGACTGATTCTGCACCTTTCTCAAGCAATGCAAACCCAAATCTTCTTGCTAATCTGGCAGGAATCATTTCCTTAAAGAATATCCACAGATGCGCACCTCGCCCAGATCTAGACCTTTCTACCACAGCATCAACACTAAGATTTTTGCAAATGCTACGTAGAGCATTTATTTCTTCTTTCCAACCGTCATCAATATTAGCGTAATCATCCTGCCCTGCGCCCTTTGCATGATTATCAAAGTCAAAGACAAGTAGCTGACAAAGGTTATTCTCAAGCATTGGATATATAGCCACAACATCATTTCCATTAGGGTCTGCTCCTTTCATATGCGCTTTTATTAGATTCAAAGTAATTGGCTTATATGCCCTAATCTCACAATCCTTACACCGAACATTATCCTTTCTCTGTATATGACAATTCCTATCCCAACGATTAAAGCATTGTGTATAATACCCGTTCTTGCCTGTTTTAGGATTCGTGTATCTAAGATCAAATACATCCTTTCTGCCACGACAAAACATCATAAAGAAGTCACTTGCAATCTTATCTGTAATCTCAAACTCCTTTATACGTGCGCCTTGATTAGGGTCATATAAATCAATAACATTACTATTGTTATCTGATTCAATATCGTCGTACGCAATACCAGCTTCATCCATACGCTGCTTGAGAAGTCGGTTTTCATCCGTAAGAGCCTGTACCTTAGCTTGCAATTGTTCAATTGTATCTGAATATTGATCAGCAGCTTCTTTCATGTCCTTTGCTCTCCCTATTCTCAATCACTTCCCATCGTTTATTTGCTTTACCAACTGGGCCTCCTCCAGGTAAAAGCATTGTGAACTCCGATGACAAAGTGCAATTGTGACACCAATCGTGACACCAATTCTACACCAATTTGCCGTAAAGATATGTGAAAATATGTGATGATATATCAGATTAAGTTCTTAAGAAATTCAGTGAAATAAAGGAATTTGCGAAAGTTTGGTAAGATACATGAAATAGGGAATAAATTTCTAATGCTTTTTTGCTAAGAGTTCTAAATAAAAAGAATTCAAGTTCTGCCTTCTATTTGCTCAATTCGTCCAAAAATATGTTCTCATAATCTTGAAGTGAATGATAAATTGCATCAATATATACTGTTTTGTTTTCTATTCTATATAGCATCACATATCTATGATACTTAAAGTTAATCTTATAGTAACCTAGTCTATTCAATTCAGCATTAACACATTTATGTAAACTCCCCGCAATAGTCTCTAATGCATTTACAGTTTCTAATGTATCTTCCCATACGCTTCTTACGGCATTTTCATTGTGCAGTTCATATTGAATATAATCTATGTAGTCTTCAAGCATCCGCAAAGCTTTGGGTGAAATTATTACTTTATACGAAACCATGTCTTTTGCCCATCTCCCTCAAAGATTCTTTTGCATCTAAACCTTCTCCTCTAGAAATCTGCTCTCTAGATTCTTCGAGGTCAGCTAAGATGTCTTCCTTTAATTTGGGCACAAAAGGATTCTTGCTTTTAGATGCCTCAAATAAAGATTGCGTATACTCATAAACTTTTGTTTTATCACTATCTGGCATTACTTCAAGCATTGATAAAGTCGCTTCTAACGTACTCATAAACAATTCCTTCCTGATTTGTTTTTATTGTTATATTTTTGCGTTTCATTAGACAATTACATTATAACACGAAGTATAATATTTCTCAAAAATCAGTACCACAAGTGACTTACTTCCAATAAAATAAGTTCAATAATCAAACAAGTGAATCTTTTCTTACGTAATAAGTGCCCCTGCCACGTCCTCGACGTTCAAGCACTTCCTCATTTACAAGTGCTGTTAACGAGTTTTCCACCGATGCACGCCCTAGCTTTGGGCACATTTCCATTATTTCA
>OCTW013382963.1_pt1 | contig 11050 bp, 8 predicted proteins | sample 1539671 | NCBI WGS metagenome assembly OCTW01 (sample SAMN02144230, study PRJEB22623) | gut metagenome | biome: sheep rumen | host: Ovis aries | place: New Zealand | reverse complement strand
GCTTGCCCAGTACGAGAAGGTCAAGAAGCTCCAAGTCATAGATACGTTCTTGACCAAGGCGTCCGGCTACCAGTTCTACAATGTGAGCAAGTTCGACTTCGATTTGCTTTTAGCCGATGCGGAGAACATCGAGTCCAATTTCCGCGACTATGTGAATGGATTCAGCGAGAATGTGCAAGATATCCTTGCCAAGTTCGAGTTCGATAATGTCATCAAGCGCATGGTGGAGTCCGGGACGCTTTACCAGGTCATCAAGGAATTTAATTCCGAGAAGGGTTATCTGGGTCCGGACAAGGTGAGTGCGGTGGACTGTGGCTACATCTTCGAAGATCTGGTTCGTCGATTCAGCGAATCCTTCGGCGAAGAGGCTGGAGCGCACTTTACGAGCCGTGATATCATCTACCTCATGACTGATATCCTCTTGTGCGATCAGAGCCTGGAAGATGGTAATGTGACCGTCTATGACATGGCTATGGGAACAAGCCAGATGCTCAGTTGCATGGAAGAGCGTATTCATGACCTGAACAGTGAAATCTCCGTGAATTGCTTTGGTCAGGAGTTCAACCCCAGCACGTACGCGATTGCTAAGGCTGATATGTTGATCCGTGGCGGAGACCCGGACAATATGCGTTACGGCGATACGCTGAGCGATGACCAGTTCGGCGGTTTCACGTTCCAGTACATCATTTCGAACCCTCCGTTCGGAATCGACTGGAAGAAGGAACAAAAGGCTGTGGAAAAGGAAGCGGCGAAGGGTGATTCAGGTCGTTTTGCCGCCGGACTCCCCAAGATTAGCGACGGTCAGCAACTCTTCGTGCTTAATGGTCTGAGCAAGCTTCGAGCCGATGGCAAGATGGCGATCATTCAGAACGCAAGTCCGCTGTTCAGCGGCGACGCTGGTAGTGGTCCGAGCAACATCCGTCAGCATATCCTAGAGAACGACTGGCTGGATGCCATCATCCAGTTACCTAATGACAGCTTCATGAATACCGGTATTGCGACCTATGTGTGGGTCATCAGTAAGGACAAGCCTGCCAAACGTGAAAATAAGGTGTTGCTTATCGACGCCAGCCATTGCTTTGAACCGCGTCGCAAGTCTATCGGAAGCAAGCGTAATGATATCAGCGACAAGTGCCGTGACCTGATTGTAAAGGCGTATGGCGAGTACAGGGATGGCGTTGTCTATGGCGACGTGGACGGCATCTATTGCGAGACCAAGTTATTCGGTACTGAGGACTTTGGCTATAACAAGATAGTGGTGGAACGTCCTCTGATGGAAAATGGCAAGCCTGTGCTAAAGAAAGGTAAGCCCGTCGCCGATGCAAACCTCCGCGATACCGAAAATGTGCCTTTGACCGAGGATATTGACGCCTATTTTGAGCGAGAAGTGTTGCCGTATGCTCCTGACGCATGGATTGACAAGTCCAAGACCAAGGTTGGTTACGAGATTCCGATGACGCGGTACTTCTACAAGTACCAGGCTCCGGAAAAGGCCAAGGATATCGAGAAACGCCTTACCAAGATTGAATCCGATATCACCAAGTCATTGAAGGAACTGTTCGAGGGGTAAGCGATGACTAGGAAGATGAAGGATAGCGGCGTCGAGTGGATCGGCATGATTCCCGAAGGGTGGACTCTTGGGCGTATAGGGGAATTGTATTCGGAACGGAACCAAAAAGTTAGTGATGTCGATTATCCGCCGTTGTCTGTCACGATGCAAGGAGTCCTACCTCAGTTGGCTAATGTTGCCAAAACAGACGCCCATGATGACAGAAAGCTTGTAAGGTGCGGTGACTTTGCTATAAATAGCAGGTCTGATCGACGCGGTTCTTGTGGTATAGCAGATAGAGATGGTTCGGTTTCTTTGATAAATACCGTATTGTGCCCAAGAAATGAAATGAATCCAAGGTATTATAACTGGTTGTTTCATACAACGATGTTTGCGGATGAATTTTATAAGTGGGGACACGGTATCGTAGATGATTTGTGGACGACCCGATGGGCTGATATGAAGCAGATGTCTGTTCCATGCCCTAGCTTGTCAGAGCAAAAACGTATTGCAGAGTATTTGGACGCCAAGTGCGCCGTTATCGACGATGTAATCGCAAAGTCCACAGAATCCATCGAGGAATATAAGAAGCTAAAACAAGCCGTGATTACCGAAGTCGTGACCAAGGGTGTTCGTGGTAAGCGACCTATGAAGGACTCTGGCATCGACTGGATCGGTCAGATTCCGAAGGAATGGAATGTATCAAGAGTTGGTAGATTATGCTTTGTCACAAAACTAGCTGGATTTGAATTTACTGATGTAATGATGAATAATATCTCGTCTGAAGGTGATGTTCCGATTGTTCGTGCTCAAAATATCAAAATGGGTAAATTCATAGATTCTATTAACGAGTTTATTTCGACTGACTTGTCCTTACGCTTGAATAGATGTGCTTTGGATAAAACTTGCTTGCTGATTACATTTATAGGTGCCGGTATAGGAGATGTCGCTTTATTTGATAAAGCTATGCGATATCATCTTGCGCCTAATGTTGCTAAAATCGAAATAGAATCGGATATGCATAGGTTTATTGGTGAACGTTTTTTACTTTACTTTTTAATGTCTTCCTCAGGACAAGAAGAAGTTAATAAGATAAAGAAAGCGACTGCACAACCTAGCTTGTCTATGGAAACGATTCGTTCAATAAAATGCATTGTTCCAGATACATTGGAAGAACAGCGCGAAATCGCCGATTATCTTGATTCCAAGTGTGCCGCTATCGACACGCTGATATCCAAGAAGCAGCTGTTCATCGACGAGCTGACCGCCTACAAGAAATCCCTCATCTACGAGTTCGTCACCGGAAAGAAGGAAGTCCCAGCATGAGCATAGACGATACCAAGGAAAAGCGTTTCGAGTCCGATATCGAGTCCTTCTTCTTATCCAAGGATGGTGGCTATACCAAGGGTAACGGCCATTACGACCATCTGTACACCATCTATCCGGACAAGCTGATAGCTTTCGTCAAGGAAACTCAGCCGAAAGAATGGTCGCGCTTCGAGAAGATGAATACCCTGAAGCCGGAAGAGAAGTTCTGTCAAGTGTTCGCCGATGCCGTCGACACCGATGGTATGCTTGAAGTCGTCCGCAAGGGATTCAAGCATAGGGGCATATCATTCAAGGTATGCTACTTCAAGCCGGAATCCAGCCTTAACGAGACCGACGCCAAGCACTATGCCGCCAACATCGTCGAGTGCTATCGTCAGTGGTTCTATTCGCCGACATGCAAAAATTCCGTGGATATGGTGCTAGTGGTGAACGGCATACCGCTATTCGCCATAGAGCTAAAGAACCAGTACACTGGTCAGACTGTCGAAAATGCCCAACGCCAATGGATGTATGACCGCGACAAGACCGAAGGTTGCTTTAGGTTCAATCGCCGTATACTGGGGTTCTTCTGCGTGGACCATATCAATGTTCTGATGACGACCAAGTTGGATGGCGGCAAGACATTCTTTTTGCCGTTCAACCAAGGCAGCAACGGAGCTGGAAACGACGGAGGCAAGGGAAACCCGCCCAATCCGGACGGATATCCTACCGATTACTTCTGGAAAAAGGTGTTTCAGAAGGATTCGATGCTAGATATTCTCCAGAAGTTCATGAATCTCGAGGTCAAAGAGGAAACGGATCCGGAAACCGGGAAGAAAATCGTCAAGAAAAGGCTGGTTTTTCCTAGATACCACCAGCTGCATGTAGTCCGCAAGCTTATTGCCGATGTTTCTGCAAACGGTGCTGGACGTAACTACCTGATTCAGCATAGTGCAGGCTCTGGCAAGTCCAATTCTATCGCTTGGACGGCGTATCGGCTTGCAAGCATCCACGGCAAGGATGACAAGCCGATATTCCGTAGCGTTGTCGTTGTTACTGACCGTACCGTGCTGGATAAACAGCTTCAAGAGACAATCAACGGCTTCGACCATACGCTAGGGGTTGTCGAGACTATCGATGACAAGAAGACCTCCAAGGATTTGCTGAACGCCTTGAATGACGGCGTAAGGCTTATTGTCACGACGTTGCAGAAGTTCCCGGTCATCTATCAGCAGGTAGAATCGGCTCCTGGTCAGAACTTTGCCGTCATTGTTGATGAGGCTCATAGTTCCCAGACTGGATCGGCGGCGTTGAAGTTGAAGACCGCCCTGGCTGATACCGAAGAGGCATTGAAGGAATACGCCGAAATCGAGGGAATTGCCGAAGAGGAACTGGACAAGGATGACAAGCTCTTGAAGGAAATGGTTGCTCACGGCAAGCACAAGAACCTCAGCTTCTTTGCTTTCACGGCGACTCCGAAGGAAAAGACTCTGGAGCTGTTTGGAACTCAGCATGAGGACGGGACTTTCCATCCGTTTCATATCTACAGCATGTGCCAAGCCATCCAGGAACACTTCATCTTGGATGTGCTACAGAATTACATGACATATAGCACTTGCTATAAGATTGCCAAGTCTACCGAGGAAAACCCCGATGTTCCGGCAAGTAAGGCGGCGAAGGTCATCAAGAAGTTCCAGGAATTGCATCCCTACAACATTCAGCAAAAATCCCAGATTATCGTTGAAACGTTCCGCGATACTACCAAGAGTGCCATCAATCACCGAGGCAAGATGATGGTGGTGACTAGCAGCCGTCTCGCGGCGGTACGCTACTACCATGAATGCAAGCGGTACATCGAACTGAAAAAGTATGACGATGTAGATATTCTTGTGGCGTTCTCTGGCTCTATCAAGGATGGTGGCGTCGATTATACAGAATCGAGCCTGAACAAGCGTAAGGACGGCTCTACAATCAAGGAATCGCAGACCAAAAAGGAGTTCCGCGATAACTTTAATGTGTTGATTGTAGCTGAAAAGTACCAGACTGGCTTTGATGAACCGCTTTTGCATACGATGATTGTCGATAAGAAACTGACTGGGGTCAAGGCCGTCCAGACGCTTAGCCGTCTGAACCGTATCTGTGAGGGTAAGGATAGTACGTTTATCCTTGACTTCGTGAATACCGAAGAGGATATCCGTAAGGCGTTTGAGCCGTTCTATCACGAAACGTCGCTAGGTGGCGAGATTAATGTTGATGGAATCTACAAGCTACAGAAGGATATCGCCAAGTACGGCGTTTATACCAGCACTGACATTGAGGCGTTCATCAAGGAATATGCCAAGAAGGGTACGCAAGATAGGGATGCGATGGGTCGAATGACCTCAATCCTTACGCCGTCGGCGACGCGCTATAATGCCCTGAACCCCGATGACCGCTATAATTACCGTCGGTTGCTACGTTCTCTGGTGCGCTGGTACGGTTACTGTTCGCAAATTCTAAGGATGTTCGATAAGGAGTTGCACAAGGAAGCCGTATTCGCGGAATATCTTGTCAAGCTGATACCGCCTGAACCTACGATGAACCTTGATCTTGAAGGCAAGCTGAAACTAGAATACTATAAGCTGAAGCAGACGTTCGCTGGAAGCATCTATCTGAGCGATAATGTCGCTGTGTTCGATGCAAGCAAGATTACGCAGAATAGCGGTCCGAAGGATGAGCAGAAAAATCCACTGGATGAAATCATTGAACGGATTAACCAAGCTTACAAAGGTGAGTTTACGCAAGGCGATCGCGTGGTTGCTAATGATTTGTTCGACCGCATGAGTAAGGATGACAAGCTGAAAGCTGCCGCTCAAACTTCGGATCCGAAGATATTTGCCGAATCCGTATTTCCAAAGGTGTTCGACCAGGTGGCGACGGATAGCTATATGGATGCACAAGATGCCTACACTGGCTTGTTTGAGGACAAGGCTAAGTATAAGGCTTTCATGGGCGTCATGGCTGAAATGATGTATCGGTTCTTTAGGGGAACGATGTAAAACGTTTTTGGAAGTAGATTGATTATGCCTGTTACGAATAATAATAAGTACGAAATCCATATATCACCAGCGATGGATTTGATTGGTTCGTTATATGATTTTGTAAATGGACATAGAGAAGATGTTGAGGATTCCTATGTGAAAAAGGCTGCTTTATGTTCGTGTAAAAGTCGTTCTAGAACTGCTCTACATAGAATTCTGTATTATTTAGCATATAATGATTTCTATTTAAATGAAAATATTTTAAAACTTGATGATGAGGACATTATTAGTATATGGGAATCCTTGATTCCGCATATGGGCCTGAAATTGCCTCATCATTATATTACCATGAAGGGTTTGAATAACTTTTTGACGGATGATAAGTTTAGGATTGGTCTGAACAGAATTGTGGATTCCGCATTTGCAATTTTGTGGTCGCAAAAACATATGTTATATGAATTTAACTTACTTCTTGCTGAATATATAAGTAGTTGTAAAAAAAATGAATTTCCAAAGATATTTAAGAAAAATGGAGTTTTAGATAGAAAATGTCAGAGTTCCTGGCCACAATGGTTAAGAAAACAAATACTTTATCGAGATCGAGGCTTTTGCCAGTATTGTGGAAAACGTGTGTCTGACACTGATTTATTCAATGATGATTATGATATTGATCATATGGTTCCTTTGGAAAATGGAGGAACGTTTGATCCTACTAATCTAATTCTTGCTTGTCATCATTGTAATCGGTCAAAGGGGAAAAAGTACGTTCCGGTAGTGGATTTTTTTACTTGGCCGGAACGAAAAGATTTTAACGGGGTATAGAAATTATATGTTTTGACGGCCTTCATTATATGACATGGTCATAATGAAGGCTCCGTTGACAGAGTTGATTGCGTCAATGAAAATTGTTACAGACTTCATCTCTGCAACTTGATTTTTGAACCAAAGGCCTTCCGAATTTGATGTCCTTGAGCAAAGCGCAATCTATTCCTTGACATTTGACAATAGACTCATATTTTTTTTTAGAGTTGCATAGCTCAATATTTACAAATCCAAAACGTCGATGAATTCATCTTTTTGATTTTATGTGAAAATAATCTGCAAAAACTGTTTTTTTGCTTAATTAAACAATGATTCTAAACAATAATCATTCTTGTTTCTATATTATTGAAATAGTTTATGTACAAAAAATTAAACAAAGGATATTGTTTTATGAATTTTGTAGATGATTTCAACAAAATAATAATTCAGGAAATTGATGATTTAAAGACTCAAGGTTTCATTTTCCCAACACACGAGGAATATCGGCTCAAAATTTTTAATGATGCTCAAAAGCGTGTTTTCAGCGCACAAGAAATGCTGGAAGAAGCTAAAAATGATTTTGAAACCATCTCTCAAGACTCATCAAAATCTGCAGAAGACAAAACTCTCGCCAAAGAAAAAGTTGACTCTCTTTTTGAAAATCTTTCTGTCGTACAAGGAAATCTTGCTATTGCACAGCAAAATTTAGATTTTGTTAGACAAAACAACATCTCTCCCTCTTTACAAAACGATTATGAAGATTATTTAATAAACCTTTATTTCAATATAAAAGCAAAAACAATTCTTCCTGCCAAAAGAAACGTTCACAAATGTGCTTCCTTTGATGTACCCACTCAGTATCAAGAGGCAGTCACAGCCATCGAAAACGCAATTAGCAACGGGGACGATTTATTCCCTAAATTAAGTCGGCAAATATTTAAAGCCGATTTTAAAGACATGATGATGTTTGATTTTGGAATCACGCATCTCCATTTGGGTATGACGCCCGATCCGCATCATCCAGGGTTGATTCAAGGAGGGCCTGATGTTCTTTATGCAATGTTTACCGCTACAGACGCGTATTTGATAAAAATAGGACCGCATGGTTCGTGGAATAATCGTCAATTGCTAATCGATATAGACAACTCTTTCCCCGAAGTGCTGAATCGCTACACAATCATCGGCGAGCCAGAAATTGAATACAATGACAATGACCGACAAACACTAAAAAATGAAAATATTAATTCATCAATTATGGTCAACGGCAAGCAAATTATGCCTCCTGGAATGGGGCTGAACGCAGCGGGAACTTCGATGCGAGCAACAATGCAATTATGTCGTATGAGAAAATGCGCTCAACGATTACAGAATCTTGTCGAAAATTATGAAACTACTTTGAAGAATAAATATCAATTTGACAATATTGATTTTAAATTAAATCAGTTTTCGTTTCAAGGAGCGATAGGTTTTGATAATATAAACAACATTCAATTTGTGCATGATGGTCAAACTGGTGAAATATGTTTCTTCAAAAAAGAAAACGGTTGTTTGAGGTTACTTGATTTATAATCGAAAAATTTAAAGTCTGTCAATTTTGATAGACTTTTTTTTGTATAAACAGATAAATGCTGATGTGTTCTTTTTTATTAAGATTATTGTTGTTGCGCTCTACTCTTTTGGATTTCTTCTAGCGGAATGCCTGAAATGCTAGAGATGTCCTCGTCAGTTAATTTGGGAATGGCAAACATAGCGTTGATCCAGTCGCGATCACGTTGAGCAATCTTTTCAGCAATTTCTTCTTCTTCAACTTCGGCAATGGACTTGTAGCCGTAAACTTCGCTGCATTTCTTGAAATCCATTTTAAACTGCTCCTTGGCTTCGCCTTTAAAATACCTCTGTAAATATATAAATGTTAGGTTAAGAAAGCCATCCCCCCCAAAATTGTGATCCCCACTACTCCCATTCCTAACAAAAAATGGTATTTTAAAAAGACTTCACGTTAACCTCCAACGATTAAGGAATTTGGCTATGCTTCAGAAATTGTGGAACAAATGCAAAAAATGCGGCTGCGATAAAGCCGCGGATTCTGAAAAATTTTGCGAATCGTGCAGCGAAAAACGTCGCGAATTTTGGAGCGATATCAAGAAAATTGTGGGTGTAGGCGGTGCCGCCTTTTTAGTGCTTATCGCGGGCGGCAAATTGACGAAAAAATCCTAAATTCATTCTTCGGAATATGAATAAGTACGCGTTCTTCTTGCTTTGCGCTTCTGCCGCTTTTGCTCAAACAGCGGATACGGTCTCGTTTGTCAACTTCGAAAATCGCGAAGTTGGCGTTTACGGCAATGCAGAGGCTAAGGAAGATTTCAAGCGCAACACCACGGATAAAAGCTGGTGGTATGCGATGGACAAGAATGGTGGCCAAAATTCCAAGATTGTCTATGACGGCGAGGTGCATGGCAATGTGTTGCAGCTTAAGTACCCCAAGGGTTGCGTTGGTCCGAATGACAATGATACTCCCGCGTGTGCGGCGCAAATCATCCAGCCACTTGTGAAAACGGCCGATACGATGTGGAGTGCGTACGATATTTTCATCGAGGAAGGTTTTGAATTCCAGTTGGGAGGCAAGCTTCCGGGGCTATGTGGCGGTAAGTGCTACACGGGGAACGCGATGCCCGAAACGGGGGATGGCTGGAGTGCGCGAATTATGTGGCGCAAGGGCGGGAACGCAGTCCAGTTGATTTACTTCATGGGTCAACATTCTGAATACGGCGATGATTTCAAGTGGAATCTCGGCGGTAAAAATCCGCAAGCGCAATTCACGATTGGCAAATGGCATCGCATAGTCAATAAAGTCTCGATGAATACGGTCAAGACTCCTGGCGCGGGCGACAAGAACGGTCGTGTGCAGGCGTGGCTTGATGGCGAGCTCGTGCTTGATGTCGATACGCTCAGGCTCCGCGATTACGATACTTTGCATGTGGACAAGTTTTATCTTTCCACGTTCCATGGCGGGAGTAGTGCTGAATGGGCTCCGACACACGATAATTTTATCCGATTTGACAATTTTACGGTTTCGACCGATTCTATTGCGGTGACTCTTGATAACGGGGGCGAAGTTGGCTTGGGTAAAAATTTGAGGAGAGAAAATCGCCGTTCAGTCTCAAAGCCTATTGAAATTTATCGCGTTAACGGCTCGCTAGTAGGTCGCCAACACTCAAGCTCCGATGTAAATACGCAAAGACTCCGGAACGGTAAAATTATCCAGTTGCAAATAGAACGGTAAAAAATAGACCGAAAAAAATTAAAATTTTCGAACTGTCATAATTTGACGTTCTGTGATTGTATATTTGCAATATGGATGAAAAAACTAAGTCCGAGGTATAAATATGACAGCGCAAATTCCAGAACAGCTCATTCTCAATGCCAAAAGGGAATGCATGCATGCTTGCCCGCCGATTCCAAATGATCCAGCTCTTGTCGCTGAATTGTCTGAGGAAGAGGCTTACGAGGCCGCGAAGGGGCAAGAATTTGGAATGTATCTCTTCACTTCCGCTTGCTGGCGAAAGTATGTTGGTACATGGGAAATCAAGGATGGTAAGTTCTACTTGATTAAGCTTGAGGGAAAATACAAGCTGCTAAAAGATGAGCCTGTTCATGCTACATGGGTTACTGGGAACATTGTTGTTCCGCAAGGGGAAATGGTTCACTATATTCACATGGGTTTCTCATCCATCTATGAAAAGGAGCTTCATATCAAGATTGAGGCGGGGATGGTTGTGGAACAGAAGGTCATTGATAACGCGGATAAGATTAAGGAATACTCTGAAAGTGGGGGATTCTGGTTTTAGCCGCCTTGACTTGTTTGGGGCGATACTAAAAAAACACCGGATTTCTCCGGTGCCAATTTTGTTTTTTTGAAATCGCGCATCTTGTCGCGGCATTTGGATTTTAGAAGTTCTCTTCGTGGACTTCGAAGTAGGCTTGCGGGTGAGCGCAGACGGGGCAGACTTCCGGGGCCTTTGTACCGACCACGATATGTCCGCAGTTGCGGCATTCCCAAACCTTGACTTCGCTCTTTTCGAAGACCTTGGCGGTTTCCACGTTCTTGAGGAGGGCGCGGTAGCGTTCTTCGTGCATCTTTTCGATGGCGGCGACCATGCGGAACTTCTTGGCGAGCGCGGTGAATCCTTCTTCTTCAGCGGTCTTCGCGAAACCTTCGTACATGTCGGTCCATTCGTAGTTTTCGCCTTCAGCGGCTGCCTTCAGGTTCTGGGCGGTGTCGCCGATGCCTTCGAGTTCCTTGAACCAAAGCTTGGCGTGTTCCTTTTCGTTATCAGCGGTTTTCTGGAACAATGCAGCGATCTGTTCAAAA
>OCTW011594512.1_pt1 | contig 11050 bp, 8 predicted proteins | sample 1539671 | NCBI WGS metagenome assembly OCTW01 (sample SAMN02144230, study PRJEB22623) | gut metagenome | biome: sheep rumen | host: Ovis aries | place: New Zealand | reverse complement strand
ATGAGGAAATCTGGAACGTCCGCGCGGCGTTTGCGCTCTTGCAGAAGCGGGCGGACGCGAAGGTGTGGAAGGCGGCGTGGGCGAAGGCGACGAAGGCCGCCAAGCTTGCGTTCGCGGCGGACAAGTCGAAGGCGGCGAAGACCATCGCCGTCAAGAAGGGCCTCGACACGAACCAGTCCATCAAAGTTGCGGAGGTGAGATAATGAAACCGGTAAAAATCGCGATGATGGGCATGACCCACGGCCATACCCGCAAGTACTACCAGACGCTTCTCGACAACCAGAAGCTCGACTGGGTCGCCTCCTGCGCCCAGGACGCGGAGGCAAAGAAGACTTATGAACTCTACAAGACGGGCGTTCCCTGCTACCTCGACCCCGAGGAGATGTACAAAAAGCATCCCGACATAGAGGCCGTGGTGATAGCCTCTGCGAACGACCGCCACTTCGAGCAGATGAAGTGGTGCGCCGAAAAGGGCATCCACATTCTTTCGATGAAGATTCCGACCTTCGACATGAAGGAATACGACGAGATGATCGCTATGTGCGACAAGGCGGGGATTGTCTGCCAGATCGAGCTCGAAATGCACTACAATTCTGTCGTGCGCCGTTTGGAGAAGCTTGTGAAGGAAGGTGCCATCGGGAAGATAAAATCCGTCCAGGCGACGAACATCACGCTTTCGCCCGTGTGGGCGTTCCCGTGGCAGGGCGACCCCAAGGCGAGCTTCGGCAGCGTCGTGCCGCTCAAGGCGGGCGACCCGCGATTCCGGGGCGGCGCGCTTTGTGACCACCCGCATATCTTTGACTTGATCCGCCACCTGACCGGCAGCAGCTTCGACTATATCTACGCCGAAGTCGCGCCAAACCTGCGCGAGGGGCTTACGGTCGAAGACATGCTCATGGCTGTCGGCAAGATGAAGGACGGTACGGCGTTCCTGTTCGATCCGAGCTGGTCGCGCCTCGAGGAAAAGCTGAAAGTCCCCGGCCCCGGCTGGGAGCGCTTCCCGAAGCGCATGGAGGTGAACGTCACCATCACAGGTGACAAGGGGATGATCACGTGCGACTGCTTCGGTCCGAACGTCTACCACAACGGCGCGCCGAATGACCGCTACACCGTCCAGTACACGTACTTTGACGAGTGGATTGGCCTGATCGACGAGTTCGTCGCCTGCATCCGCGAGCACAAGACGCCGCTCATCAACCTGAAGTGGCACAAGGAGACGATCCAGGCGATGCTCGGCTGCTACGAATCGATCCAGAGCGGCAGAATCGCCAAGGTGAAATGACCTGTAAAGGACCGTCGGCTATGCGCATTCCGGTAAAAATACAAGCTGCGGCACTCCGTGTGATTTGTGTTGCATCGGTCGTGTCCGCCTCAACGGCGGCATGGGCCGGTGCTGCTGACGAATTTTCCCCTCTGCACGACGAGTTTGGAAAATACTATCGGCAGATAACCGGCAGGGATGCTCCCGAAGGGGTTATCCGCCTTGCCGTCGACCCCAAGGTGTCGAAGAGCGGCAGGGACGCCTACGCCATCCAGTCGGCGGGAGATTGCGTCGCAATCACCGGCTCCAACCTGCGCAGCGTGTGGTACGGTCTCTACGACCTCCTCGAACGGCGCGGCGGATGCCACTGGTTCTGGGACGGGGACGTGGTTCCGAAAAAGGAATTGATCGACCTGTCGAACCTTGACGTCCACGAAGAGGCGCAATTCGAGTATCGCGCCATCCGATACTTTGCGCATCGCGGCCTTACGCGCTTCCAGGCGGAACACTGGGGGCCGGACGACTGGAAGCGGGAGATAGACTGGCTTCTCAAGCGGCGTCTCAACACGTTTATGCTTCGGATCGGGCAGGACGATCTTTTCCCGCTCTCGTTCCCGGACGCATGCGAATATCCCGACCCTGCGAAACCTCTCCCCGGCACGGGCAAGGGCTTTCGCGACCGCTCGCTCTTCTGGAGCCTCCAGTATCGCGGCGAGCTGCGCAGGAATCTCCAGAAATACGCTTTCGAGCGCGGGCTGATGGTCCCGGAGGACTTCGGCACGATGACGCACTGGTATTCGTTCACGCCGCCGGATTTCCTCGAAAAGAAAAAGCCGTCGTTCATTCCGCAGGCCTCCAGCAACTACCTCGAAGAGAAGCATCTCGTGTGGGACTTCCGCAAGAAGGAATGGCTCGACGCATACTGGAATATGACGGAAACGGCCATACGCGAATACGGCCAGGGCGCGCCGGAGCCTCGCCTTCTGCACACGATCGGCCTCGGCGAGAGAATGTGCAGCACCAACCGCGTCGATAATTTCAAGTTGAAAGTAGAAATGCTCGATACGTTTCTCAAACACGCCCACGAGAAGCATCCCGAGGCGAAAATCCTCGTCGCCGGTTGGGACTTCTACTATTCATGGACGACGGAAGAGGTGAAAAAGTTCATACCGCACATGGATCCCGCACGCGACATCCTCTGGGACTACGAAGGCGACGTTCGGCCGGAGAACAAGCGCAAGAGCAACTTCACCACATGGGACGTCATAGGCAAGTTTCCCTACACCTTCTCCGCGTTCCTCGCCTACGAAAGCGCCTTGGACGCGCGCGCGTACTATCCTCTCATCGAAGAGCGGCAGAAGCTGGCGCAGAACGACCCGTTCTGCAAGGGGTACGTCTTCTGGCCGGAGTCCAGTCACACGGACACGCTATTTTTGCGGTTCTTCACGGAAAACGCATGGTCCGCCGAACCTGTGGCGCATGAAGAAGTCCTCCGCAAAATGTGCGACGAGCGCTACGGCGCGAATGCCGCGGCGATGGAAAAGGCGTGGTTGAAGGTGCTGCCTGCAACGTATCTCCGCGCATGGACCGGCAACTATTCCCATGCCGTCCTCGGCTGCGGCACGAAAGGCGGCACGCATGTCGGCAGTGTCGCCAAATGGGGAAAACCGGTCGCCGACGCCTCGAAGGTCTTTGCGCACCTTGCGGAAATCCCCTGGCGCGACGCATTCACGCGGCGCGACACGATCGACATCGCGCGTACGGCGCTCGATCGGATCATCACGTTCCAGGCCGTGAAGCTCAGCCACGCCATCCGCGAAGGGCGCAAGGCCGTCGCGCTTGCGGACAATCTCGTCGCGCTCTGCGACCGAATGGCCGACATCCTTGAACTGCACACGGACTATTCGATCTGGGAGTCGTATCTCCGCCTCGACGCGATCGAGAAGATTCGCAACCCCGACTTCGCCAAGACGCTTTTCGACAACGTCTCGTGCGCCTACTGCCGCAGCCATCAGTACGAACTGGCGCGCTACTGGTATGCGCGGCAGGCACGGGAGATCGCGAGGTGCGCCGCCACATCCGCACCTGTGCCGGATCCGGAAAAGATTCGCCGCAAGCTCATGAAAATGCCTCTTGAAAAAATGAAGCCGACCCTGCCGCGCACGGAAGAGAACTTCCGGCGCGTCATGCGCGAAACCGCCGCGCTCTGCGCCGCGGCGATAGGCTTGGATGCGGCCCGTGCAGACGGTGACGGCTCCGCGGAGCTTGAGGGTGAAGAAGTCAAATGACCAATTTTTCCAACAACAACAACAAGGAGGAACGCAATGGTTAAGACAACAATAGCGGCGGCTGCCGTGCTGTGCTGCACGGCAACGGCCGCGATGGCGTCAGGCGCCACCGTTTTCACGGGTGGCGGACTTGGCGGGCTCTCATACGACGAATGGAAGGCGGAACAGGTTGAGTCGACTTCTTCGTCCGCCTCAGGAGTGGCGGCGTCATTTGATGCTGGCGGTTATACGACCGGTGTTTCGGCGACGTACATCGCGCTTGAGGCAAGATTCAGAACTTGGCTTGCGTCGGCGGGCAGGGCGCTTCGCTCGGATGCGGTCAAAGGACTGATGGTGATCTTTCGTTAAAACCATGGTTAACACACTCAAAGGAGAAACTAACATGCGCACAAAACAGATACTCGCGGCAGCCGCAGCAAGCGCTGCCATCGCGACATTCGCAGCGGCGGTTCCGACCGTCTCCAACGTCACGATGGAACAGTCAACATCAAGCCGGCTCGTGACGATCACGTACAATGTGGACGACGAAGCGGTGATTACGCTCGACATCCAGACGAACGCGACGGCCAACGTCGACACGGGCTGGGCTTCCATCGGTGGCGAGGCGATAGGAAACGCGGTGGGCGATGTGTGGAAGAATGTGTCTTCGGGCAGCCACACAATCACATGGCGTCCCGACCACTCGTGGCCCGACCACAAGGTGGCAGACGGCTGCGCGCGCGCCGTGGTGACCGCGTGGGCGCTCGACAACACGCCCGACTACATGGTGGTGGACCTCGCCGCTGCGAATACGGTGCGCTACTATCCCGCTGTTGATTTCCTGCCGGGTACCGTGCCCGGACAGACGGGCACCATCACCAACAACCCCGCCTACAAGACCTCGAAGCTGGTCATGCGCAAGATCATGGCGGCGGGCGTGGAGTGGACGATGGGAAGTGCCGACGGCGAACTGGGGCGTGTCGCAAAATCAGAGAAGGCGTTTCCTGTGACGTTGGGGGGTAATTATTACATCGGCGTTTTCGAGGTGACGCAGGCACAGTGGAAGAACGTTCTCCCGACCACCGACCGTGCTGCGAAATTTATAAAGGAAGGTGAAATGCGCCCGATGGAGAATGTCAACTATAGTGATATCGACAGCAACTTCCTTGTTTCCCTCAATAACAAGACTGGGCTTGATTTTGCCCTCCCCTCCGAAGCGCAGTGGGAATTCGCGGCGCGTGCCGGGTACGGCTCCGGCTACTGGAACAACGGCACACCGATTATAGGTGAGACAACAGACGAGAATCTGAAGTTTCTCGGCCGCTACAAAGGGAGCCTCCCTGACTCTGAAGCCGGAGACAAAGACTACACATTGGCTCCGGACGAGGGCGGCACGGCAATCGTCGGCACGTATCTACCGAGCGACTGGGGTCTCTATGACATGCATGGCAACGTATGGGAGTGGTGTCGTGACTTTTATGTAGAGGACATCTCTGGGCATGGTGGCGCGGTTAACATCGCCCCCAATGACTCGTCAAAACCCTTGTTTGGCTCGAACGCCATCACGCGCGTGAAGCGGGGCGGGCGATATGGCAATACCGCGAACTATTGCCGATCGGCGCAACGTCAAAGCGAAAAGCAGTCGAACCAAAACGAGCAGAACGGCTTCCGCGTTGTCTGCACGGCGGGGTTGCAGTAAGAGCAAGTGAAAGACAGATGAAGGAACCATTCATGCAAGGAAAGCCTGGTCATGAAAATCCGCGCGGGCGTCTTAAATCGCTAGACGCCCTGCGCGGGTTCGACATGCTGCTCATCTCCGGTCTGGGGATGACGATCATCGGGTTCTGCAAGCTTTTCCCGAACGGCTCGCTCGGCTGGCTTGAAAATCAGTTCCACCACGTCAAGTGGGATGGGTTGGTGCTGTGGGATACCGTCTTCGCGCTGTTTGTCTTCATTGCCGGCGTCAGTTTCCCGTTTTCGCTCGCAAGGCAGCGCGAACGCGGAGATTCGGCAGGACGCATCCATGGCCGCATCCTCTGGCGGATGGCTGCCTTGATTCTCCTTGGCATGGTCTACAACGGCGTGCTGCAGTTGAAGTTCCAGGACTTCCGGTACGCGAGCGTACTTGGGAAGATCGGCATGGCATGGGCTTTCGCGGCCCTGCTTTACGTGCATTTCGGCGTCCGCGCGCGCATCTGCATCGTTTTGGCCATGCTGGCCGGATACTGGGCGCTGTTGACCGTAACCGCGCCGGACGCGCCGCCCGGCTGCGGGCCGTGGACGCTCTCAGGATGCTTCCCCGGGTATCTTGACCGCATCGGCTTTACGCCGGGGCATCTGTACGAAAAGAACATTCTGGAGCCGAGCGGATTGCCTGTCTCGATCTTGGGATCGTCGGTCACGGCCTCCTTGGGTATGCTGGCCGGCGATCTGCTCAGATCGACGCGGGAAGGTCTCGCTCCCGCGCGGAAGGCGATGCTGCTGGCGGCGACGGGCGTCGTACTGCTGCTGGCCGGGTGGTGCTGCGTTGCGTGCGGCTGCCCCATCATCAAGAAGCTGTGGACTCCCAGCTACACGCTCCTGGCGGGAGGCTATTCCTTTCTGATGCTCGCATTGTTCTACTGGATAATCGATGTCAAGGGATGCCGGCGCTGGTGTCGTTTTCTGGAGGTCGTCGGACTCAATGCCGTGACGGTCTACATGTTCAAGCATATCGTGAACTGCAGCGCGGTGAGCAAGTTCTTCCTGGGCGGCGTGGCCCAGTTCTTCCCAAAACCAGACTTTGTTGTGGGGCTTGGCGTGCTCTTGATCTGCTGGGGCCTGTGCTGGTTCCTCGACAGGCAGCGCATCTATCTCAAGGTTTGAAGGCCGGGGAGGCCGCGACAGGATCCAACAGCCAACAGAACGCCATGACGCGCAGGGATTTCATCGGCAGCACGCTTGCGGCGCTTGGGTTTACGGCGCTGCCGGGCGGCTTTCTGTTCGCCGCTCCGCCCGGCTGGAATCACGATGGCAGGCCGAATCTCGTCTTTGGCGTCATCAGCGACACGCACTTGAGGACAGCATACGACGGTAGAACGCATGGCAAGATGTGGACCTGGAAGTATTTCAAGGTAGCCCTCGAGTTCTTCCGCGACGCGGGCGTCGATGCCGTGGTGCACTGCGGCGACTTCGCCGATCGCGGGCAAGTCGCCGAGATGCAGTTCCACGCCGATGCCTGGAAGGAGGTGTTCGCAGGATGCAGGGCTCCGGTCAAGCTCTTCGTGACCGGCAACCATGACGTGATCGGCTCGACCTATGGCGACTTCGTCGCGAAGATTCATCCGGATGAGGAGGAAAGAGCGAAGCACGTGTTCGCCAACGACATTGCCGCGCATTGGGAGCGCATTTGGGGCGAGAAGTACGAAGGGACATGGCACAAGGAGGTGAAGGGCTATCATTTCTTCGGTCGGCACTGGGGGCTTGGCGAGGGAGTGCTGGCCGACGTGCTTGAGGCGGAAAATGAGCATTTCCGGCTTGCCGAAGGCTTCAGGCCTTTTTTCCTGCTGTCGCATGAGCGTCCGCACGCAGCCTTGAGCAAACGGGTAGCGAAATTGCGCAATGCCGTCTCGTTCTTCGGACATTGGCACCACAGCGCCGCAAACTGGAACGAGATCTATCTGTGGGGCGGGGCTTCGATCCAGGTCCCGCCCTGCGTGCCGCGAGGCGGGTGCTTGCTTTGCGGAGATGAGTACATCGCACATGCACCCCTTGAAGGTGCCGACGGCGCGGGGGCCGCGCGGCAGGGCTATGTTGTGCGTGTCTACGATGACATGCTGACCATTGAGCGTCGCGAGTTTGGCGAGGGCGGCAGACTTGGTGCGGACTGGGTCATGCCGTTTGGAGTCAGGGAAGGGGAAAGGGAGTCGGAATCAGGGGAGGGCCGCGCGCCGTCGCGGCCGCATCCGTTCGCGAAAGAGGAATTGAAGAAGGTCATCGGCGAGCCGCAGTTCAAGAAGAGTGTAAAGTTGAAAGTTGAAAGTGTAAAGTTGAAGAGCGGAGAAGATGCCGTAAAGATTTCAATTCCGCTTGCCGACGGCAATCCCGATTCGCGCGTGTATGCCTACGAAGTTGTCGTGATCGGCGAAGCGGGGAGCAAAAAGCTTTTCAAGGCCGTCTACGCCGCCGGGTGCAACTTGGGGATCGGACATGAGCCGAACGGCGGCGTGACGACGCTCGAAATCCCGAAGTCGGAACTGCCGCCGGGCAAAACGCTGACTGTCGCCGTTCGCCCGTTGACCTCTCTCGGCACCAAAGGCAGACCGATCGCTGCAACGTGCAAGGCTGAATCGGCAGGATTTGAGGTTGCGCGGCGGGTGTGGGATTCGCCATGCGCATAAGACATTAAGTTGTTGAACAGGACAAAGGGGTTGGTGGTATATGACTAAAAGCAATGAATTCAGCCGGCGCGACTTCTTCAAGGGGATGTCGCTTGTGGCGGGCGGTGCGGCGCTCGGCATGGCGCTGAAGCCCGGCGTCGCGTTCGGGGCGGACGCACCGGTACCGCCGGGCGAATGCGACCTGGATTATCCGGTGGAAGGTCTCGAGGCCGTCACATCGCGCCCGATCACGGTTGCGGTGATGGGCGCGGGATCGCGCGGCGGAACGTATGCGTGGTACGCGGCGAAATTCCCGAAGACGATGAAGGTGGTGGCTGTTTCCGACATCAATCCGCAAAGGCGCGAGAAGATGGCCGAGAGGTACGGCATTGCGGAAAACCGTCGCTACGGCGACTTCCATGACATGCTCGCGGCGGGGCGCGTCGCCGACGCGATGATCATCGCGCTTCCCGACAACCTCCACTACGAACCGGCGATGGCGGCGATGGCGCAGGGCTACGATCTTCTGCTCGAAAAGCCGATGGCGCAGACGGAGCAGGAATGCCTGAACCTTCTCAGGCGCCAGCGCGAGACGGGCGCGATCGTCGGCGTCTGCCACGTGCTCAGGTATGCGCCGTATTTCCGCGCGCTCAAGTCGGCGATCAATGATGGTCTGGTCGGCGAGGTGATTTCTGTGCAGCATATGGAGCCGATACAGTATGCGCATATGGCGCATTCATACGTGCGCGGCAACTGGCACAGCGCAAAAGAGACGACGCCGATCATTCTCGCCAAGAGTTGTCACGATCTTGATATCGTCAAATGGCTTCTTGGGAAGCGCTGCGAGTCGGTTTCCGCCGATGGCTCGCTCATCCATTTCCGCCGCGAGAACGCCCCTGCGGATGCACCGGCGCGTTGCACGGACGGCTGCCCGCATGAAGCGACATGCCCCTATTCCGCCATCGACATCTATTGCAACAAGAAGCGGCACTTGTACGTCTTCGACCTCCCTGCGGGCTACACGCGCGAGGATGTGATGGAGAAACTGCGGACGACGGACTACGGGCGCTGTGTCTATCGTTGCGACAACGATCAGTGCGATCACTATGTGGCGAACCTGCACTTCGCGGGCGGTGTGACGGCGGCGTTCTCGATGGAGGCGTTCACGCCGTGGGGCGGACGCCGCACGCGCGTGATGGGAACGCGCGGTTTTATCGAGGGTGATGGGACGCAGTTTGCGGCGTACGACTTCAGAGCCAACAGGCGGCGTGTCTGGGCCAAGAAAGTATCGGAAATCGTCGAATACAAGGGTTCGGGACACGGCGGCGGCGATCTTGCGCTCATGCGCGACTTTCTGCGGGCCGTTGATGCGCACGACGAGGCGATGCTGTCGAGTTCGCTCGCGGCGTCCGTCGAAAGTCATGTTATGGGTTTTGCGTGCGAACGGAGCAGGCTGTTCGGGCGAAAGGAGCCTGTGGCTGTATTGTGAACGAAATGCAGGGATAGAAAGGAACCAAAAATGAAAATGACTGTGCTGTCAATTGCCGCAATTGTCGCAGGCTCGCTCTTTGGCGCGACGCGTACGGAGGCAATAAGGGAAAAACTCGCGTCGGGCGATCGTGACTATGTGTTTGTCGCGATGCATCGCGGCGACTGGCGCAACTTTCCGGAGAACTCGAAAGGGGCGATCCTCTCCGCCATCCGGCTCGGCGCGGACATCGTGGAGCTGGATGTCCACATGACGAAGGACGGACGGTTCGTTCTCAATCACGACAACACCTTCGACCGCACCACCACTGGCAAAGGCAAGGTGCACGACCTGACGCTTGCGGAAATCAAGCAGTTCAAGATGCTGGACCGCGACGGCCAGCCGACCGAGTACGACGTGCTGACGCTCGAAGAGGCGCTGGAGCTGACGCGCGGGAAGATACTCGTCAACATCGACAAGTTCGGCAAGCATCCGCGCGAAATCCTCGCGGCGGTCGATGCCGCCGGTGCCTTGAAGGAGGTGCTGGTCAAGTCCACGCATTCTGCGGAGAAGGCGAAGGAACTGTTCGGGCCGTACTGGGCGAAAGTGGAGAGCGGTGAACTGCTCTATATGCCGGTCGCGCACATTGGCCGTGACAGCAAAGGGTATCGCACGGCGGGCGAAAGTGTCATCCCCGGCTATCTCGCCCTGGAGCCGCGCAACGGCTCGATGTACGAGATGTGCTTTGACGACCCCGCCGATGTGCCGGCGGCGTTGGAGGCGATCAAGGCCGCGCCCGGCGCGCCGCGCATCTGGGTGAACACGCTCTGGGATTCGCTTTCGGCGCGGCATAGCGACCGGGCCGCACTCATCGATCCGGAGGCGAACTGGGGCTGGTGGCTGGACAACGGCGTGACGATGATCCAGAGCGACTATGCGGCAGAGTTGATCGTGTGGCTCACGCAGAAAGGGCGGAGGAATCTCTGAGATGAAGCGAATCGGTGTCCTTTCCGGCGCGGCGCTGGAGCGCGCGTACGTACGGCGGCGCATCCGCCAGATTTGCGCGATGCTGTTTGTCTATGCCATCTTCTACATCTGCCGTCTCGCGTTCTCGGCGTCGAAGAAGGACATGATCGAGCAGGGCGCGTACACGGCGAAAGAGATCGGCGTCGTCGGTTCGGCGATGCTCATCGCCTATGCGATCGGCAAGTTCGTGAACGGTTTCATCGCCGACCGCGTGAACGTGCGGCGCTACATCATGTTCGGCCTCTTCGTCTCGGCTTTCGCCAACTTCATCGTCGGTTTCCATGTTTCCGCGTTGATGCTCGCGGTCGTCTGGTTCGTGAACGGTCTCGCGCAGTCGACGGGCGCGCCGTGCTGCGTCGTGGCGCTCGCGCGCTGGTGGCCGAAGGAGCGGCGCGGAAGCTACTATGGCATCTGGTCGTGCTCCAACAATCTCGGCGAGGTGCTGGCCTACATTCTCACGGCGGGCGTGATGGTGTGGGTCGGTCGCGCGTGGGGCGCTGACTACGCATGGCGAAGCTGCTTCTGGGGCGCGGCGGCGATGGGGACCGTCGGCATCGCGGCGGCGTGGCGTTTCTTCGGCAATGCGCCCGAGGACGAGGGCTTGCCGCCTGTGCCGGTGACGACGTCCGAAGTCAAGGTCGACACGGCGGGCGGACAGCGTATTGCACTG
>OCTW011414824.1_pt1 | contig 11050 bp, 3 predicted proteins | sample 1539671 | NCBI WGS metagenome assembly OCTW01 (sample SAMN02144230, study PRJEB22623) | gut metagenome | biome: sheep rumen | host: Ovis aries | place: New Zealand | reverse complement strand
TGATTTTAGTGCAACAGGACTTAGTGAATCATCTAAAAGCATGATAGATAAACATACATGGAACTTAGGAAGTCAAGGGGAAAATGATGTATGGACAAGTGGGAATGGACTCGGACTTGCAAGTAAATTCTATGAATACGAAAGAAGTAATAATACAGGAAAAATCTGTAGTTCAGGGAACTATTGTAATGACACAGTAAATAGAACAACTTCGTGGGAAGGATATGTAGGACTTGTGTCATCAAGTGACTATGGATATGCCGTAGGAGGAGAAGCAAGAACAAATTGTCTTGCAAATACCAATCTTTATTATTATAGTACCAACAATTGTTATAGCAACGACTGGTTAGATAATACTTTAACATATCAATGGACAATGTCGCCGTCTGCGCATTCCTCTCGTGTTTCCTGTGTGTTCAATGTGACTTCGGTCGGGCGCCTTGACAACCACTATGCGTACTATGCAGATCTCGTTCGCCCAGCCTTGTTTCTGATACCATCTATCGAAATTTCAGGAGGGAATGGAAGCACAACTAATCCGTATATTTTAAAAAATGAGTAAAGAATATGGCTAAGAATAGCTATATTCTTTTTTTGTTAATGGAAAGAAAAAAAGGATGTAATTTTGTTTGCTTTATGTTATAATTATTTTAGGAGAATAGGTATTATGCAGTTGAGGTTGAAGAAAATATTAAGTCATCGTTTTTTGCTTTTATCAGTTGCGTTTGTGGCAGTTTTTTTGTCATGGTATTTTTTAAGTACCTTTTCTGCACCTATAAGTGATAGTGGCTGGGATGGTGTTGTTGCTAGTAGTTTTGCTTCTGGTACGGGAACTTCAGAAAATCCTTATTTGATTTCAACGGCAGGAGAGTTTGCTTATTTTAAAACTTTACTAGAAGGAGAAGAAGCTGAGCAATATAATGATAAGGCTTATAAAATAACTGATAGTTTTAATTATGGCAACTATGATTTATCTATTGACAAAGATATTTCTTTTAAAGGTATTTTAGATGGTAATGGACATACTATTTATAATGCTAAAATAACTGATTATTTGTTTGCTAACATTGAATCAGCTTCAATTAAAAATATTTCTTTTCAAAATATAGATTATGAACTTACACAAGGTGCTGGTGCTATTTTAGCTAAAAATAGTAAAAATAGTAATTTAGATATGATTTTAGTTAAAGCTAAAGTTCAAGCTTATGATAATTCTTTTGGTGGTTTTATTTACGAAGATGAAGCTTCTACTGTTAAAAATATTGTTTTGCAAGAGAATATTGTTCCTATGGGAGAAGATGTTGCTACTTTGGTTTATAAGACTAAAGATTCTTCTTTTTCTAATATTTTGTTAAAAAAAGATGTTTATAGTGATGTTAAGGAAAATGAAGCTAAAGAAGTTTTAATTCATCATTATAAAATTCAAGCGGATAGAATTGTTCTTGAAGATGGGAATATAGAAGATTTTAAACAAGAAGATTTTAAAGTTAGTTTGTCAAATCGTGAATTTGCATTATCTTCTACTGATGTTAAACCTACTAATATGCTTAAAATGGCCCCTCAGCCTGGAAATCCTAGTTTTGAAGTTGAAAGTAATGGTTCTAGAAATGGTATAATTTATGTAAATGATTTAGATAGTGATTGGAATTATTATCAAGGACTTAATTATGTTGGGGGAAGTACTACTTTACCAAATGGTCAAGATCATAATCTTTATTCTGAAAGTAATCTTGTTCGAGCTAAAATAACTTATAGTGCTAGTGATGGAATTAATATTGGAACTATTTCGGATACAGAAAATGAAAATACTATTATTTATTATAAATGGTTAGAAGTTAATAATAATAAAGTTGATCTTGTTTTAATTGATAATCCGTTTACTAATAGGCCTAATGGTAAAGGCTTTAACGGATGGGTTAGCCAAAATACTGGAGTGGTTATTACTCTTGATTCTACTTTATATCAAAGACATGCTAGCATTAATGTTGTTTCAAGTGGGGATGGATATCAAGATTTGGTCTTAAACTTTAGAGCTAGCTGGGTTGATGCTCAAACTGCTGATATGACTGGAAATTGGTCTAACGTATTTAGCCAGTTTTATAGTGAAGGACTTCATGAAGTTACTACAACAAGAGTAGAACAACTTCCTTATGATATGGCAGGATATTATGTTTATGATAGTGTTTCAAGAAACCAAACTTATACTGGGTATTATAGTTCTGGTGGTAGATATTATTATCAAGAAAATAGAAGTTGTAATAATAGAACTTGTTATTACTACCGTGAGCTAGAAGCTGGAGAACAATATTATTCTAATGATGAGGATTTCTATTATTTTGATGGTAATAGAAGGTATACAGTCTATGAAAGTGATATTAATTTTGAATATCAAACTATATATCTTTTGGATGGTCAAAATATGGGTGGCTTTTATGTTAATAGAGAGTTTAGCAATGGGGCTAGTTATGATGGATATTACGATATTAATGGTAATCTTGTAAGTGGTACATGTCGAACTAGTAGTTGTACTTATTATGAACTTTTACAAGAAGTAGATGAAGATGGTAATCCTAATTTATATGAAAGAGGAAAAAGATACTATTATTTTACAACAAGGGATACTAATATTGCTTATATAGGAGCCAATATCAATAGTACGTGGTCTTCAACCCAAAATAAGCCTTTTACTTTTACAGGGCTTAAGAATGGAACACGATTAGATTATAGATGGAATGTTAATGGTTTAAATGTTACTTGTTATAATGATACGACTATTGAAAACATGACTATTTATTCAGAAAATGAGCCAACTAATGAAGAACCAACTACAGGGTATTCTGGTTCTTGGTGGGATTATGTTTATCATGGCACCGTAAATGCTAATTATAAGAATTTAAAGATTGGTAGAGGATTAAGACAATATAATGGTTATGCTAATTTTGACTCTTTTATGGGAGGTTTAGATGATACTGGTAGCGCTAATTATAATACTAAGTATCAAATGATTATTGAGTCTGGCGTTTATAGCTCTGGTTCATTAACTGAGCCTCCTGAAAGAGGAAATCGTAATACTGATTATTTATATATTCAAGCTGATGCTGTTTATGGAAGCGATGTTGACAGAATAAAAAATGAAACTGCTAATTTGGATGTATCTTTTAGTGCTGCTGGTTCTTGGGCCGGAGATATAAATTCTTCTAGAGAATGTGCAATTTCTTTAACTGTTAAGAGCGGTTCTTTTGGTACTGGTAAGTATGATATGTATTCAGGAATTTATGTCGGTGGAAGAAGTTATGGTGATCATCATAATGCAAGATGTGCTAAAGTTGAAGGTGGATATATCTATAATTTGATTGGTGGACCTTTAACTGCTTCTGATAGAGCTAACGTTAATGATACTTATATTTATCAAACTGGTGGTTCTATTGATATGGTCGTTGGAGGAGCTGGTCGTTCGGCAACATATGGGAATAGAATTATTTCACTTACTGGTGGAACAGTTAATTATAGTGTTTTTGGCGGTTCAAATGGTTCTGGTACGGATAGTAGTGATGGTGATGGTACTGTAAATGGATCTTCATTTATCTATGTTGGCGGTAAAGCGACAATAGGAAATGGAGCAACTGATACATTATTTGGGGCAGAGTCTGGAAGTGTATTTGGAAATGGAAATGGTAAATCTGGTTATTCGGCAATTGGTTCTAATGAAAACTCTTCTATTGTAATTGATGGAGAAGCTCATATTAAAAATAGCGTTTATGGTGGTGGAAACTTTGGTGCTACAGGAGTTAGTAGTAGTAAATCTACGACAACAACAACTATTCAAATATTGGGTGGTACAATTGATAAAAATGTCTATGGCGGTGGAAATCAGAATGGAGCCGGTAGTAGTTCTACTACAGCAACTATTTTAATTGAGCAAACTGGTGGAGAAGTTAAAGGTAGTATTTATGGTGGTTCAAATGAATCTGGTACTATCCTTGGTTCTACAACTGTTAAAGTTAAATCTGGTTCTGTCTTAAATAATGTTTATGGAGGCGGAAAAGGTGCAAGTACTTTTGTGCAAAAAGATGTCTCGGTTGTTATAGGAGATACTCAAGAAAATACGCCTAGGATATCTGGTTCTGTTTATGGTGGAAGTGCTCTTGGAACAGTTAATTCGACTACTGCTAATGGAGTTATGTCTGGAAATACAAGTGTTGTTGTCAATAATGGTGTTATTTCTTCTAGTGTCTTTGGGGGAGGAGAAGGAAATCAAAATACCACACCTTATGTTCAGGGTAATATCAGTGTTGTGATTAATGGTGGAGATATTACCAATGTATTTGGTGGAAATGATCAAGCTGGAACGCATACTAAAGTTAATGAAGTTACATTAAATGGTGGAGTTATTTCTAATGTTTTTGGTGGTGGAAATAAATCTAGTGTTACAACAACACATGTTTATGCTAATAATTCGACAGTAACAAATATATATGGTGGATCTAATACGCTTGGAAATGTTGCAACTAGTAATGTTGCCGTTAATGGTGGATCTATAGGAACTATTTTTGGTGGTAACAATGAAGGTGGAAGTTGTACAACGACAAATGTTAGAGTTACTGGTTCTGCTTCTATTTCTAGTGCTGTCTATGGCGGCGGAAATAAAGTTAATACAACAACAACTAATGTGTTTTTAGGCTCTAGTGTAGGTACTATTCCAAATGTCTATGGTGGTGGTAATTTAGCAAGTGCAACAACAACTAATATTATGCAAAATGGTGTCTCTGTTACCAATATATTTGGTGGTTCTAATAATTCTGGTTCAGTTGTAAATAGTTATATTACGCATCAAGATGGTACTTCACAAAATGTTTATGGTGGAAATAATGCTGGAGGAAATACAATAGACACACATATTTCATATTTAGGTGGTACTGCTACTAATGTTTATGGTGGAGGTAATCAAGCAAATTCTAATTCTTCTGATATTGATATTAGGGGTGGAACTATAACTAATGTCTTTGGTGGTGGTAATAACGCTGGACTTACGACTTCTAATATAGAGGTTGTATCAGGACAAATTGAAAGTATTTATGGTGGTTCTAATAATACTGGTAAAGTTGATACAACTAATGTTCTCGTCAATAATTCAAATAATATTTCGTCTATTTTTGGTGGAGGAAATCTTGCTGAAGTAGGTGATACTAATGTTGAAATTAATGGTGGTAAAGTTGGTGTTTTATTTGGGGGAGGAAATCTCGCTCAAGTAACTGGAAACACTTATGTTGATTTAAATGGTGGAGAAATTACTTCTAATATATATGGTGGAGGAAACTTTGGTATTGTTAAAGGTAACTCTGTTGTAGAAATTACTGATGCAACAATTAAGGGTAGTGCATATGCTGGAGGAAATGGAAGCAGCGCTACGCTTGAAGGAAATACTTCTATTACAATAGATGGAGCTAGTGTTATTGGAACTCCTAGTTCGGTTGCACCAGCTAGTGGAAGTGTGTTTGGTGGTGGTAATCAAGCCTTCACTGGAATTAGTGAGCAAAATAATTCGACTAGTACTGTTAATATAGTTGGGGCTACTATTTATGGAAATGTTTATGGAGGCGCAAATACTTCAGTAATATATGGTAATACAGTAGTTAATATTGGTGAAGAAGCGGTTAACAATGATAATCTTTCTAAAGGCGACATTTATATCAAAGGTCATATCTTTGGTGGTGGTGAAGCAAATGCTAGTGGAAGTGAAAATTATGACTGGTATTTTATAAGTGTTACTAAGGGAACAGAAATTACGGTTGATGCTCAAAATCATTCTAATTTTAGAATAGATGGTTCTTTCTATGGTGGTGGTAATGCATCTAGTGCTTCTGGAGATTCTTATCTTTATATTAAGAATTATGGAGTAAAAGGAACGCCAAAAAAGAATGTTTCTATTCAACGTGTTACTTATGCGACGATTGATAATTCTTCAATGATATTAAAAGGGGCTATTGATAGAGCAAATGATTATGATGAAGAGTTGTTCTCAATTAGCCGTGTACCGGTGTTGAAATTACAAAATAATTCTGAACTTTATTTAGAAACTGGGGCTAACTTGCTTGAATCGTTCTATTCTTTAGATGCAAGTGGTAATCCTGCAGTTGTAAATATTGATACTGATAATAATACTTTATCTAAGAGTGTAGATAATCGTCTTTATATGTTTGAGGGCAAGAATTTAAATATTGCTACTGATGAACAAGTTACCGAATATGGTATTGTTAGAGGTATGACTTTCTTTGGATTATTCAATTATAATTATGATGATACAGTTAATACAGGAAATTATCATTCTAATATTAATGCGGGCGATACCTTATCTTGGGCTGGTGAGTTTACAAGAGGTGGGTATGTAATTGGTTCTCATGAAGCTAACCATGATATTAAAGTAAATGGATTCTATAGTAACTTTATTAATAAAGATACTTTAGTTAATGAAGTTAATTATATTGAACCAACGCCAAGTGATTCTATCTTTTATATGTGGTTTATTGGCGAGAATGTTTTAGAATATAATGTTGATCTAGTTGCTTCAAAGTATTCTACTTTAGGTTCTGTTGAAGTTTCCTTCAGAGAATTTACCGACCCTAATACTTCGTTTGAAATTTTAAACTTTGATACTTCTGAACTTGCTGATGGTATTTCTTTGGTTGATAAGAATAACATTCCGCGTATTGCCAATAATTTGGATGATGCTAATCATAATTTTGGTCTTTCTTTAGAAGCTTCTAATACAGGTTGGTTAACTAGTGGTAAAACTAATTTCTATACTAGTAATCCAACTATAAAAGGAACGACTTTCTATGAAGGAGATAGTTCGACATCGGTTCCAACAATGCTATTTTATCTTTACCATTCTAAGAATTTGGATTTGGCTCAAGATCTTGGAACTGTTAGAATATCGGTAATGTCTATTACTAAAATAAATGCTTTATCTAGTGTAATAAAAAGACTTGTTATAAATGTTAATATGTCTACGGCTCTTTATAATACGGTAGAATATGAAGGGGCTATGACACCTGGAGATAAGTACGAGTTATTTGCTTCTACGTCTAATAATATTACTACTAAAAGTAAACTTAGTGCTTATTATGCTTTGTATGGCGAAGGAAAGAACGTTTATAAGGAAGGCTATCATAGGGTTTTAACATCTAACTTTGTTTTTCCAGAGAACACAAAAATTACTATGATTGATTTTGCTAATAATCAAACTCAGTATTATTATCATGTTATTGATAGTAGTGATGTTGCTAGGGCAACGCAGGAAATAGCTTCTCATCCATCTTTTCCTGAAGCATCATATCCATTGTCTATGTTCCAGAGAATGGGTGGAGATAATCCTAATCAAGTTTATTCTGATGCAGAGATGAATCAAATATATTATGATGGAACAGATAGTAGTGAAGAATTTATCTTTATTGTTGATTTTTCAGAGGCTGGTATTACTACCGATCAATTAAATAATTCGTTGTTTATTGAGATGAGAGATCAAAACGAAGATACTATTATATCTGTTCTTGGTATTGAGAGGTCTAAGTTAACGTATAATTTGTATGGACAAAATGCATCTGTATTAAAAATTGATGCAACAGCTAGTGATAATCCTCTTTATGTTGGATATACAGATATATTTGATATAAATGTAAGTTATACAAATGATACTGTTTCTAATACATCAATTGTTGATACACAATATTTTGATTCAAAACTAGGATTACAAGTGTCTTTGATTAATCATGATGGAAATCAAGTGTCTGGAACAGATCTTGTTGGAACTTATATCGAAATGGATGGTAAAAAGTATTATCCAGATATTAATGGTATAACTCATATTAAGTTATCAGATAAAGTTGGTAATGCTCAGAAATGGTTACTATTCCATAGTGATAATTCATCTTTGCCAACTGGTTCTTATACATTTAAATTTGAAGTATATGGATCGTTAGATGGTATTTATTATGGAGATGGCTTGCCAGAAGAATATAATTTAGATATAATTATTATTAATAGTGCATATGGTCTTAAGCCAACACTTAATGATGAAAGCGTAGTATTCTCTAGTCAAAATGATAAGTTGTTAAAATTTAATATTGATTACGAATCAATGCTTGATAATCCAAATATAAGACTTGCAATGTATAGACGAAGATATGATGAAATATATGATACAGATTATGATCTTGTTGATTTATCTGACTTTGTTGATCAAGCTTTATTTGCAACAGAAAATGAAAAAGAATACATGCTTATTAGAAATCCAAACGCAACTAATGAGTTTAGTTTGGCAATGAAACAAGAATTATTAACCGGAACCTATCGATTAGCATTTAGATTATATGATGATAATACGATGATTGGTGAAATAATAAGATATATAATTGTAAAGTGAGGTTATAATAATGGAAGAATTAGAACGTATTTCAAATGATGAATTGTTAGATGTTTATATGTTGCTTTTACAACATCAAGAAGAACTTAATGTTGAAAAAGAAAAGCTAAAGGGGGAAAAAGAATGAAAGATAAATTAAATCAAGAGTTTAGTGATTTTTCTAGTGTTTATTCTGTTCTTCCTGAAAATAACGCGGCTAATCGGAAGAAGAAGAGTGAATATTTAGAAGCAGAAATTAATAAAACAGTTAGTCGTTTAAAAAAAGTAAAAGATGAAATAGATAATAGAATTAAAAGGATTACTTCTTTAAGTGAAAATGTAAAATTGCAAGAATATGAGTCTGAACTTGAAAAGTGTAGTGTTTTAAATGAATTTAGTCCTTATAATACACCTTATGAAAAAATGCATTTGGATTATTACTTATATCAACTTCATCGTTATTATAAAAATGATTTTAAGGGAGTTGAAGATTGTTTAAAGAAAGCGTTAGAAGCATTTCAGGGGGTTCATGTTTCTTTAAGTGCAACGGATTTTGATTTTCATCCTTCTATTCAAGAATTTATGACGTTGTTTTTAAAAGGCGCTGATTCTTTAGAATTAAAAAGTAAGTTTGAAAGTACATATTGGCAGTTTCCTGAATTTATTAAAGCAATAGAAGTTAATATGAAACATATTTTTTTGAAATATGAAAAGAGTATTAATAAATATTTTTCAAGTCGACATGAAGCCTTTTTATCTCATCATAAAGATAGTGAGATAAAAAATAAAAAAGAAGATTATATTAAAGCAATTGTGGATATAAAAAAGAATGATGCTTATTATCATTTTCAGAAGTTTGTAAATAAAGAATATTTATATGCTGATTTTAAAGAGGCTGATATTTTAAAAAAACGGGATTTGTATTTTCAAGAAAATGCTTATTCTTATGAAGTTTTAGAAATGCTTTATCGTATTTTAAAAGAATATCAATTAATTTTGAAGTATGAATATTTTTTTAAAGATTTAAAAGAATTAGTAACTCAAAAGGATAGTTTTAAAACAGAAAAACAAAATGCTCTTAAGAGTTTGGCTAAAGAAGAAAAAGCTCTTTATAAGTTATTGCATGGTGAGAAGAGTACATTTTCTTTTTTCAAGAAAAAAAAGAATGAAGATTTTTTGTTTCAGTATAAAGATGCTTTAAATAAAGTTATTGAAGCATATGATAATTTAGATTTAGCTAGATTTCATGATACTTTATATCAAAAATTTTCTAAAGATTCGACTGCTTTGAATGCTCTAGAGCTTGTTGCTTCTAATTATCTTTATTTTGCTAAAAAGGTTAAAGAACATAATGAAGAGATTAAGGAAAATGAATTATCTAAAGATTATCAAGAGTTAAAACATATTTTGAATTCTAATTCATTTGTCTTATTAAATCAAATTGCTCTTCTAGATGAATATCAAATGAAACAGGTTATTGTTGATCGTTATCATTTAGATGGCTTAAATCTTACAATAGAAGCCTTAGAAAAAGATAATTTAGACAATACTATGAAAGATATATCTAATTTACTTCTATATGAAGATATTACTCGTTCCGGTTTGGCACTTGATGATGTAAAGTTTTATTTGGAAGTCGAAAAAATGAAATCTTAAAAAGTCTATTATATTAGACTTTTTTTGCTGGTTAAAAATGCGTATTTATAGTTTCTTTTTCTTTTTATTCATGATATTATATATATAATAGAAGGTGTTGAAAATATGAAGACAATTGTTAAATTAGATCATGTAAGTAAGAGTTTTATTAAAGATAAATATGTTATTAAAGACTTGTCTTTAGAAGTATATGAGGGAGAATTTTTAACGCTTCTTGGTTCGAGTGGATGTGGTAAAACAACAATTTTAAGGATGATTTCTGGGCTTGAAAATGTGACTAGTGGTAAAGTTTATATTGATTTAGATGATGTTACAGATGTAGAACCTCAAAAAAGGGAAGTTAATACTATTTTTCAAAATTTTGCTTTGTTTCCACATATGACTGTTTATGAAAATGTTGCATTTGGTCTTAGAATGAAAAAAGTGGCTAATCCTGAACTTGATAAAAGAGTTAAAAAAGCAATTAAATTAGTTGAACTTGATGGGTTAGAAGATAGACTTCCTTCTCAGCTGTCTGGAGGACAACAACAAAGGGTAGCTATTGCTAGAGGAATTGTTATGAATCCTAAGGTTTTACTTTTAGATGAGTCTTTAGGTTCTCTTGATTTGAAATTAAAAAAGCAAATGCAAATTGAACTTAAAAAAATTCAAAAGAAGTTAGGAATTACTTTTATTTATGTTACTCATAATCAAGATGAAGCATTAACTATGAGTGACCGTATTGTCATTATTGAAAAAGGACATATTGAACAAGATGATACACCTGAAAATATTTATCGTTATCCTAAAAGTGTCTTTGTTGCTGATTTTATTGGAGAATCAAATATTTTTAATGGGATTATAAAGAAGGTATCACAAGGAATAACAACAATTACGGTTAATGATAATATTTCTTTTGATGTGGAGGCAAAAGAAACTGATATTGTTTCAGACAAGATACATGTAATGATAAGACCAGAAAATATTAAGGTTTCATATTCTGCTTTAAAAGAT
>OCTW011551749.1_pt1 | contig 11051 bp, 13 predicted proteins | sample 1539671 | NCBI WGS metagenome assembly OCTW01 (sample SAMN02144230, study PRJEB22623) | gut metagenome | biome: sheep rumen | host: Ovis aries | place: New Zealand | reverse complement strand
TTGTCGGATATTCGAATAAACAAATCTTTGGGGTCTGTTGTTGAATGTTCCGTAGCGAGGAAGTTGGCCCTGTCTACCATCTGGATCCACTAGTTTCACAGGGTTCCACATGCAATAGTTGTACGGAGAGCTGTTCGGGTACTTGTCTGCCATCGGGTCGACGCTCAACCACATGGTCATCAGCTCGTGGTCCATATACCTTGCACCAAAATAGCCGTAGCCCGTCTCCTCGTCTTTCTCTTTCCCGGTGGAAACACAGGGGTGAAACTGCATGATTTGCGTGCGGTTTTGCGGGGTGTTTTGATGAACGTGTTGGCTCAATATTTACTACTTTTTCTGTTGATTTTTCAGCTGTAACAGGAACTATTTATATGTTACTGATGTATTTCATTACTCTTTTCGGGAAGCCTCACCTTTAGTATAGGATGCAGCTTGCTTTTTTTAAGTGGATAAATATTATTTTCATTTTTGTATACAAGCCCTCCCTTCCGTGTCCAACGTAAATTATCTCTATTGTAACTGGGGCGGACAAAAAACACAATATTTGAACCTTCCTGAACTTTTACAAAGCCGCTACCTATCCCCCCATTCCCATTTACTGCAATCTTTATCGCATTCTGGGGAATATTTCCACCGTACAAACCCTCTTTTCTAATGTCATAAAACACCTTTCCTGCGCTATCTTCCCATACAATGCTATTGATTTGTAATCTTGAGCCATCTTGATCAAGAACAACGAATTTAGAGGTATCCCCGCCTTCATGAATTTGATAAGACGAACATAACATGGGGCGAGTGTCCAAAGCTGGTGGATAATAACTCATTAGATGAATAACATAGTCGTCCGAATTGCTTTTTGAATATTCGTAAAAACCAGAATACCAACCAAACCTATCGTGTTCCGTAAACGTACCATCCTCATAAAGCCAAAGTGTCAAATCAATAGAAGAATTTGAATATTCTCCTTTGATGTTTTTGTACGACAATGAACATGAACTTATGCACAGAGTGCACAATATAAAACATGCCAACATGAAAAAACGAGATTTCTTTTTCATTTTTCTATCCAATATATTACTCCGTTTGAGTTCATAAAGGGTACGCCATATCCTGAACAATTCGCATATGCCGCTCTTTTATCAAACCCCAATTCTTTCCGGTATTCGTTCACTCTACCAACAACAGAAGTCCCATTTTTAAAACTGGTTGTTTTTTCTATTGGTGTTTTAATGGTTGGAGGACCGACCTTTTTCGGTGAAAAAGTATTGTCATTCTCAACTGTTGATGGATCATCGTATCCACAATATGCGTGTAGAAGTTCATGCATAAATGATAGAGCCAGTCCAAATGTCGAGACATCATTAGATTTCCCATATCGGGATTTGTCATCCGAGGCTAGTCTATGATACTTTGAGCTTAGCTGTATATAAGAGTCATACGCAATTCCATTCTCATCAATTCCCGATTCTTTTTTTGAGTCATTTTCTCCGCCAAACTTGACCAGGACAGTATGGTTATCGTCATCTATAGCATTCATCAAATCGATACGAGCCGACTCCGACCCGTATTTATAATCCGACATATTTTCTTCGTATTTTAATTTTCCATCCTTTACAAAGAGGGTTAATCCTGTGATTGCACTTAAACAGGAGACAAGTCTATTTTGGTAGGTAGAAGGAAGATGTGAAACATCAATTTCCCTACCATCTGGGTCCACCAACTTCACAGGATTCCAGGCGCAGTAGGCATACGGACTAATGCTCGGGTACTTGTCTACCAGCGGGTCGACGGAGAGCCACATGGTCATCAGCTCGTGGTCCATGTACCTGGCGCCGAAGTATCCGTAGCCCGTCTCCTCGTCGCGTTCTTTCCCGGTGAAAACGAAGGGATGAAAACGCATGGTTTTAATCGATTTACCCATTCTATTTTATGAGTTCCTGTGTTCAACTATTTGTGAACTTTGTATTTTCTGTTAGGAGAGGTTATAATCAGTGAATGACTGTGCAGCCCAAATAAAAGTCAATCGAATAAATATGGTGACTGATAAAGTTCCATCTAATGTGAATTGGATCATAATCTCTGGCAAAAATAATAACATCATATAATCCGCTAGGAATATCCACACGATAAGAACCATCTACCATTTGTATGTCTAAGTTTAGGGAAGGAATGAATAAGTGTGGCCACTCTAAACAATTATCAAATAGACTGAATTTCTCGGATTTTTCCGCGCCATATATTTCCTGTAATGGATTTCTTGCAAAAATATTACCAAGAAGTATACAATGTTCGTTTTCCATTGTGTCAGTAGTAATTGTGTCATGCAAAATGTATGTACCCAAAACTGTTGAGTATTCTCCATTTGAAAACAAAAGACGATCATAATCAACAATGTTAGAGGAAGTTTTGCTAACCCCACAGGATGAGAAAAAAACTAGCAAAATTACTAACCATAGATGTGTTTTCATGACTTTTTAGTTTTTGAGTAATCTTAAATTAAACCGATTTTTTATATTCACTTTGCTGCTCCCAATTACCTTATATGACCCTACGCCACTTTTGGTTTTTGGATTGCGATCTTCAGGATGCAAAGCAAGATGCAAGATGCAAGATATTATCTACATTGGACTTGGTTATTTCATGACAGCAACTTGATCTTCCACCATCTTCTTCCATTAGACCTTTCGTCCCATTTATGAAATGCTCTAGACCTAAACTATGGCCTATTTCATGTGACGAAGTTACATAGTTGTCTTTCTCTGACTCAAGAACGTTTATTATTCTGCGGTTTGTTTCTCCCATAATATTTTCATCAACCTCTCCGTCTTTGTTTCTTAGTTCGGATACTAATTTGTAGACGTTCAGTTCTGGGTCGCCGAGAACTGCTTCTGAGTTATCAATTACAGACAACTTGAAATTAACGCTATATTTTTCGTCTCCAACCATCAAGCTATATTTTCCCGATAAATTATTCCATGCCTTAATAGCTTTCTCCGCCGACGCATATGCTTCATCACCTTTGGTTACATATTTTGCATTGACCGTAACCGTTTTTTTCTCATGGTCAAAGATTACAACCCAATCTCTTCCATCCGGATCAACCAGCTTCACGGGATTCCAAGCACAATAAGCATAGGGAGAGATGCTGGGGTACTTATCCGCCATCGGGTCAACGCTCAACCACATGGTCATCAACTCGTGATCCATATAGCGGGCACCGAAGTAGCCGTAGCCGGTTTCCTCGTCCTTCTCTTTCCCGGTGAAAGTGAAGCGCTCGTGGTACCCTGTGGTGCGTTGGTCGACAAAGAGAGCGCCGTAGGGCAGGTACTGGAGATGTTGGATGGCATCTCCGGCCCTGTTTGTTATCCAGCTGGCGCTGCCGAGATGGTCAGAGTGGTAGAAGTAAACGTCGGGCTCCTCCTCACAGTCTTCTGTCATCTGGCAAATCATTCTTCTGAATGTGGAGTCGTCTACATCGACACGTGCTTTCATCCTGTCGGGTATGCCGTCGATCCAGGCATGTAACGGGGGAATGTCTTCGGCAGGGTTTTTGATACAGCCAAGGTCGTTGTCCTTCAGCATGCGCTCGTAGGTCTGGTCATGGCTTTGTTTAAACAGCAAATCCGCCGCTTTCTGTAGTTTCGGGCTCTTCTCCAAGGTTTTCAGACACCCGCCGCCTATGCGGGCGGCAACGCGCTCGGTGCCGGCATAGTAGTGCTTGGTGTAGCCCTTGTTGGTCAGCACCATGTAGGCAGAGGGATAAAGGGTGGGCTCGTTCAGCATGGTATAGGTGACCATAAAGTCGGCGTTGACATCCAGCTGCTTGTTGTCGCCTGTCAGTTTCAGGCGGCGCTCCCCGCTATGGTCGTAGACATAGTAGCTGAAGTATTTGTCATCAACGGCAGCATGCATACGGTTGTCCTCGGTCCAGAAGAGGAAACGTCCGGCATCGAATATTTCTCCAGGCTTGAACATACTTACCTGTCCGAGGTTTCCGGCGTCGTCCCAGCGCAGGTCATAAAGCATTCCATCATTGTAGTCGAACATGCGCCTGACGGCGTGGGGCTGGTACTTGTCGCAATAGCCGTAGTACATATCCACGGTTTCTGACACGGAGCTCGACTGTGCGTTGCGGTGCTTCCAGATGATACGACCCGAGGGGGTGTATGCCATGTCCATGTCATAGTTGCCGGCGACACCGCCACCATCGGAGTGGGTCAGCCTGTGGAGGTTGTCATAGTGATAGTTGTTTTCGTAGCCTCCACCCAAGGAGTTCACCACGCCAGCGGAGTTTTTGATAAAGGTGATGTTGCTGGCGTTGTCGAAGGTATAGTCAAGCTTCTGCATAAGGTTGCCGAGGCTGTCATAGCTTCGGAGATTGGCAAGGCGGTGCAGGGCGTCGTAGCTGTATTGGGCCTGTGTGCCGTTGCCGTAGTTCACCTGTTTTTTCTGCCCAAAGGGGTTGTAGCGGATTTCGCGGATGTAGGTTCTGTGGTTGCTGTTCTTGACGCCGTGCATGGAGCGGAGGTCGCCGCCCCACTGGTAGGTGTAGGTTATCTTCTCGCCGTCGGGATAGGTCATCGAGAGCATGCGGCCCCAACTGTCGTAGGTATAACCCATGTGGAAGCGGTAGACTTCATCGCTGTTGTGTGGAAGGGCGATGGTGCGGATCTCGTCGGTGACATTGCCGAGTTTGTCATAGTGGCATTCGTAGCTGCCGCTGCCGTCTGTCACGAAGACAAGGCGGCCCTTGTCGTTGCCGCTGGTGCCGTATTCGTATGTCACGTCGTTGCCTGTCATGTAGGAATAACGTTTCTTCTTGGGTCTGTAGTATGTGTAGCTGTAAAAAATTTCTCCCAAGGGGTTGGTTTCTTTCATGAGGTTGCCTGCGGGGTCATACGTGAACGTTGTCGTGCCGGCATCGGGATGGATGCGCCGGACGAGTCGGCCGAGGTTGTCGTAGTCGTAGGTGGTTGAATCATCGTCAGTCCATCCATCGGACTGACCACTTCCACTCGTTCCAAGCGTACCCATGCCAGGCTTGAGGTGTCATAGAAGGAGGTGTAGATGTCGTCGGGCGTATAGCCTTGGGGCAAACGCTTGGGGTCGTAGGCGATGCGGAGCTCTGCATACGGTGAGAAGTGTTCTCCTCCGGGTAATAGGCGGTAGCCTGCCGTCGCTTCCGTCATATTCATCATGCCTTGCGGTAGTGGTGGAAGTTCGTCATCCATTAGCGAAGTGACGGAATAAACGGCTTCGTGGAGTACGGTGGCATCAAGTGCCGAGAGCGACAAACCCTCGGTCTGGAGAACCAAAGGTTGTCCAGACCGGACATATACCTGCATGTCGGTATTGATGTCACGTTGAACGACAGCACTGGAAAGTTGTGAGATATTTTCTTCATGCCGGACTACAGGAGCGGCATGAATAACACTGTTGTCCTCGCGGATGGGGCTTTGGCAAGCGGAGAGCATGGCTATCGCCATGCCTCCTATTGCTAGTATTGATGAATATGTGTGTCGAATCATTATAAATATTTGTAGTAGTTTTTAGATTTACTTTATGTGTTGGCGGTTACCACTTGAATCCTATGCAAACGGAGGCTCCCAAACAGAAACCAGTTGTCGGAGTGGCTTTCAAGGAAGGATTTGAGCCATAGCCGAAATCCCATTCGTCATCCATACCCATATTCCCACTCGAAAGCAGTGGAATCAGGGCATCTATGGAACCTTTCAGAAAGAAAGAGTCGCTGAAGTAATAAGTGACTCCGGCAGCTGCTGTCAGGCCTATGCTGAAACCGAAGCCCTTACTGTCTCCGAATGTGCATTCCGGAGCCATGGGCGACGACGACTCGGAGGTGGCTGTACCACCGAACATGAACCCTTCAAATATGCCCGCCCCCACATTAACCTGTAACGAACGACTTGTGGAGAAGGCAAAATATACATTCTCCTTGACAGTAACGCAGTTCAGGCCAAATGTGTAATCGTAGGTGTTGTTGGCTGCATCTTTCAGAGTGGCGTAGGTTATGGGTTTCCCATAAACGATACTTCCGTCGAAGCCAAAGGATGTGCTGCGATTAATTTCCTTTTCCCTGCCAGAGTACAAACCTATCGATGGGGTGATGAAGGCTGTGGTGGCCTCCCCATCAAGATTATAGCCAGAAGGGATTGAGAGATCGAAAGGTTTGAAACCATGTGAGGCACCAACAATGATTCCCATACGAGTGTCACCCCTCCAAATTGTGAGATAATACTGAGCTTTTGCTTCACTGAAGATAGCGATTGCCATCAATGAGATAATAATGGTTTTTTTCATGAAATTTTTGTTCATTTTATTATCAGTTTTATTGTTTGAATATCGTTTTCGGTGGCGATGGTCGGCAAATCCTCTTTTTGGCATCCGACAGCCATCGAACTCAACACTACAAAGAGTGCGGCTTTCATTACTTTTTTATTCATTTCCATTTGTTTGGTTTTTGTTATTTGATATTTGATATTCAAGAATGCGTCTGATTTGTTTTTCTGATTCAATGTGGAAAACAGCAATCTCTCTCTTCAGGTATGAGATTGCTATAATATCATTGTTGGTTAGACATGAATCCATAGGGAGGGAGTAGTCTTTCTTGGGAGCATACCAGAAACTGACGATATCATTTGTGGCCACAGACAGTATTTCGTCGGGGATGGGTGTAATGTTGAAATCGTCTTTAATACGGACCCAGGAGGAGTCGTTTTTGGCTTCCAGGAGGGTGACGTCGACAAAGACGGTGTCGTTGATTTTGAAGTCCTTGAGGAAGACGACGTTGAAGTCCTCGTTGCCGGCATAGCGGGTGTAGACTTCGCTGACCTCGCGCGAGGGGAAGAACCAGTACCAGCGCTTCCAAAGGGTGATGACCGCGAGGTCGACGAGCAGGAGTATGCCTACCCACATCCAAAACCGTCGTATATTCTTCTTTGTATTCATTTTTCGGCTCTTCCTTTTTCTACGACAACAGAGACATCGGGGACGATGGATGTGCTTGAAAGATGTAGGGGTGCGGCAGCTGTTGTTTTGGTTGTCATCGTTGTCGTTATTGTCTTATATCAGGCAGAGGATTCTGGTTACGGTGTCGAAGGCCTGTGCGGGGAGGATGTCGCCATAGGAGGTTCCTGCTGTGAAGTCGGGAGCGGGTGCCGCAGCATAGGCGGTGCCGGCGACTAAGGTGAAGAGGGCGAGGAGGCATGCGGCCACGGCGGTGCGGACAAAGGCATCGCGGCGCCGGCGCCGGGCACACCATTCCTCGAGGTCGGCATTATGTTCCAAGGCCAAGTTACGGATTTGGTCAAGGAGCTGGCGGTTGCGTGCTGCCTCGGCGTTGATGATTTCTTCTATTTCCTGTTCTGTCTTCATGTTGTTCTTGTGTTGTTTGCCATTTTCGATATGATGCGTTGTTTCATTTTTTTGACTGCGGCCGGTGTCGTCTCCAGTTTCTCGGCGATTTCGTTCTGGTGGTAGCCTTCGAGGATGAGGGTGAGCAGGCTACGCTCTCTTGGATTGAGGTCTGTGGCGAGATCCTCTATCAGTTCCCGTTGGCTGAGCCCGTCGCTGTCGGCCAGCGTGTCGGCCAGGTGGTCGTCGATAGGCAGCCAGTCGTGGGACCGGTGCCGGAGGCGGTGCGAGAAGACGCTCTGGCATTGCCACGCAACCCATGTCATTTGCTGCCAGATGTTGCTGTCCTCGCGCAGGGAGGAGAGGTGGAACCAAATGGCGACATAGCAGTCCTGCACCAGCTCACGGCAGGTGGTGTCGTTGTAGGACGAATGCCGCCAACAAAGGGTGCGTATCAGTCCCACGTGCCGCGTGAGCAAGCCGTCGAACAGTTCATATTTAGGATCCTGTTTTATGTCCATTTTGGTCAGCTTCTCTGTATATATAATAACCACCAAAATGCCCAAAGGTGACATGAGAGGTGTGTTTTTATGATTTTTTAACACTTCTTAAGTTCAACTCATAAATGCAACACTTTGAAAAATAAGTAATAGAATTACGTACAAGATTTTTATTGACTATTTTTATTGATGAAGGGTCAAACTAGGGAGTTTGCGTAGGGCTTTGGCCTTGGTCTTGTTCAGCAGGTCGGCATAGACCTTTGTCGTTCCTATGTCCGAATGACACATCAGCTGTTGTACCGTGTAGATGGGTACATCTTTTGTCAGCAACAGTACGCAGAAGGTATGGCGTGCACTGTGGAAAGAGACGGGCTTCTTTATCTTGGCCTTTTTGCACCACCGCTTCAACACCACATTGACCTTTTGATTGGTCTCTTCCTTGAAAACATATTCGCCACTTCGTTTCTGCGCACGCAGCAGGGCTTCCGCTTCGGCGCACAACGGCAATCGCTCATAGGTGTCGGTCTTCTGTTGGTGGAACTCCAGCTGGAGGTGTTTGCCATTGCGCTTCACATCCTTCCAGCGCAGCCCCTGCACATCGCCATAGCGTAATCCTGTCATGCAAGAAAACAGGAACATGGTTTGAATATTGTTGTATTCATCAGACAGCTTGGTTTTGGTCAGGTTTTTCAAATCCTTCTCTGTCAGGAAACATCTCTTTTTCTGTTCTCTTTTGGGGCGTTTTACACGCTGAAGAATTCGGTCGTCGAAAAAACCGTTCTTATAGGCATCGTGGAGGACACAAGCCAGTTTTTGGAAATACAACCGTACGGTGCCGGTCATCAAGCCCTGAGACTGGAGATACTGGATAAAGTCTTGGAGATAGGCGGTGCTGTCTTTTTCGATGGTGGTGTCACCATAAGCCTCAAGATGTCGGCACATAAGACGATACGTATCTTTGGTCTGGGGTTTAATGTTGGCTGACGCTGCGTAAGATTTGGTATACTCCAGCAGGCTAATGGTTGGTTTCTCCTCGGCTTGACCGCTACCAAGACTGGCAGAATATTGGTAACGGGTGCTGTTGGGAAAAACATCGGAAGACAGGGAGATACTGAGTTCTCCTGTAGCTGAGTATTGGATAGAGACTACGGAAAACCGGAAATCTGATTCGATTTTAATATTCATTGTGTCAATTATTTATGTTTTTTATCCATTTTAAATCGGAAAATAAAGATACGAAAAGTTGTCCAATTAGAGAAAAAATAGTAATTTTGCAACGACGAAAGCAACCATTATGCAACAGGATTACACCATAGCAAGAGAAAAAAATGCCATGTTTGGAAGTGGCATTTTGAAGGTGTATTTTGATGCTTTTTCTTCAAAAAAAAGACGTGGAACAACTCCTGCAAACATCTATGAACAATTCTGTTACGCTGATTTTATCCACTTCTCTTTCACCGGGAAAGAGAAGGACGAGGAAACCGGCTACGGCTATTTTGGTGCAAGGTATATGGACCACGAGCTGATGACCATGTGGCTCTCCGTCGACCCGATGGCGAATAAGTACCCGAGTATTTCTCCATATGCCTATTGCGCCTGGAATCCCGTGAAGTTGGTTGACCCGGACGGAAGGGAAATAAGTCCAGTATTCAGTTCTACGGGAAAATACAGAGGATGTACAAAAGAAGGCTATACGGGGAGAATCATTATATATGATGGGAATAGAAAATTTAATAATCTAAGTGCTGATCAGCTAATTGAATCCACAATAAACGATAAAAAAAGGGCAGAAGACTATACACTTTCTGAGTATAGGAAAACTATGAGTAATCAAGCGAAGGAGAAGATGTATACACATATTGTTAGTCAATTAAATGGCTATAAGGTCCAAGGTAGTGGCTCTCTGAAACCATTCGATATAGGAGAATTAGAAGGTGGGAAAATATTTTTTGGTAAAGCCCCTGATAATACAAAGGATGGTGCGTACATTTCTACTACAGGAAGAAATAGAATTGTTGCTACAGAATTGAATCTTCCTCCGTTGGGAGTATCCATTGGTAAGTTCTATGAGGCGACAGTGGAAAATATTCAAGCAAGCGTTGTTATCCATGAATGGTATGGCCATTTACAGCGAGGTTGGGGTGATGCTAATAAAACCCACCGATATTGCTATTCCGCAGTTTGGCATGATCCACTGTTTCAAAAGACGACTAAAAATTATCAAGAATTTATTAAAAATAAATATAATGATTATAACCGAAGAGAAACCAATAATTAAAAAAAATAGATAGCACTATGAAAAAAAACTTTAATGCATTATTCTTGCTTCTTTTATTCTTTTGTGGTGTAAAAGACCTAAATGCGCAAGTCGCATATGACAGCATTGTAATTCAGTTTTTTACTACCAATGGCGCCGAATATAACTGTATTACAATATATCCCCATGGTTTAAATGATGTTTTCGAGTATGATACCACTCCTTCAATTCGAGTGGAGTGCACGGAAAATATAACCACCGCTCTCCAAAAGCGTTCGGGTACAGGTATTGTGTATAGTGAGACGCGACAAAAGTGGTTCTTGCTCAAAGATGAATTCCTGATTGATAGCTCCGGTGAATCGTATTTTGAAAAAATAATGTCATCCTGCAGTTTTATCAAAAATACTGATGGTAACATATGGGTAAACAAAAGCAATGCTCACGATGGAATATCGGATGGGTATGCCGTATGTGGTATTCGCTTTTATGGCTCATATGTAAACAATAGGAGCACCACCACTGATTATCATTTTGTACACCATAGTACTGACATTTTTCAGGAAGAATATTTGAACTTCATTTCCTTACTTAAAGAGTTATGTGATATTCCTAAATATTATTTAGCCACGAATGAAACTGACTCGGATTGAAAAAAAAGATTCAGGTAACAAGGGATAGGAGTCTGCCCCAACAGAAAAACGACAGAAAAGGATGCCGAATTGAACCGTCCAGCACACAAAACCGGAGTGGCATAATGCACAAAAACTGTGCGGTTCCAGCCCTTCGTTTTCAACGAGGGGACAGAGGGGGACAGAGGACGGAACAGAGGGACAGGTACCTGTCTCGCCAAAAGACAGAAAGAAAAAACAATTAATTGAACCAATCAGCACATAAAACCGACACGAAAAATCGCACGCAAACCA
>OCTW011399104.1_pt1 | contig 11054 bp, 12 predicted proteins | sample 1539671 | NCBI WGS metagenome assembly OCTW01 (sample SAMN02144230, study PRJEB22623) | gut metagenome | biome: sheep rumen | host: Ovis aries | place: New Zealand | reverse complement strand
CTCGCTTCGCTCGTTCCGCGCCCTTGGTCACTGGGAGACTCTAAGCCGGGCTTCCGCCCGAGCCGCATCAAGAATGCCTTGGATACACAGTGATATGTGCCAAAGATAACACGCTTGAACAGTCCCCAAAATCCCTCAATGCCATTGGTTGAATAGCAACCAACAACAAACTCCTTCTCTCCATGCCTTATAAACACATGATTATATTTCTTTCAATGGAATGGTAGGCACTTAACTCATCTGTCACAATGGTACTACCCTCCATCACAAAAAACTGTTCAATGATAGGAATAAGTGTGCTTGCCTTGGCGTCCTTTACCTTCATTGCATTGACTAGACTGTGCTTCTTCCAATAAATCTCACCCTTGGCATTTATCTCCTTAGTGTTCCATATCATTGCCATACCAAAAATGGACTTTTCTTGTTTTCACCGTCCTATTGCCTGTCGATAGTATTCATCTATTAGATCTTTGCTCGCAAACACATACCCCTCGAGTGCAAACGAGTCTAATTCAGGATACTTGAAGAGAAGAGCATTCTTTTCCATTTCAAAGACCTTCAAGAAGTTGAAATATGCTTCATTGGAAGTTCTTCCTTTGAAGTTGAACCCGCAGGGATATTTTGTCCCGGGCCTAAAGATTTTATTAAGCATTTCGGGGAATGTCTCTGTTATTTGCGCATAAACGGCTTTCTTCATCCATTCATCAGCTATTATTATCTGGGTGCCGTTTTCAGAGAAGAAAGTTGTATGTGTGGCGAAGAAAAAGAAAAAGATCTTCGTGAAGAAAGCCGCTTTTAGCCCCTTGATTCTCATTTCCCCGCACTCTAACTCCTTGTACAATGACTGGATATCATCATATGGGTGACGTTTGTCAAGCTTTTTGTCGCTAAAGTCTTCAAAATCATGCAGGGCGCACTCCAACTTATATAATTTACAGTCCAGCCCATCATCAGCTAAGATGTACTGAAGATTAATCGGCCTAACATGTCCCCAAAACAAGGTAAGCAAGAATTTCGTTTTAAATGAGTAATCTCTCTCGTTTGCCCAAATAGATAATAGTTCACTTTTTGAGATACTCCCTCCATTAATGACGCCAAGAGCCTCTCGCACCCCTGGTTCATTTATGGCAAAATTGAAACGATTCCCAATAGAAATGGGCGTGTCAACGATGTTAGGGTAATGAGCCTGAACAGCACTTTCAAATAAACTCATAAGATATTGTCTTTAAATTAATGTGCATTATATCCAGCGGTTATGTCGAAATACACATCCATCTCCCTCGGCTTCGTATCTTGGACAGACTCCACCTCAAAGCAAAGCCGGTCCAGTTTCTTGTCGCCAACACTTATGCACTGCTGGGCAGTCATCTTAGCCTCCAGATTTTTCAGTTGGAACAGGATGTCGGTAATGACATACTCAAGGTGGACGTAACTATCGGTCTCGGTAATCACGATGGGATGCTCCTCATCGTTTCCAATATGAAGCTTACTTTCTCCAGTTTTACGCAATTCCACAATCAATTCCACAACATTAATCTTGTTGTCATAGAAGATGCGTGAAGCGCCGATGGCGTCATCGAGATCTTCGATGGCGAAATTGTACCTGAGAATTCCCGTATCAGCCATACGGTCCACCTCTATTTTGGCTATAACCCTCGGATTGGGCTGCTGGGCATTGATATTTGCTGGCCACCCGAAAACCCAGGCCTCAAGGTTTTTGACGTCCACGCCTATCTCACGGGCAGTTTCACACATCAGCTCGCAGTAGTCATAATAGACATCATCAAACGATGTGAATTCAGCATAAGTCACCTTATTGCCGATGGGGACATAGTAGAAGAACGGATTCTTTTCGGCTTCCGGCATCAAAGCAAAATGCACCGGCTTCATGTTCTCATCGTAAATGAGAGGACGGGTGTTGAGATCCATATCGTAGGCAAGGAAATAGAGCAACTTGGTGAAGTAACTGGGACCAATGCCGTAGAAATAGTTTTCACCTCCTCTTCTCAAGGACGCGATGGCATCTTCAATCCTCTCGATGTCGGTACCGGAGTCGCGGAGCAGTGCAACAAGACGCTGCAGTTTGGGTAAGGCGCTATTGCGGTTGTTGTTCATGGCAATTCCCTCAGCCTGGAATCGGCTGATGCCACCCCACATAATGGTAGCGACGAAACCCTTATACAGATCCTCTCGGAAGAATCTGACAACATCATCACGGGACAATTCAGCGGGGAGATTCCGGACGACCTCGGCAAAATCGCCATTGGTGGCTTCTGCCTTTCCGACAGGATTGGCAAAGCGTCCTTCACGCCAATGGATAGCGGGCTGGGTGTAGTTGTTGATGTTGTTGATGTGGTTTTTAATGAAGTTGAGAAATGACATAAATGATATTGTTTAAAACGTGAAGAAAATTTGAACCACAATATAAGAATTATTCCTTAAACTGCCAATTTACTCTTGCCAAAATTCGGCATACCTTTCGCGCATTTCTTCAATCCGTTCTGCTATGTCTTTTCTTAAAGAGGCCGGCTCAAGAACTTCCAGGCGGTTGCCTCTGGAGAGAATCTCCTGATAAAATTCCCAAGCGTTTGTTCCCACGTGAAGGGTAAAGATAGCATAATCCTTACCCGTCTCGGTTTCTTTCTGGGAAGGATGTATCGGCGCAGAACGCAGGTAATCCGCCTCCTGGCCGTATGCCTTCAGGACTACTTCTTTAGCAGATGCCGTCCGGATTCCATAGGCATCCTTGAAATACTCCTCCGGATTAAAGTCGTTCGGGAACTCGTATTTTTCATCAAGGACCTTGACATCTCGCGTCCTGTTATCCAGACAGAATGTCTTTAAACCATCCCCCTCCTTGGCAAGCAGATACCAGCGGCGTTTGAACATCTTCAGGCAATACGGAGCAAGTTTTCTCCGGGTTGCCTTCCTGTCGCCATACTTCATATAGTCAAGGGCGATCATTTTATCGTTATCCATCGCAGATATTATCCGCCGCATGAATTTGGGATAGACGAAGGGTTCTTCCTCGTAGAGAATCCGTCCCGCCATCTTTTCGTAACTGTCCTTGTTGTTCCAGAGCGAAAGAGACGACATCAGCAGTAACGCCTGCTGCATCCTGCCGGAATACAGGTCATCGCTGATATGATATTTCTTGTCCTTTGCAGAATACTCAATAGAGAACCCGAATATCTCTTTGATGGAAATTCTGTGATTATTAAAGGTACGGTTAGGTAGAGGTTCCCCCTCCGGATTTAATTCGGGTTGATCCTGCCAATCCAGGTCAATATCCTTAAAACTTGCTCCTCCTGAATTATATAACAGGGCGATGAGCCAGACGTAGCGTTTGAAATCGTTGTGGGCCATAAGAATAGTGTTACGACGCAAATATAGTCAATTTGCCACATTCTGGCAAACCGAATTGGGCCGTTTAAGTATTTTGACATATATTTGGGTCACAAAATTTTCCGGAGCACACAATAAAACAATGATTGGATAAGAGATATCTCTTATCCAGGGTCATCGTCACTTAAAAAATTCATTAAAAACCATTTAATACATTACTTATGAAGAAAGTTATTGTTTTCAGAGTTGAAGATGTTTTAGTTAAGGATTTCAACAAGGAGGATAGCCTCAGAAGGGCTGTATCCATTGAAACCAAAAAACTGAAAAAGAGTGTTGGATTGGATGTGTTGGAAAAAGAAATAAAGAAAAAAGATAAGGATGAGGAGGATTGTGAAGAGTTGAAGGTGGAAAGTATGGAGAAGTGGAAGGAGATTGAGGGAAAGGTTAGGATGAAGGAGAAGGAGAAAAAGGAGTGGGTTGATAGAAGGGAAAGGGAGTTTTATGATAGGGAGTTTGAGAGGAGTAAGTTTAAGAGTGGGATTGGAGAGATTATGAAGGTGTTGAAGGGGATGAAAGAAAGGTTGGGGGTAAATGTTGTGTTTGTTACAGATCACAGGAAGAGTAAGGTCGGAGGTATATTGTGGAATAACGGTCTGAGGGATGTGGAGGTTGAAAACTGTAATGGTAATTGGATAGAGAGGGTTTTGGATGATTGTGGAAAGAGTAAGGAGGATGTGATTTTGTTTAGTAACAAGAGGGGTGATTTGGAGAGTGGTGAGGAATGGGGAATAAAGGTGGAGAATTTCAGGGTTGAGATGGAGGGGATGAATGGTTTTATGGGAAAAATAGGTTTAAAAATGTGTGCATAATGGCAAAGAATTTAGCAGAATCATTGAACAATGTACTCCTGATCATTGAACAGGAGTACACCGACGCCGGTGGCGACATCCACATCAACCCCAAACATCTGGAGGAGTTTGAGGTGGAAACGTCATATCTTCAGGAAAGACTGGGCATAACACCGTTCCAGTCTATCATATTCGCTGTCATCATCCAGTGCAATTCGACTAACCGGTGCACTATCAACAGCATTGCCAAGAACCTGGGGATGACTTATCTGCAGTTCCTTTCATACGCCAATGAGTTGTATGCCCTTCGTGATAACTGGCTTATTCGGATACGGGGCAACAATGAGATAAAGGTACCATCAGAAGTGATTGAGTGCTTGATGAAGGACACCCCCATCGAGAAACCTCGAATCGACGGACTAAATACTTTGGCCATATTCAGGCGTGTTGGCGGCTATATGAAAGCGACAGCTGATGACCAGATGCCGTCCTCCCAGGTCGTGGAAGAAACGGAGGCCCTTATCGACGCAAATCCGCAGACGAGTTATGCCCAGGCCTGTAAAAAATACTTGACGGACAACAATATCAGCGCCCAGGAGAGACTCATGTTCTATGTTATGTCGTATCTGTACCTGCTGCGTGGAATCTCGGTGTTCTACATGACCGACATCGATGATTACATCAAGGATGAGAACTGGAATATGGAAATCAAGGACTTCTTTGACGTTGAAGCACTTGACCTCCAAAGAAAAGGAATCATCGAGCCAGCCAGGACCGATGGACTGTTTGAGCGAGGCAGTTTTTCTTTCAAAGAGGAGGTATCAAAAGAGATGTTTTCAGACATCAAACTTTACTCCACAAATGCCCGGACCGTGGACCTGAATGACCTCAAAGGTAAGCCTGCAAAGCAGCTGTTCTACAATAAAGAAGAGAAAAGCCAAATCGAGCGCCTGGGTTCCCTGCTCGAGGAAGGCTCTCTGCAGAAGGTATTCTCCTCCATGAAGGAGAAAGGCCTTAGGACCGGAATTATCTGCCTGTTCTATGGAGACCCTGGCACCGGCAAGACGGAGACCGTGTACCAGATGGCACGCAGGACTGGCCGCAAAATCCTTGAAGCAGATGTGGCAAAACTGCGCAATTTCTACGTGGGCGAAACAGAGAAGAATATGCGTGCTCTCTTTGCCGATTACCGTACAGCTTGCGAGGAAAACAAACTCAAGCCTATTCTGCTTTTCAACGAAGCTGACGCCATCCTGGGCAAGCGCATGGAGGGCGCAGTCAAAGCTGTGGACCGTATGGAGAACAGTGTACAAAACATTCTGCTGCAGGAGATGGAAACCTTTGAGGGAATTATGATTGCCACCACGAATCTCCTTGGCAATCTCGACCCGGCATTCGAGCGTCGCTTCCTCTTCAAGATTCGCTTCAACAAGCCGGAGCTGGAGCCCCGCGCCAAGATCTGGAAATCCCAGTTCCCTTCACTGACCAACGAGGAAGCCACTTCACTCGCCAAGGAATTCTCCTTCAGTGGCGGCCAGATAGAGAATGTGGTGCGCAAGTACACCATCGACAGTGTTCTCTCAGGCACCGAGGGTGGATATGAGCAGCTCGCCCAGTTCTGCAGGGAAGAGTCAGTTGGCAAAGCCTCGAGAAACAAGATAGGGTTCTTTACAAATAGTGACAATGGAGAACAATCCTAAATACTCCGACAGCGTTAATGCAATGAACGGTTGCCTTGTCGGCTGCCTGCGTTTCTTCTGGCAGGTGTTCGCTTGCGTTCTGATTATCACGCTCGCACCATACGTCGGCATTCTCTTCTTGATATGGTGGCCCATTGCTTGGATTCTCGGCCTGGTCTTTCCAGGCCGGGAATTCTTTCCCATCAAGCGTATCTGGGCAGGAATGTGTGGCTGGTTCAAGCGCCACACCGGCCTTGAACTGGAATCTGTCCTGCTCTTTACCGCGCTTTTCCTCTTCGCCGGCGCAGCGATTGGTGCCGTTGTAGATTTGTTCCGTGGCAGGAAATAAACAGGCCATCTGCCAAGTTTTGGCAAAGACCTGCCCGAAAATTCAGTTTAAAAACGTATATTTGCGTATCACATTTCTAATTAACACACAAATGATTGTAGTCAAATCCAAAAGATGCAGTGAAAAGAATATTCTGAAAGAGTATCCGGATGCCGTAATCCTCGATGTCACCTCTCATGCGGATGGTGATTTGGTTCGTCTGAGCCCGTTCTACCCTCACGGTGGTATTCCTGTTCCGTTCTCTCCGGGATGGACGGCGATGAGCGTGGAATCTATTTGGCAGGGCTTGAAGGTTTTCGAAACCGCTGGAGTGGATACGGCACTGTTTCGGAACAATACAATGAAGGATTTGAAGCGTACGGTGCGCAAATATGGGAAACCGAAAGGGCATCGGAAAGGTGTAGGTGGAAGTGAACTGCTGGAATACATCCAAGCCCGCAAACTAATCTATGTTCCCACTTACAAGTGGATGATGGAGCACAAGGCAAGAGCCCAGGTTGAAAAACTCAGAGAGTTGGCAAAGACCAGGACAGTGGTCCTGTTGGATTATGATACGAATCCGGATGTGGAAGATTGGCACTCTCCTCTCTCCCACGCCAGTCTTATCAAAGCATATCTGGATGGTAATTATCCGGTGTACGAGGGTTCTGAAGTGGACAACACGCCGAAACAAGAGGAGGCGCATTACGACTTCGCAGTTGGCCAGAGAGTGAAACATCCGAAGTTTGGTGAAGGTGTCATCAAGGCTCTCGAAGGAGAACGAGTGACCGTCACGTTCGCTGAAGGAGATAAGATACTTGCTTTACGATTAGCCAAACTGGAAGCGTTGTAGTTAAGTATTAATAGAATAAGCATAATGGGTACTCCACAATCGGGCAAATTGTCAATCCTTGAGATTGTCGCAAGGCTTAAAGAGTTATCTGAGCGTTACGGTGAAGAGTCGGAAGGAGGAAAAGACTTGGACCTTTGCAGGGAACTTGATCTTTTCGTTACCATCTTCTGGTCTATGCGTAAGCTTAGTGTTTCAAGAGTTAGAGTATTTAGAAGTAATCTTTTCCTCACTGATAAGGATTCGAGCTTCATTATTAACCTTACCGAAGACGAGGATAATCCAGGTGAACTTCTGGCAATCTATGAGAATCTTCAGTTAAGAGGCCCAGGGTGTTCTGAAGTTGGCGAGTGTGAAGATTTAGATTCAAGTGATCTGCTGGATGTTTTAGATGTTGTCATGGACACCATTCAACAAACCCAAGTATAATGGCACGAGGACTATCAAAATCACGTTACACACAGTTCAAGCTTTGCGATAAAGCTCTTTGGCTTGGTGTATTCAAGCCGGAAGAAGCCGTATTAGACGATGCTGCCAAGGAACGTTTTGCTGCTGGCACCGAAATTGGCGAAGTAGCAAAGGGGCTTCTTGGAGAATATGAAGATATGACCGTAATTGGCCCTGACGGCAGACTGAATTATTCCCAGATGATAGAGAAGACAGCGGATGCTGTCGCCAGAGGCGTTGAGAATATCTGTGAGGCTGCATTCAGCATAGATGGCAACTATTGCGCAGTTGATATTCTGCATAGGACAGAGAGCGGTTATGCCATCTACGAGGTAAAAAGTTCAACCCAGGAAGACAAAGAAATCTACGCCTGGGATGTCGCCTACCAAAAATACGTCCTTGGTCGATGCGGAATCAACGTCGTAGGCACCTTCCTTGTGTGCATCAATAACGAGTATGTACGACAGGGCGAGATTGATCTTCTACAGTTGTTCAAAGTCAATGACATATCAGAAGCTGTAGAGAAAGAATATGGCAATGTTGATTCCAACACAAGAATTGCCAAGAGAGTGCTTGAAAGAGATGAGCCAGATACCGGTTTATCAATGGGATGTCATAAACCTTACCACTGCGCTTTCTGGCAGTATTGTACCAAGGCTTTACCGAAACCATCCGTATTCAATGTAAACCACCTGCACTTTGACAAGAAATTGGCGCTTCATTGTGCCGGGCGTGATTCATTCGAGAGCATTATTGATTATAAGCTGAATCCCATTCAGCGGATGCAGGTTGAATGTACACTGAGTGGAAGTGGCAGCATTAACCGGGAAGGGATTCAAGCTTTCATTGAGACCCTCTGGTACCCGATGTACTACCTGGACTTCGAGTCCATCCGGCCCATCGTCCCACTATTCGACGGTACGCATCCTTACCAGCAGCTGGCAACTCAGTATTCCTTGCATTATCAAGACGCCGAAGGCGGAGAACTCTTCCACAAAGAGTATTTAGCTCCCTCCGTCGGCAACCCTCTTCGTCCTATTGCAGAACGTTTGTGCGAAGATATTCCCACCGACGCTTGCATCATAGTTTACAATAAGACATTTGAATGCGGTCGATTGAAAGAGATGGCCGAAATGTTCCCGGACCTTTCCAGCCACTTAATGGCAATACACGATAACGTCAGGGACTTGCTCGATCCATTCCAGGCTGGCTATTATTATGTACCCGCTATGGGCGGTTCCTTCTCCATCAAGAGTGTTCTCCCAGCCCTGTTCCCCAACGATCCGGAACTGGACTACCACGCCTTGGATGACATGTGCCAGAACGGAGGCGATGCGATGACTCTCTTCCCGAAACTACAGGACATGAGTCCGGAAGACGAAGAAAAAGCCAGACGGGCGCTACTCAACTACTGCCATCTGGACACCCTTGCGATGGTGAGGGTTCTTGACAAACTGTACGAAGCCGTTGAATAGATAATACAATCACTATGAGAACATTTCTTTTATTGATTCGTCAAGGAGACGAAACCGTTGAAGGCCTGATGGCACCCTGGGGAAAGGAAGTCCCCATCGAGGGCCATTGGGGAGATCCGGTTACCGAAGAAGAGAAACAGGACGTGATTGATGAATACAAAAGTTACGTGAGAGAAGAATATGAAAACAACGCATGGGACGATTATCCGGATTGGATCAAAAATGGGACTGAACCATCGTTTGAGGAAGCCTATGAGGACTATGTAGAAACTTATGAAGAGAATCCCTTGCGGAAAGACGAAAACGGCGTGTTGCGCCATTGGATTGAATGGGAGTATAATCCAGACTGGCATTGGGATACGTACGTAATTGGTGGCAACAAAGATGGTAAAAAGTTCCAGACGGGGCCTGACAATTACAAAGAAACGGCCTTGAAAGGCGAAATCATCAACCTGCAAGACCTGGACTTCGCCGAACTCCTGATGAATGGGGAATGGATTGAGGTCAAAGGAAAAGTCTACGACTACATCAAAGACCTCCCCGACAACACAGAACTTTTCTGCATTTGCTATCACTTTTAATCTATTCACATAATGAGAAAACTATTAGAAAAAACTTTGGCTGAATGCTTAGAAGCAAATGTCGGGCGTAAATACACAGTGGATAACGGCAATTATCGTTTTGAAATTGTTTCGACAGAAGACAGTGTGGCTTTAAATATCTACATGGACTACGGGTTTGGTGACAATCACTTATATGAAATGGTCGAAGAAAATGCAGACCAAGGCAAAAAAATAAAGTTTGGGGTGCGTTTCTTTGTTAGGCGTGTTCTGGATCTAATAGAATCCTACCCATCAAAACATCCTCTTGACATGGATATGCTATTCAAGAAATATGAGGCTGTAATGGAAGATGAGTACCGTGGACTGAATAATCGCGCTCATGATTTCCAAAGCATTGGCGAATTGTATGACATGTTGAAGGATGAGAAGGGGGATGAAGCGTTTATTGTCGTTAACCCTAAGAATGAGTCGGCCAGCGACTTGCTTTCATATCCTCCCGCGCTTGTATACGACCTGAATTATGAGCACATTAAAAGAATAGGAAAAACTCCTCCCGATTATTCCTCCTATGATTATTCGTCTTTTGAAGAGGAATATGGGAATGACTTTATTTTTGAAGAAGCCTTTGTTTACCATTATTATGGTTTCGATAATGACGTGGTTCCTCGGCTCACCCACAAAAATGCACCTCCTATCCCTTGGTTAATTAATATGCATTATAGAGGTAAAAGGGTTCATTCATCCTATGATGATCCTGTATTGAAATATACAAATATATTGAATTATCTTGCCGTAGTGGAGAATCGTGCATTGTTCGAAGAGCTCTCGAAAGAACTCAAGAAGAATAAGAGAATCAAGAGGAGTAGCGTTCCTTACTATCTCATAAAAGACTCCTACGATGTATATCTTGAGGACGAGAGAGAGGAGGACTATCCAAATTGGCATTGTATGTTTCCCGATAACGAGAACCATGAGAAGGTGCTTAATGAATTGAAACAGAAATTCATTGCAAAAAGAATTTTCTAATCATCATCACCGAATAGCCGATTGATAACTGAGGGATTCCACCGGTGGTTCCTTTTCGCTCCAAGTGCCTCCCAGTCAATACATTCATACCCATACAAATCATTGTTCAGAAGATTCCTATCTAACAAAGACATTGGGATGGGATTAGGTTTCCGTATCCGGAAATGCTCCAGCGTTTCCATCTCTTTTCGTACCAGAGCCGGATCAGGCTCCGTTTCATACATCCCCATACCCCTCACGCTGACTCCGTCAAGGACAAGAGCAAGCGATTCAACATACTCTTTCTTGGCGCGGTCGATTTTGACAGATTCTAACATGGCCGAGACTCTATTCCTTATGCCAGTCTCACCCTCTCGAGGGCATAGGGATAAGAAAAAAGTGTAAATGTTATGGCACACATGGAAGTATTCATCTCGCCGGATCGACAGCTCCCTCAGCTTATCCAACGGAGTCCAGCCTGAATCCTTCTTCCGCCGGTGACACTTATTCAGGG
>OCTW011616368.1_pt1 | contig 11056 bp, 10 predicted proteins | sample 1539671 | NCBI WGS metagenome assembly OCTW01 (sample SAMN02144230, study PRJEB22623) | gut metagenome | biome: sheep rumen | host: Ovis aries | place: New Zealand | reverse complement strand
ACCGAACACGAAGACTACGAGGCAAGCCAGTGGCCGGTTTTTCTGCCCACCCTGTATCATCTCTGGGAGAATCACCCGGATCCGTCCCAGAACGTATCCTGTGATCTTTCTGTAACCAGGGGCGCGGACGGACGGTTCCGTTACAACGCACAGAACGGACCGGTGATACTCTGATACCTGAAATACAAAACGCCGTTCCTTTCCGTCAGATGGAATCACTGACGGGAACGAACGGCGTTTTTCTGTCCTGCGGCCTTCAGCCGAAGAAATGCAGCGCTTCCTCCACCACATCCTTCAGATAGGTTTTCTCATTTTCTTTCCTCCAGGCGAGCACGATGCTGCTGTGTGTATCCCGAAGCGGTACTTTGACATGTTTTTCCGCATTGACATCCAGATAATATCGGTCGCAGATAAATACCTCGTTATCACTGTTAATATTCAGCGTCAGGGAATTGGCCGACGATACATAATTGGTAATATTCGGCGCAAATCCATAAGGTTCGCACAGCCGCTGCAGCATCCGGACGTATTCCGGAAGCTGCCGGGGAGAGATACAGACAAATTCCGCCTCCCGCAGATCTGCTACCGACAGGCTCTCCGCCCCGGACAGCGGATTGCTTTTTCTCATGCACGCACAATGGGTCGCTGCTCCCAGTTCCCGATATTCGATCTGGGAAAGCTCCCTGTCCTGATAGTCATACAGAATGGAAAATACCAGATCCGCCTCGCCCCGCATCAGCATATTCCGCACATCCTGTGCCGCGTCAGACTCCACCCGCAGATGAATATCCGGATACTTCCGGCTGAAATCTGCCAGCAGCGGCAGAATCACCTGTTCCGGATCAAAGGAGTCCATGATGCCGATTACCACACTTTTGCTTTTTCCGGTCTGCAGCACATGGGCAAACTGAATATCCTCTTCCAGCCGGCTGACTTCATAGCGCCACTGCTCATAGAGATACTGTCCGGCCGGCGTCAGGGCCACAATCCGGTTGGTCCGGATAAAAAGCTGCAGGTCCAGCTGTGCCTCCAGACTGGCAATTTTCTTGCTTAACGTCGGCTGGGTCAGATTAAAATATTCCGCGGCGGCAGAGACGCTCAGGCTCTCTGCCACCTTAACGAAATACATAATCTGACCAAGACTCACATTTCTTACATCCACATTATGCATAAGTATCCTCAGCGTTACTGATAAAATCCTTCTCCGTATCTGCTGATCTCTTCTGTAACCACCGCGCGTACCTGATCGTTAATAATCGGCACCAGCGCCACATATCCGCCGCCGGGCGCCATTTCATCCAGTGTCCGGTGCACTTCACGGATAATTTCTTCCTCCGTTGCGTTCGGACGCTCCAAGACTCCCTGCGTGTCAAAGCCTCCGCTCAGAAGGATCTGTGAACCGAATTCCTTTTTAATGTCAGCGACCGGATTCACATACTGCAGCGGCTGAAGGGAATCAATTCCCATTTCCACCAGATCTCCGATGGTTGGATAGATATAACCGCAGGAATGCATCTCAAAGAGCATGCCTTCCGCGTGAACCGCGTCAATGACCCGCTGAATGCAGGGACGGATAAACGTGCGCCACATCCCCATATCGAAGAACATATTCTTATTATCTCCCCAGTCATCGTGGAATGCAATAATATCAAAATCAAAATATTTTTTCAGGATATGAATATATCTGCACTTAAAATCTGTCAGCGCCTCCATGAATTCATGCACCTCATCCGGGGTCTCATAAAAGGCGCAGGCAGCATTTTCAAATCCCATCAGACTGACCATCCGCTCAAATGGCCCTTCCAGAAGCATACAGAGGGATACCCGGTTTTCCCGGTCCCAGCCTGCAGTGGCCTCTGCAGCAATTGCCTCCCAGTCATAGCTGTCCAGATCCGGCATGGAAATATGCTCTTTCCAGTCTTCCAGATCTTCGATTACCTCTTTTCCCGGCGTCGGTGTCTGGGAATGCAGTTCCGGCGTATACGTCCATTCCACGCCAAACCAGTCCTTCCCCTGTCCTTCTCCGAAATACCGTTCTCCATACGAATCGCAGATATCGATATCTGTAAATCCGTTCGGTACATTGACCGGCAGTTCATGCCGATATGCCCGCAGTATATTTTCTCTCGCTGTCATATGATTTTTCCTTTCTCTTTCTGTATCTCAGTCTTCTGATTCTAACTGTCTGGTAAATGCTTCCGCTTCTTCTGTGCTCATGTAATCACGGTTAAACTGATGCTCATTGATAAACAGCACCAATACCACCACCAGCAGGGAAGCCACTGCCGCAATCACATAGGACATCCGGAGACTTCCTGTGGCATTCAGCACATTTCCATTGACGCAGAATCCAAAGGACGATACCAGCGCCTGAATCGGGAACAATACACTGTTCACTTTTTTGAATCCATGCCGGCCAAACACGGCTGCCGGCAGGGAAGTGGTAAAGTTTGCCGAGCCTCCCAGCGCCAGGGCAAACATAATCAGGAACACGATCACCAGCGGACGTTTTTCCGTTACTTCCAGAAGCAGCGCTGCCGCATACCAGATACCGAAAAAGATCATCGTTTTTCTTGTCCCCAGCTTCTGGTCCATCGCGCCGATAATCCAGGAACCCACAATTCCCGCAAAGGCCAGAATCGTCATGATTCCCACAGCCTGTGCCTGCGTAAATCCCACCTCCTGGTTGCGCACTACCAGCTGTGTAATAATGACGGTGGATACAAACTGGAATCCGCCGGAGGCAATGGCTACCAGCCAGAAGGTTTTTCTGCGGAACAGGCGCTTGACTGTCCATCCGCCGTCGTCCTCGACTTCTTCCGAAAAATACTCATTTCGGTACACTTCATCGGATACATTGTCCGGATTTATGCCACGATCCTGCGGATTGTTGCGCACAGCAGCCAGGCCTGCAAGTGCCAGTACCAGCAAAAGCACACAGGGAAGCACAACTGCCCGGGTAACCCCGAGACGCGCAACAAGCACCGTAATCAGCGGAACAAAGAAGCCTGTGGACAAATTATGTCCCATCGTTGTATATCCCATAACAATGCCCTTTTTCTTCGGGAACCAGGAAGCCACCAGCGCGCCGCCTGAGATATACCCCGCGCTCATGCAGCCGATGGTGCAGATACACAGCGAAATCCCATACTGTGCGAGGCTGTTCGCGTGCCCCATGCCGAAATATCCCACAGCTCCAAGGATCAGGCAGATGCAGGACGTAATCCTTGCGCCGATTTTCCGGTTCACCGCTCCCATAATAAAGAAGAAGATAACACCCACCATGGCCGCCACGGTTCCCATGTTCAGTACATTTCCGGCCGGAATCCCCAGTTTGGCCGCCACCGCCGGCGCCACTACATTCGAGCTGTCATTTACCATGCCGGCATAAAACCAGAACATCAGCAGACAGTACAGAATCGTCCACCAGCCTTTGCCAAAGCCAAACAGCTCACTTTTCCTGTTTTTCTCTTTCATGAATTTCCTTCCTTTCCCTTTTGCAGCTGCTGTAAGCAGCAATTATCTGATCCCTCCATATTCCGGTTGCTTATTCCTTATCTTTATTATAGATATGGAAAAACCCGTTGAAAAATTGTAAATCTTTATTTCAATATTCCATTTCAGAATACTGACACAGGCATCTGCTTCCCTGTCAAATCGCACCCGGATGCAGAAAAACGGCGGAGAAGAACCCGGTTTTCCGGTTTCTTCTCCGCCGCTGTATGCCCATTTTTTCTTAACGGTACACCTGCCTGCGCACCTGTTCAAACGTATCTTCCATCACATCTTTCATCCGGACTGGCCGCTGCCTGCTGCCGGCCCTCTGTCTGTCCGTTCCTTCATTCCCAGTTCCGCGCAGATTTCCCGGTAGATCGGCTCATGCACGCTGCCCCGTTCCCAGATAAAATTAAAGGCATGGGGCGTGTGAAAATCCCTCAGCGGGATCTGACGCAGCACTCCCTGATCAATCAGCGACTGGGCGGCAGACAGGTACATAAACGAAATCCCAGCGTCCTCCTGGAGCATCTGAAGAATCGCGTGCATCCCGCCGATTTCGCAGACTCTGCGAAAATCCCCAATCTGCAGATTCATCGCGTTTAACTGCCGTTCCAGAATCATCCGGGTCCCGCTTCCCTGTTCCCGGAGAATCAGGTTTTCCCCCAGCAGATCCCTGGTCTGATAGGGCTCTGCGGAAAACAGGTGACCCGCCGCGCAGACCGGCACAAAAGGAACCATCGCATAAGGAATGGAATCATATTCCCGGCTGTTAAAATATCCCTCGACCAATGCAAAATGAATGATTCCCTCCCGCATATGGCGCAGCAGCACATCCGTATTGCTGATCTCCATCTGCACAGGCGTATCCGGGTGGCGCCGCATATAGCGCGCCAGAGGTTTCGCGATCACATATTCCCCAATGGTCTTTGTCACACCAAAATACAGGGGAAACACCTCCGGCTCTTCTTCCTTTATGCGGCGCCGCAGCAGATCCTCATCATTCCGCATGGCCCCGGATACCTGCCGGAGCATTTCTCCCGCCCTGGTCAGCGTCAGTTTTTTCCCGCTGTAGCAAAACAGCTTCTTTCCGTAATATTCCTCCAGATAACGGATGTGCTGCGACACGGCCGGCTGTGTAATATTCAGTCTGCGGGCAGCTTTTGTATAGTTCATGGTTTCACATACCATAAGAAATGTTTCGATCCGAAGATCCAGCATATCTCTTCTCCCTTTCTCTGACCTGGTCCGTTCCATCCATTGTTGTCCCGAAGGCTTCTGCTTCTCTATAATTATATCTTATTATTAAATAAAAATATATAATTTTTCATTATCGTTGTACTGCTGTATGCTAAGCACATGAAAACCACTATAAATCTTCAGGAAACAAGTGAGGTATCTGTATATGAAATTCTTAAAACAAAACGGTCCCGGGATTCTTTTCTGTCTGTGCATCGCCTTTCCCTGCTGGCTGCTTGGCCGTGCCATCCCGGTCATCGGCGGCGCTGTCTTTGGGATTCTGGCCGGTATGGTGATTACTCTGATCAAAAAGGACAAAACCGGACTGCAGTCCGGGATCCAGTTCACTTCCGGAAAAATCCTGCAGCTGGCTGTCGTTCTCCTTGGGTTTGGCCTGAATCTGAATGTGATTCTGGCTACCGGCCGCCAGTCTCTGCCGATTATCGTGTGCACCATCTCCACTTCTCTGATCCTGGCATTTCTCTGCAGCCGTCTGATGCACATTGAAGGAAAGATTTCCACCTTAGTAGGCGTCGGCTCCTCCATCTGCGGAGGCTCTGCCATAGCCGCCGCCGCGCCTGCCATTGACGCGGATGACGAGCAGATCGCCCAGGCCATTTCCGTAATCTTCTTCTTTAATGTCATCGCCGCCATCCTGTTCCCTGTGCTGGGTGCGGCCATCGGTTTTAACACCTCTTCCGGAGAAGCTTTTGGTATTTTCGCAGGTACTGCAGTCAACGACACCTCATCGGTCACTGCTGCCGCCTCCACCTGGGACAGCACCTGGCATCTGGGCTCTGCCACCCTGGACAAGGCAGTCACTGTCAAACTGACCCGAACCCTTGCGATCATTCCCATTACGATTGTTCTGGCGCTGCTTCGGGCCCGCAGAGAAAAAGAAAACAGCCACGGCTCTTCCATCCGGGTATGGCAGATCTTTCCCAAATTTATCCTTTGGTTTATCGCTGCCTCTGCCATCACCACCATTGCCGTATCTCTGGGGGCTCCCGCGGAAGTATTTACCCCTGTAAAAGAGCTGAGCAAGTTCTTTATCGTCATGGCCATGACCGCCATCGGTTTAAACAGCAATATTGTCCATCTGGTGCGCAGCGGCGGAAAGCCCATCTTCCTGGGCGCCGTCTGCTGGGTCGGAATCACAGGCGTCAGCCTGCTGCTGCAGCACACACTGGGCATCTGGTAATACCCTTTCCCATAATCGAGTAGGAGGCGGTGACTAACCGCCGTCCTCTCACACCAGCGTGCGTACCGTTCGGTACACGGCGGTTTCATTTCTTTTCTTTGTTCTTGGAAGTTTCCATATACACATACGTATTCTGTGGTAGAGCCATCCGTTGATGTCATCTATGTTATTCTTCATACTTGCAATTCCGTAGTAGTTAAGCCATCCCCTCGCATACACTTTGATTTTCTCAAGGCTTGGCTTGATTGACTGGCATCGCTTACGGGAAGATAACTCCTTCCGTCCAGACTTAAACTTCTTCCATGACTTCGGATGAACTCGGACATAAATGCCTTTTCCGTTCCTTCCCAATGCAAAGCCAAGGAATTTAAAATTTCGGATCGCAAATACGCTGACAGTACCACTCTTTTCTCGGTTAACTGTAAGTTTCAGCCTCTCCTCAAGATATTTTGTACTGCTTTCCAAGAGTCTCTCTGATGCCCGCTTGCTCTTTGCAAGAAGCACAATGTCATCTGCATATCTTATGCATGGAACGCCTCTTTTCAAGAATTCTTGGTCGAACTCATTGAGGTAGACATTTGCCAGCAATGGGGATAGATTTCCACCTTGTGGTGAGCCTTTCTCTGTGTCAATGACTACTCCGTTCTCCATTACACCGCTTTTCAGATAGCGCTTTATCAACTGTACTACACGTTCATCTTTTACATTCTTTCGGAGAAGATTGATGAGAATTTCGTGATTAAGAGTATCGAAGTACTTTGACAAGTCAAGGACTACAGCAAATGTATCGCCTTGTTCGGCATACTCCTTAACCTTGCGTATTGCGTCTTTTGCACTTCTGTTCGGACGATAGCCATAGCTACCCCCTGCAAACAGCGGTTCATAGATTGGCACTAACTGTTGGGCTATTGCCTGTTGAAGTGTACGGTCTACCACTGTTGGTATGCCAAGCTTTCGCACACCACCATCTGCTTTGGGAACCTCAACTCGTCTTACTGGAGACGGAGTATACTTTCCACGATAAATGCGGTCGGTTATCTCTTGTTGATGTTCCTTTAGATATGGAAGAGCCTCCTCAACGGTCATGCCATCAATTCCTGGCGCTCCCTTGTTTGCCTTGACTCCTACTATGACCTCTGCTGACTTCTGTGCGTTCAGCATTGCTTTATGCAAGGGTTACCTCTTTCAAGGCGTACCGCACAGACCTCCCTAGGTACCACACGTTTCTTCCTCTCCATCCATCTGCCTCATCTATCATGCATGATTCCGTGTAGTTATTGGGCTTCGATTTGGCGTGCAACCTTACCCTCATGCATAACCTCCTATGAGATTTCTGTCCGTCAGACCAGAGATTTGCCCGTGAGTTAGTATTTTCCTCACATCCAGCTTCCTTCAGATTCCACCTCACGATGGACACCCTTGCCTTCGGCTATATCCTTCCCACTACCGGGTGGATTCGGGACTTTAACCCGTTAGAAACGTGCGCCGCTAGGCGCACACGCCAAAAGGCTGTGAAAACCATCGAACGTGATGGTTTCACAGCCTTTTTCTGTCAGACGCTGTATGTCAGCGTTAACGATAAGTTACAACTTTGGTATTTCTCGGAATGTTATTATAAATCCACTTCGCATTGTTCAGTGCCAGACGGACACATCCGTGGGATGCGCCTGCGCCCATCGTTCCATCAATGATGTTTTTCGGTGAGCTGGACCGGTCATAAATCACAGAGTGGAACAGGTAATTGCCGTGGAACTGCGTAAAGTACCAGCATCTTCCTCTTGTACCTGTGTCAAAATAGAGGCCCTTGTTGCCTACGGTATATTCGCCGGTGACTGTCGGTGTGGATGACTTTCCGTTGGTGCAGGTCATGGTACGGACCTTTTTCCAGTTGCCTTTTGCGCCTTTGTATACACGCACTTGATGGGAAGACAGATTCACCAGAATCAGATACCCGGTACTGCTGGAATATTTCTGCGCTTTGGTATCCATGGCATCGCTTACTATATTTGCCAGCGCGCCCTTTTTCTTCGGATCAAAGGTATAATATGTTTTGCCGATGCGGACCGTGCCGAAGGCCTGCTGCCCGTTCCTGTTATAGTAGTACTTCTTTTTGTTCAGAACCACCCAGCCGGTTTTCATGGCGCCGGTTTTCTTGTCAAAATAATAATATTTTCCGTTGATCTTGTGGCGCCCGTAGAAAAGCTTCGGTCCATAGTAATACTTTTTGCCGCGGACCTTTTTCCAGCCTGTGCCCAGTGCGCCGCTTGACTTGAAGTAATATTTCGCGCCGCTGATGGTCTGGAATCCGGTGACTCCCTGGCCTTTCTTGTTGAAATAATACTTCGTGCCGTTGATCTTCACCCAGCCGCGTCCCAGCGCGCCGCTTGACTTTTTAAAGTAATACCAGGTGTTTTTTACCTTCTTCCGGCCGATATACCCTTTGCCGTCAGCACCGAAATAATATTTGACTCCCTTGATTTTTACCCAGCCATGACCCATAGCGCCGGATTTTTTCTTGAAATAATACCAGGTGCCATTGACCTTTTGACGTCCGAACTGCTTAACTCCGTTAATATAATAATAAGTCACACCGTTTTCCCGGACCAGGCCATTCTTTTTCTCTGGCGTTTCTCCGGTATTCGGCTTTTCAGAATCCGGGTTTTCCGTATTCGGATCTGTCGTTTCAGAGCCGCTTCCCGTGCTGCCGGTATCCTTATTTAAGGATTCATTTTCTTTTTCTGCTTCGGAAGTACGGACAGCAGCCTTTTTGGATACAGCTGCCGTATTCTGCGGCTGCACGCTTTCTGCTGCAAATGCAGCTGCAGGTACGCCTGCAAATGCCCCGGAACTAATCACCGCCGCGCAGACTGCGCCAACTGCGGGTTTCAGAAAAATCTTATTTTTCTTATTAATCATATCATCCCTACCTTTCTTTCTGTTTTTATTCTCTGCTGCAAGAAAAACAGACTATGACAGGCACATCGTAATCTCAGCAACCCTGACAAAAAACCCGTATCCGAAGCCTGTGGCAGGATACGAGTCTCTTAGATCTGATCTCTGTTTTCAACAGTATTTCTCTGCTGCTGTCTGTCTCCTGTCGTTCTCTACACACTATACGACAGGAGCATATCGCATGCAAGTCATGTTACCTAATTGTTAGATTTTTTTAAGATATTTCATAGCTACCCAGCCGGTCTTTCCCTTGTAGGTTACCTTTCCCCAGCTGCCTGAAACTTTTGTAATCTTTATACGGGTACCTTTTTTCTTTAACGTGTACCGCTTTCCGGATGAGGCCTTTGCCTTCTTTCGAACCGTCAGATTCTTTGCTTTGGTTTTATAGGATCCCTTTTTATATTTTTTCGCGGATTTTTTTACTTTTACGCTCTCAATAGACACGTTTGCGGTATTGCCCTTATAACGCAGCACACCATACCATCTGCCTCCGCGATATCTGCTGATACTGATTTCCCTGCCGGAAGAGTCCCCGCTTCTGCCGTCATAATTTCTATGGGCTCCTACTAACTTTCCATTGCCTGCGTAAATCTCGGTATGGCCGTTTGCCAGCAGAATATCACCTTTCTGGAGATTTCTGCAGCTGGAGAGCTTCAGGGAGGATCCCTTGATGTACCGGAATCCTGCCTTGGTCAGGCGTGCTTTCAGATCTCCGGTATAAGATGCGCCGTTTGTGTCAAATCCTGCCCGTTTCAGAGAACGGATTACCAGGGAGGAACAGTCATAATTTCTTCCCCAGCGGCCGGACTGGCTGTAGCCGTGGGAATTGTCCCTGGCCACATCCTTGGCTTCTTCCACATAATCGCTGACCGATAAATTGGATGCCGCCCATGCGCTCTGTGCCGGAATCAGGGCTGTCAGCGCACATGCTGCTGCCGCAAAAATTATTCTGATTTTTTTCTTTGCTCTGTTATAAAACACTGGAAACTCCTGTTATTGAAAAACTATTTTATAAAAATTACATTTATTGTGTTTTCATTGCATTTATCTGTAATATTCTTATCTGTTTTGTAATATTATTGTAACATATCATTGTTTTCCTGGCTACCCTTATATTATAAACTTTTGATAAACAGATCCCCGCCAATTTGACAAAGCGGATCTTTCATTTTATAATCGACATATGTCGAAAATAAAATGAAAAGGAGATGAATTTTCATGCCAAGACCACCGCGCTGCAGACGCATCTGCGCCTTTCCCGCATACTGGAACTTTCTTCCGGAAGACGGCGGACCGAGCCCTCCTGTGGTTCTCAGTCTGGATGAATACGAAATGATCCGTCTGGCCGATTATGAAAATCTGACCCATCAGCAGTGTGCTGCGCGGATGGACATTTCCAGAACCACTGCTACAGAAATTTACGAATCTGCCCGCCATAAAATTGCGGACAGTATTGTCAACGGCCGCCCGCTGCTGATCCGCGGCGGACACTACAGACTCTGCGACCGGCAAAACAGCCTGTGCTGCGACAGTTCCTGCCATGCCATCTCCGGGTGTACCGATACTTTGCCGGACGCATTAAGCAAGAAAGGAGCAACTGCTATGAGAATTGCTGTTACTTATAAAAACGGAAACATCTTCCCCCACTTCGGCCACACCGAACAGTTCAAGATCTACGATGTGGAAAACAATACCATCACCCACCAGGAAATCGTGGGTACCAACGGTCAGGGGCACGGCGCCCTGGCAGGTTTTCTGCACAGCCTGCAGACAGACGCCCTGATCTGCGGCGGAATTGGCGGCGGTGCGCAGGCAGCGCTGAATGAGGCCGGTGTCCGTCTGTATGCCGGCGTGTCCGGAAGCGCCGACGAGGCGGTCCGTTCCCTTCTGGACGGAAGTCTTGCCTTTGTGGAAAACGCAAACTGCAGCCATCACGGCCACGAAAATCACAGCTGTGAAAGTCACGGCCCTGAAGGCCACGGCTGCGGCAGGCATTCCTGCCACTGAATGGAAAAATACCAGAAACCTAACAGAAAGCAGAGGAACTGATTATGAAAGAAAACGAAACGACATGCGCCAGCGCGTCTTCCTGCTCGAAAGAAAGCTGTGAAGGCTGTCCCAGCGCGGCAGGGGCAGCGCCGGAGAGCCTGCTGGAACAGCTGAATGCAT
>OCTW011550502.1_pt1 | contig 11056 bp, 13 predicted proteins | sample 1539671 | NCBI WGS metagenome assembly OCTW01 (sample SAMN02144230, study PRJEB22623) | gut metagenome | biome: sheep rumen | host: Ovis aries | place: New Zealand | reverse complement strand
GCATCTTCTAATTCAGATGTTATGCTTGATTCTACATTCGAATCAGAAGAAGCACTTAAAGGATATGCAGTTCACCCTAAGCACGTTGCGATAGCAGACTGTAAGGTAAGACCTTATACTGCAAACAGAGTGTGTATGGATTATGAGGTGTAGTAAGGCTAGAGGAGTTGAAGGAATAATACCTTGCGTTTTTTTACAGATTTCGACATTTTATACCTTGCGCTTTTTTACAATCCTCGTGCGCGTGAGGCTATAAAAGCATTAGTTGAAGATGGACGATATGATTATATCGAGACATGCTTTGATAGCTGATTCAATGATTGCCAATGAATGTTTTGGATGCAATGATCCTAATGTAGGGTTATCACTTAATGAAGATAGGACGTATGTAAAATGCTATATGGGAGACACAGGCTTGTTACTCAGTCACGCTTTCAGTGAAAAGGAAATAACTGAGGGTGAGTTATATAAAAAGCTATTGAATGACAGGTTGAGCATTAATAAAGGTATGTTTTTTGAAAAAAAGAAAAGGGTTGAAACCTCATATGTTATCCATCCTAAGAATCTAAGAATTGATAACGAAATAATGTATATGCCAGTATATATGACATTTTTGTTATAAAGAGTGTAATGCAGATGTTATGTTAGATTCCACATTTGAAATATTATGTAAATAAAGCGTGGCACAGCCACGCCGTTATTGTATAATAATACATAAAGCGAGAACGTTTGATTAAAATATACTCATGGGCATTAAAAAATGGATATAACGAAATTTGGGTGCCAAAGGAAAGGGAGAAGTTGTTTGGTTAAACAGATAGTAAGAGACCCACTATTCCTACAACAGAGGTCAACACCTGCAACAAAAGATGACGCGCAGGTAATAGTGGACTTGATGGATACAATAAAAGCGAATAGTGATAGATGTGTTGGTATGGCAGCTAACATGATTGGTGTGAAGAAGCAGATAATTGTTGTATCTGTTGGACCATTTATTATACCTATGGTTAATCCTGTTATTACATCTAAGAGTGGTAGGTATGAGACAGAGGAGAGCTGCCTGTCACTAGATGGAGTAAGACCTTGTATAAGATATAAGGAAATAGAAGTGGACTACTTAGACCAAAATTTCGAACCAAAGCATGGAATATACAAGGATTTTACAGCACAGATTATTCAGCATGAGATACAGCATTTTAGCGGAGAGTTGATTTAGGTTGAAAAACAAAAACTGGATAATAAAGGGGAAAATATGGGATTATTTCATAAACCAGAAGTTGTTATTTTAAAAGAATCTTGTGATTCAATAGATTACTTAGAAAAATTGCAGAAATTAAGGAGCAAAATATCTGATAATTCTACAATTACTGAGAAAATCGATAAAGAACTCGCCATTACGGAAGCAGGAATATATGGTGAGAATAGTGTTCTATTTGAATTAAAGAATAGCGGTATGGATCTTGTTGTTCTTAGAGATTTATATATCCAGACCGAAGATGGAAGAAGTGCACAAATAGATTTCTTTGTAATTACCCCATATGTCAACGTGATTATTGAATGTAAGAACCTTTTTGGAAATATTGAGATTAATAACAAAGGAGATTTCATAAGAACTTTTGATTATAAAGGACACAGGTATAAAGAAGGAATCTATAGTCCGATTACTCAGAATGAGCGTCATTTGGAAGTATATAAGAATTGTTTTGAAAGAAACAAAGGATTGTTAAAGAAGTTTTTCATAGGAAAATATTTTACAGATTACAATAAGTCTATTGTTGTTTTAGCAAACCCTAAAACTGTAGTAAACGACAAGTTTGCAAAAAAGGAAATAAAACAGCAAGTAATACGAGGTGATCAATTAATTAATTTTCTAAAAAGCCAAAAATCTGACGCCCATTCTAATATCAAATCAATGATTGAAATTGGTGAAAGGGTTCTTGACTTAAATGTTCCAGAACGTTCAGATTACTTTAATAAGTATGAAAAATTGGCAAAGGATGTTGAAAACGAAGACAATTCATTTGACAAATTTGTTTGTCCTAAATGTGGTGGACAATTAATAATTCGAACAGCTAAGAAAGGAAAAAATGTAGGCAATCAGTTTTATGGATGCAGCAATTTCCCAAAGTGTAGATATATTCAAAATATATAATTGTTGAAGGAAGCTGATATGAGAGATAATACATTCAACCAACTAAATATTAGTAATTCATATTACAATAACCTCGACATAGAGTCATTTTCACTTATGATGAAGGACCCTTCTTTTAGCTACAAGTTCTATTGGTTGGAGGCAATTGTTAATCTCATTTCCGAGGATATAACTGAGACAACATTTAACGATATTATTGATGAGATGATTGCTAACGCGTGGTATTCAGTTCTTGAATTTCACATTCATTTAAGCGGAATAGTAAGTGGTGAAGTTAGAGATGGATTGGAGCGCCCGATTCTATGTTTGCAAGAGCTAAGTGATTTACCAGCTAACGCATCTAAGATTGAGATTAAGAATGCTATACAAGAACACGAAGACGAATTGAAGACGTACAAGGTTCAACTTACGAATAATGTACCTTATCGTGCGCTTGCGGGTTTCTTTGATAAATATGATATTGCACCTAATTGGAATGGTGTTAATAGAATTGTAACTTATATAGAAGAGGTCAACCAGTCTATTGTTCTTCCATATACTTTAGGGAAATCTGGCTCGATAAAGAGAGAAGTGTATTTTAACCCTTCCTGGATTAAAATGATTCAGGACAACACAGTGTCTATACTGGGTTGGATTCAGTATGAGAAGGTTAAGTGGCTCCAGAATAACAATCCGGAAGTGCCAGGACTTGTATATAAGTTGGCGCCGATGGATGAGAAAATGCGAAAGCTAAAAAAGGTACATGATCTCTGGGATGCCATAATTGAAATAAGACAGATTGAAGATGTGTTTACTTCCGAAGTAATATGTCCTCAAAAGTATGATGTTGATCATTTTATCCCTTGGTCATTTGTTATGAATGATGAGTTATGGAATCTGATGCCAATGGATTCTTCGCTGAATTCTTCTAAGAGCAACAAGCTTCCACAGTGGGATCCATTTTTTAAGAAGTTCGCGCGTAATCAGTACATTTTATATGAAATGATTAACGACAGTAGCCTGCCTCAGATTCATAAGAAGTATGAGGGTTGCTTTAAGGACAATTTACATTCAATTTGGGCGAATCAGGAATTATATAGAAGAGGTAATTCTAGGAAGGAATTCTATAACATTTTAGAGAAGAACATGCGCCCGGTCTACGACTCAGCCAAGAGGCAAGGTTATCAGGTGTGGTAGGAGTTAATTTAGGAATTTGTTTGTTATACTAACTTGTGTAACATCCACGATATGTGCTGCAAAAGCAGTGTATGATGTGGTTCGCGATGTGATAAATCGTCGCAAACAAAAAAGCAACCGCGCGGACCAAAGCTAGGTTGCTTTCATTGTAACTTATAACTTAGGCCAGCCGTTTTGGCAACGCCTTTTTACAGTTTAATTGTAACACGTTTCTAGGATTTGTCAAATAGAAGTAGACGTTCATGGGCGTGTTGTCCTCATTTTCAAGAGTGTGGCAGGAGTAAACCTATTATGAACAAACTAGACACCTTACAATATTATAATGACAATGCAATGGAATTCGTATCAGGGACGGAGTTCGCCGATGTGTCTGTGATGCGAGAGAAGTTTTTGAACAAGATTCCTGCAGGTGGAATGATTCTTGACTGGGGTTCAGGAAGCGGCAGGGACACAGGAGCATTTCTTGCAGCAGGATATCAGGTTGAAGCTGTGGATGCTTGCGCAGAGCTTGCGAAGTATGCAAGCAACAAGACCGGGATTGAAGTTAGGGTAGAGCGTTTTGATGAGTTGGATGCAACTAACAGATACGACGGTATCTGGGCCTGCGCATCTATCTTGCATGTAGAGAGGCATGAGTTATCGCACATTTTCAATCTTGCATACAAGGCCTTGAAGGAAGGAGGAGTTATGTATACCTCTTTCAAATACGGCAAGGAAGAAGCAGTAAGAAGAGAGAGGCATTTCTCTGATATGACGGAAGACAGTATTAAGGAAGTGCTAGTTGATACGCATTTTCAGATTGAGGAAATGTGGGTGACTGATGATGTGCGTGAAGATAGAGAAGGTGACAGGTGGCTGAACCTCCTCCTTAGAAAATAAAAAAGAAATGAGCAGCCCGCCTGAGTAAAATAACTGTACGGTAAAAACCCATTTTTATATAAGGAGATATCACCTTGGAATTTGCTGATATATACAAGGACAAGTTACACAATATAGATACAGAAGTTAGGAGTGAGAAGTACTCCGACGATGACATATTTCCCTATGAACCCACACCCTATTCTGTGTTAGAGAGGTTAGTAGAAAGCGGCATTATAGATGAAGACTCCCATGTGATTGATTACGGAAGTGGAATGGGTAGGGCGTGCCTTTATCTTGCCGAGCAGACAGGTTGTCGCTGCACAGGTATAGAGTGTGTAGACGAATTCTACCAGGCTTCACTTAAGAATCTATCGGATAAGGATTTGAAGGTGGAATTTGTAAAATGTTCAGTAGAGGACTACCCTTTACCTGATGATTCTGATGTGATGTATTTCTTCAATCCATTTTCGGAGGAAATATTTGAGAAGGTAATGAAGAACATTATTGATTCTTATCACAAGAATCCAAGAGAGATTAAGCTCCTCTTCTATTACCCTTCCGATGAATACATAGCATTTCTAATGAGGGTAGATGAGATAACATTCTTTGATGAGATAGACTGCACAGATCTTTTTGATGAGGACACAACTAGGAATAGAATAATGATTTTTCAGATATAAGAGATTTTGAGTGCGTTAAATACAATAAGTTCTTGAACAATCCATGAGTAAATGGTATAGTCATTAGCGGATGGACGGTATCTGTGACAGAACCGTACCGGAATAAAGTCTTTACGAAACAGCATCACTTCCTATTAAGGAGGCGATGATATGAGAATAGGATTTATAGGCGCAGGGAAAGTGGGATTTTCTCTGGGCAGATACCTTAAAGAAAATGAGTATACCGTAAGCGGATACTACAGCAAAAGCATGGCATCGGCTGAAGATGCTGCCCAATTTACCGAAACAAAAAGATACAACACGATGAAACAACTTGTTGAAGTGAGTGATGTTTTGTTTCTTACCGTACCGGATGGAGAGATACCTGTGGTATGGGAAAGACTTAAAGAGATTGACCTTAATAACAAAATAATCTGTCATACTAGCGGAGCTCTTGGCTCCGAAGTATTTTCTGATATGAAGAACCAGAACGTCTATGGTTTTTCTGTTCATCCTATCCTGGCGATTTCGAGTAAGTACGAATCGTATAAGGATATAAAATCAGCTTTTTTTACAATTGAAGGAAGTAGAGAAAAAATCGACGAAGTAGCAGATATTTTTCGTAAATGTAAAAATAAAGTGCAGATAATTGACTCTTCTGAGAAGATAAAATATCACGTTGCATGCAGTATTGTGAGCAACTTTGCAGTTACCCTTGCAGATATAGCAAAGGAAATGTTAGAAGAATGTGGTTTTGACGATAAAACGGTTTTTGAAGCTATGGGACCGCTTATTTCTAAAAACGCTGATAACATTGTCAGAAAGGGAACTATAGAGGCACTTACGGGACCTATTGAAAGAGGAGATGTACAAACTGTAGAGAAACATATGAGCGTACTTTCTGGAGAGGAACTTTTGCTTTATAAGTCGTTAGCTAGAAGGACACTTCGTCTTGCAAAAGAGAAGAACCCGGAGAGAAACTACAATAATTTGATGGAGGTTTTAGAGTGAAAAGCACAGTATTAACACTACAAAAACAAAAAGAAGAAGGGAACAAAATAACTATGCTTACAGCATATGATTATTCGGTTGCAAAGCTTATAGATGCGGCTGGAATTGATGTTATTCTTGTGGGGGATTCACTTGGAATGACTATGCTTGGATATGAAGATACTCTTCCAGTTACAATGGAAGATATGATACATCACACAGCGTGTGTATCTAGGGGTGCAAAGGATGCTTTTGTGATTGCTGACATGCCATTTATGTCATATCAGACATCAGTACATGATGCAGTTTACAATGCAGGAAGACTTATTAAAGAAGGACATGCTCATGCAATAAAACTTGAAGGAGGAGCAAGTGTCTGTGAGCAGATTAAAGCTATTACTGAGGCGAGTATTCCGGTGTGTGCTCATATTGGATTAACGCCTCAGTCCACCAATGCCTTTGGCGGATTTAAGGTACAGGGTAAGAATATGCAGAGGGCAAAACAGATAGTCGAGGATGCCTTAAGTGTGCAAGAGGCAGGGGCGTTTATGGTTACTCTTGAGTGCATTCCAGAGAAGCTTGCATCACTTATTACAGATATTCTTGATATACCGACCATAGGTATAGGTGCCGGGAATGGATGTGACGGTCAGGTGCTGGTATATCATGACATGTTAGGTATGTTTACAGATTTCAAACCTAAGTTTGTAAAGCATTTTGGCAATATTGGAGAAGAAATGACCAAAGCATTTGTATCCTATAGAGACGAAGTCAAATCAAAAGCATATCCGGCTGCAGAACACACATTTAAGATTGAAGATGAAATAATGGAAGAATTATATAAGGAGTATAGATAAATGGAAGTAATAGTTGCAAGAACGCCTAAAGAGGTAAAGGAAATAATCAGGGATTGGAAAAAACAAGGATACAGCATAGGACTTGTCCCAACAATGGGATACCTTCATGAAGGGCACGGCTCATTAATAGAGAGGGCAGTTAAGGAAAATGACAAGGTTATGGTTAGCGTTTTTGTAAACCCAATACAATTTGGACCGAATGAGGATCTTGAGACATATCCTCGCGATTTTGATGCGGACCTTCAAATGATAGAAAAGCTTGGAGCAGATATGGTATTTCATCCGGAGCCTTCCGACATGTATGCACCAGATTTTTCCACAACTATAAGTGTAGCAGGAGTATCTGAGAATCTATGCGGAGCAAGAAGACCGGGACATTTTAATGGTGTCTGTACTGTTGTTACAAAGCTTTTTAATCTATCAGAAGCAGACAGAGCGTATTTTGGTCAAAAAGATGCTCAGCAACTTGCTGTAGTAAGAAGGATGGTAAGAGATTTAAATGCTAATATAGAGATCATTGGATGTCCTATAATAAGAGAAGATGATGGATTGGCAAAAAGCTCCAGGAATACATATCTTAATCCGGACGAAAGAAAAGCGGCTACAGTGCTAAGTAAGGCATTAAGGACTGGAAAGCAGATGATTGAATCGGGAGAAAAAAACGCTGAGGTTGTGAAATCTAAGATTACAGAAATAATTTCAAAGGAACCACTTGCTAAGATTGATTATGTAGAAATAACAGACTGGAATTCTATTGAACCTGTTGATATAATAGACAGAAGCACGCTATGTGCAATAGCTGTTTATATAGGTAATACAAGACTTATTGATAACTTTATATATGAGGTATAAAAATGCAACTTACAATGTTAAAAGGAAAGATACATAGAGCTGTTGTAAAACAGGCAGAACTTGATTATGTAGGTTCTATTACAGTAGATCCGTTGCTTCTTGAAGCGGCAGATATTCTCGAATATGAGAAGGTTCAGATCGTAGATGTGGAAAATGGAAATAGATTTGAAACCTATACAATAGAGGGCGAAAGAGGTTCTGGACAGATATGTCTTAACGGAGCAGCAGCCCGAATGGTTAGGGAGGGCGATCATATTATCATTATGTGTTATTGCCAGATGGATAGAGAAGAAGCAGCGTCTCATAAGCCGCATGTTGTGTTCGTGGATTCCGACAACAAGATAGTTTCTATGGCAAGATATGAAAAACACGGAGAAATAAAGAATTATTAGAGGTTAAGATGCTTAAAGGAAAAACAATTATTCTAGGCGTAAGCGGTTCCATTGCCGCATATAAAATCGCAAATCTTGCGTCAATGCTTGTAAAACAGCATGCAGATGTGCATGTGATAATGACGAAGAATGCAACTAATTTCATTAATCCAATTACATTTGAAACCCTTACAAATAATAAATGTTTAGTAGACACATTTGACAGGGATTTTGAGTTTAATGTTGAACATGTGTCACTTGCTTCTAAGGCAGATTGCATGATGATAGCGCCAGCCACTGCAAATGTAATTGCGAAGCTTAGATGTGGCATTGCTGATGATATGCTTACAACAACAGCGCTTGCAATGGAAAAAGCTATGCTTATAGCACCCGCCATGAATACCCATATGTATGAGAAAAAGGTGACGCAGGATAATATCGCCACACTTAAAGACTATGGATATGAGGTAATAGAGCCGACAGAAGGATATTTGGCTTGTGGTGATGTTGGAAAGGGAAAAATGCCAAATCCAGAGGTTTTAATCGAATATATTTATAAAGCTGTATTAAGAGATAAGGATATGATAGGCAAAAAGGTGCTAGTCACTGCCGGACCTACAAGAGAAGCTTTTGATCCTGTAAGATTTGTAAGCAACCATTCTACCGGTAAGATGGGGTATGCACTTGCCAGAGAGGCAGCAGCAAGAGGGGCTGATGTTGTACTTATATCAGGACCTGTTAATATAGCAGGAATTCCATATGTACATACTGTGGATGTCATTAGCGCAAAGGAAATGTACAAGGCGTGCGTTAAATATTTCCCAGACGCTGATATAGTGATTAAGTCAGCGGCTGTAGCCGATTACAGACCTAAAGATATCTTGGAAGAAAAGATTAAAAAATCGGATTCTGATACAAAAGTTGAATTTGAAAAGACAGATGATATACTTGCTTATCTCGGCAAGACAAAAAGAGATAATCAGTTTATTTGTGGCTTTTCAATGGAAACGGAGAATATGATTGAGAATTCCCGTTCCAAGCTTAAAAATAAAAATATAGATATGATAGTTGCAAATAATCTTAAGACTAAAGGGGCTGGTTTCGGAACAGAGACTAATGTTGTGACTCTTATTACAGAAAGCAGCCAGAAGGAACTTGATATCATGTCCAAAGCAGATGTTGCACATGAAATTATAAATGAGATATTAAAAAACACCTTTTGATAGTCATGAATCTAGACAAAATCACAACTTAGTGTTATAGTCAAAATAGAGAAAATCGAAATGAAAGGAGAAGAGATATATGTGGGAAAAGACTGAAATGGAAGACAAGATCAAAAAAGAAGCTAAGGAAGCAGTAGAGTCTGTTATCATTGGCAAGCTTGAGCTTGAGAGAAGAGAGAGAAAAAAGAAGAGAAGAAAGAAATTTTTCAAGCGTCTTGCTAGACTTATCTTCATCTGCTTCTGGGTAAGCGTTGGATTCATGATTGGAGTACATCGTAAGCAGATTATCGAGTATTTTGAGACTGGTAAATGCCCTAAGATACCAAAGAATCATCCATGTCCATTTCTTAAATAATAATTAAGATTTACGAAAGACTAAGCGTTATGCTTAGTCTTTTTTACATTGACAATTTGAATATAATACCATAGAATAGACAAATAGCTGGGGCGTTAGCAGCGTCTTGTAACTGGTAGCTATAGCCGGAGCGATATCCTTCTGAGGCCTTGTGGCGGCAGGAGCTGCCCTTGGCAAGTGGCGTTGAGACTTGGGTCCTATGCATCGGATGCTTACGAATCGTGTCAGGTCAGGAATGGAGCAGCACTAAGTTTGATTATCTGAGTGACATGGGGTAGCCTGGGTTGAGTTAACTACCAAGGTAACGTCTTTCTTCCCAGGGTCGAAGTTGGATAGTTTTTATGTTATAATAATGAAGAAGAGTCTAATCTGAAAGGGTAACCTGACAGAGAAGATTAATAATTTCTATGTAATGATTGGACTCTATCTATAGATAGGGTCTTTTTTATTATATTAGATTATCAGAACAAGATGGAGGAAGGATATATGGGAGATACCAGAGTAGCTATTCTTGCAATAGTAGTAGAAGATAAGAGCAAAGCAGCAGAGCTTAATAGTCTTCTTACAGAATTTGGAGAGTACATTATTGGACGTATGGGAGTGCCTTATGATAAGAAGAATATCTCACTTATTAGTGTAGCACTTGATGCGCCACAGGATGTAATCAATTCATTGTCAGGTAAAGTAGGAAGTATAGAAGGAATATCGGCTAAAGCCGTATACTCGAAAGTATAAGTAACATTTTACAGATTAGAATAAGTTAATATTAGGAGGGTAAGCCATGTACAACGTAATGAGTCCGAAAGCAGAAGAATTCATATCTGATGAAGAGATCAGAGAATGTCTTCAGTACGCAGAAGAGAATAAGAACAACAGAGAATTAATAGAATCAATTCTTGAGAAAGCAAGAGCCATGAAAGGGGTGTCCCATAAAGAGGCCATAGTTTTGCTTGATTGTGAACTAGAAGATCTTAATGAAGAAATCTTCAAATTAGCAAGAGAAATCAAGCAGGAATTCTATGGTAACAGAATAGTAATGTTCGCTCCGCTCTATCTGTCTAATTACTGTATTAACGGATGTGAGTATTGTCCATATCATGCTAAGAATAAGAATATTAAGCGTAAGAAGTTAACACAGGAAGAGATTAGACAGGAAGTAATTGCACTTCAGGATATGGGACACAAGCGTCTGGCATTAGAAGCCGGAGAGGATCCTAAGAATAATCCAATAGAATATATATTAGAAAGTATCAAGACAATCTATAGCATCCATCATAAGAATGGTGATATTCGTCGTGTAAATGTTAATATTGCAGCTACAACAGTTGAAGAATATAAGATGTTAAAAGATGCAGGAATTGGAACTTACATCCTATTCCAGGAGACATATAATAAGGAGTCTTATGAGAAGCTTCATCCAACTGGACCTAAGTCTGATTATGCTTACCACACAGAAGCTATGGACAGAGCCATGGAAGGTGGCATTGATGATGTAGGTCTTGGTGTACTATTCGGACTTAATAATTATCGTTATGACTTCACAGGAATAATCATGCATGC
>OCTW011581573.1_pt1 | contig 11057 bp, 9 predicted proteins | sample 1539671 | NCBI WGS metagenome assembly OCTW01 (sample SAMN02144230, study PRJEB22623) | gut metagenome | biome: sheep rumen | host: Ovis aries | place: New Zealand | reverse complement strand
AATGGCTTCCATAGCCTTGGCCAAATGGATGAGGGCCAGTTTCGAGGCATTAGGAACCAGCGAGAACATACTTTCACCGAAAAAGGCCTGACATAGCGTAACGCCATAGAGTCCGCCCACAAGCCGCCTGCCAAGTGCCGTCTCTGCCTTTTCCCAGACTTCCACGCTGGCAGCATAACCATAGCGATGCAGCTTAGTGTAAGCGGTGATGATGTCGGGACCGAGCCAGGCTCCTTCTTGTTCATCGCGTCCTTGTGCCCGGGAACAGCCGTTGATGACTCCTTCAAAGTCTTGGTTGATGGTTACTTCATATTTCTGTTGTCGCAGGAGTCGCCTCATGGAGTGGCTGATGTGAATCTCGTTGGGGAAGATGACATACCGGTCGAGCGGACAGTACCAGTGTGGCTCGTACCCCTCGTTGAAGGCGTACCAAGGGAAGAAACCGTTGCTGTAAGCCAGCAGCAGGCGGGAGAGTGACAAGTCGCCGCCCACGGCTACCAACCCGTCATCCTCACCGCTATGTGGGTCAGGAAACCACAGCTCGTTGTCTAATTGCCAAACCGACATGTTTGTTCTTAATTTGCAATGGACAATTGAGAATTGTTGACGGAAACAGTCACGTTGCCGCCATTCTTCAGACTGCCGAACAGGATTTCACGCATGAGCAGAGGCTTCAGCCGTTGGGCAATGACGCGGTCCATTTCGCGCGCGCCGTATTCTGGCGTAAAGCCTTCGTTGAGCAGCTGGTCGAAAGCCTCGGCGGTGAGCGTCATTGTCACTTGCTTGGCTTCGAGTTTCGCTTCGAGTTCGCGCAGCTTCTTCTTCAGAATGAGCGTGGCCATCTGGCGGTCCATGTCGCGGAACACAACGGTTCCTGAGAGACGGTTGAGAAATTCGGGCTTGAAGGTCTTCTTTACCTGTTTCATCATGGCTTCTCCACGGCTCACGGTGCCGTTGAAGCCGATGCTGGCCTGCGAGGCATACTGCGCTCCGGCATTGGAAGTCATGATCAGGATGACGTTACGGAAATCGGCCTTGCGACCTTTGTTGTCAGTCAGGCGGGCATAGTCCATTACTTGAAGCAGGATGTTGTAGATGTCCTGGTGTGCCTTCTCTATCTCGTCGAGCAGCAGCACGCAGTTGGGGGTCTTGCGGATGGCATCAGTCAGCAGTCCGCCGTCCTCGTAGCCCACATATCCGGCAGGTGAGCCGATGAGCTTGGCCACGGTGTGCTTCTCGGTGTATTCGCTCATGTCGAAGCGCAGCAGCTCAATGCCTAACTCCTTGGCCAGCACGCGGGCCACCTCGGTCTTGCCCACGCCTGTAGGACCGACGAAGAGCAGCGAGGCCAACGGTTTGTTGTCTTCCAACAGGCCTGCGCGCGACATTTGGACGGCCTCCACAACTTGACGGATGGCTTCGTCCTGACCGTATATTTGTGACGACATCTGGTCGTTGAGGGTAGCAAGTCGTTGGTAGTCATCCTCTTCCGCCACCGACAGAGCCTCCACCTTGCAGGTCTTCGACAGCACGTCGGCAATGTCGGCCTTCGTTATAGATGAAGCATGTTGCTCTTCACTTTCTTTTGCCGCTCCCGCTTCGTCTATCAGGTCAATGGCCTTGTCGGGCAGGAAACGGTCGTTGACATACTTTGCACTGGCCTCCACGGCAAAGGTGACAGCATCGTCTTCGTACTTTACTTGATGGAACTCTTCGTACCGTGGCTGCAGTTGCCTGAGGATATGCTTGGCCTCGTCGATGGTCGGCTCTGGTATGTCAATCTGCTGGAAACGGCGAGTGAGCCCCTTTGAACGCGAAAAGTGGCGGTTGTACTCTTCGTAAGTGGTGGAACCAATGAAACGTATTCGGCCAGCCTCCAGGTATGGCTTGAGCATGTTGGAGGCATCCATGGCCCCTTCGCCGATGGCTCCGGCCCCAACGAGCGTATGGATTTCGTCAATATATACTATATTATTATTGCCTTCAGCCTGTATGCCGTCCATAATCATCTTGATGCGGTTCTCGAAGTCACCGCGATACTGCGTGCCGGCCAGGAGCGTTCCCATGTCAAGCTGGTAGATGCGGCTGCCTTTCAGACGAGGGGGCACCTGGCCTTCCTCGATGAGTCGTGCCAGACCCCAGACGAGGGCAGTCTTTCCCACGCCCGGTTCCCCCACGTGCAGCGGGTTGTTCTTGTCGCGCCGGCAAAGCACCTGAATGGTGCGCCTGAGTTCTGCTTCCCGTCCGATGAGCGGGTTCTTGTCTTGGTAGAGGTCGTTCATGCAGGTGACGAGCTGTTTCCATGCTTCATGGACATTATCCTCTCCCGTCTCTTCCCTCAAGCTGTCCTCAAACTCATAGTTGCTGATAAGCTGGCTGATGAAGTTGCTTTCCTTGTCACCAAGCGCTTCCTTCAGCAGATAGCAGGCCCACGACTCGTCCTGTTTCAGCAGGGCCGTTACAAGGTGAGGAATGTCCACCTCTTCGGCACTGCTGCCCATCACCTGCAGGCAGGCTAATCCTACCACCTTTCCAAACAGGAAAGACGGCTCAGGGACATACTCCTGGCCTTCCGGTATTTTCTCCATTTCGGACATCTTCTCAAAGAGCCGGTCGTACAGTTTTTCTCGTTGACAGAATATTCCGAGTACATGTGAGAAAGTCTCTTCTTCCAGCAAGGCTAACAGCAGATGTTCGGGCGTAACGAACTCATGTCTTTCTTCCTTGCAGAAATCCACCGCAGTCTGCATGACTTCTGTAGCGCGTTCGGTTTGTTTGATATCTGGCATATTGCTTATTCTTCATCTGGTTCAACGGTCAGGCGGAGCGGGAACCCGTGTTCCCGTGCCATGTTAGTCGCTTTGTTTGCCTTCGACGTGGCAATGTCGTAGCTATAGATGCCTACCACGGCCTTGTCGGAATGGTGTACCTGCAACATGAGTGCGTTGGCATCCTCTTCACTCTTCAGGAACACCTGTACCAGTATTTTCACCACAAACTCCATGGTGGTGAAGTCATCGTTATATATAATAACCTTGTACCGGCGCGGCTCCCTCAGGTCGGTGCGCTGCCGTTCACGTAGTTGTGACTGTTCTTTTGCCATGTAGATGCTGTTTCTTTTGTTTTTATTGAATGGTATAACGCAGGTTCCCGCTCAGGGCGTTGCTGCGGACGGTGAGTAGAATGCGGTAGAGGGGCTTCTTCTGCCATGCATTAACGATGATAGAGTCATCAATTTGAATTTTCTCCACGTCAGCTTTCAGGCGTGACGAGTTGTACTTAAGCAAGTGGGTTCCTTTTGTGGAAGTGATGCTGATGACACCGTTTCGCTCCACACGGGTTGGGCCATAGCTGATGAGTACCAGCTGTGTAGGTCGTTGGTATTGCTGTAGATGGTAGTTGTCGGTTACTACGACATTGCGCCCGCGATTGAGCCTTACGGTGCGCCTCCACTGGCGTAATGCAGCCTCTTGCGGATAGGCTTCTGTGAGGTCAAGAGAGAGACTGGCATAAAGAGGCTCATTGTCATAAGAAAGAATGGTGGCATGATACTGCTTGCCAGCTTTCTGTTCCATGCCGTTGACGAGCGGCACGTTGTGGTATGCCGACCGCATGTGCAAATGCTCATAGCGGTGGGTGGCAGCCTGTGCAGTATAGGTGCCACGTCCGATATCCACAATGAGTGGCTCGCCATCGGCATACACCACAAAGTTGCCCACGTCGTTATGGTTGTGCTCTTCAGCATTATGACCACCTTTCATAGCTACAAAGAGCCCTTTGGTGGTGCCTGCAGCGCTACGTGCTGTGAAAATCTGAAGGGTGGGCAGATAGTTATCGCGAAGTAGAGGTTCTGAAGGTTGTACCTCTTTGTATGTCTGGATGTTGGAGATGAACAGCAGTTCTCGTGACAAAGAAGGTATCTCTTGATTGGAGAACATGGTCTTTGTCTCGTTATAAATGTTCACATCGTTGGCAATTTTAGCTGCAAACCCCAGCAGGTCGCCGTCGTTCAGATAGCGTCCTAAGGGAAAGAGGATATTGGTGTTAGGCCTGAAGAAGGTTGGCGCATCAGCGAAGTTGACAAAGGTATTATTAGCGATATAAGTGGTGAATACATAGCGTGCCATGTCGTGGAATTTTTGGTCGGTTGCCATGGAAACATGTCCTTTTGTTGCTATCCCGAGCAGTTGCATGCACTCTGAGAATGAAGCAGCAGCCCTGTCCCAGTAAAAAACCCCCTCGTTGCAGCCACCGTCGGCTGGGTAATCAGTATAGAACGTGTTAAGACAGTTGATAATCTGGTGAATGGCTTCAACCTGATGCTCACGACTTTCCTCGCAGAACAATACGCATGACAGCCAGTTCTCACATATCCATGTGTTCCAATTGCTTGTACTGTGTTTCCACCAGTAATCTTCGTTGAGAACAGGAATGAGCAAACGTCTCTGTATCTCCTTTCTCGTCTTTACGCAGATACCCCGTTGTGCTTGTTCCAGCTGGTCATACAGCATATATATGGTCCATGCCAGCAAGTTTGCAGTCTCGGCATTAAAGAGATCAACAATCTGATTGTCAGTCTCAGGATGGTCTAAGGGGTAGTGGGCAGGGATGCCCCACCACGTCTCGGTATGAAAATAGTTCAGCCCCTTAATGATATCAGGGATGAAACGTCCCTTTTGTTCCATAATTTCTGCCATTACGAGATTTGACAGTTGTTTGCGCAGTACAAAACAGGGACCTTCGTAGTTGGTGCGGTTGCCGTTTTTCTTGAATTCCGCAAACAACGCTGGTGAGGGACTTTGCCATTTGCAGTTTAGATATCGTTCTGCAAATGAAATATATGCCTTGCGCATCTCCGCAGGTACATGCTGCTGCCAATAGCTGTCGGTAGCACGGGGAACGGGTGTGAAGGCATGTGGCTGTACCAATACCTGATTGATGAACTTTTTGTCGATAGACTCTGGCAATGAGTGTTGGGCTTGTATGTATGTTGCTCCTGTGAAGAATAACAGAAGTATCAAAGAACAGTATTTCATGGTGTAAAATGGGATACTAAGGTTTTGACGATATTTTCTGGTTTGTACTTCAATGCCTCTTTCAGGCAGTTTTCCCTCAATATACTTAGTGACGTTGGATTATTGACGATATCGATGAGTTGTAAGGTCAGTGCTTTGACAGAATGTACAGGAAAGATAAATCCTGTGTAACCATGTTTTACAATATTTGCATTGTCATGCCAATCGCTGGCAATAACAGGAAGCCCTGCAGCAAAGGCATCAAGGAATGTGCCGGCAAAACACTCTCCGTCGTAAAAGGTTGGGAAAAGCAAAGCATTATATTGGCACAATATCTTGTTGGTTTCCTGATAGCCTACAGCACCTTGATATCTGACGAAGTCTGGAAATGTCTTTTTGAGAGATTCAAACCATTGTTCTTCTCCGGATTCTATTTGTCCATAGATGTCGAGTGTGACGCTGACACGGTTTGTCTTCTTGTTGCATGCAATGACAGCCTCAACAGCCTCTTCAATGCCTTTTTCCCTCATGACTCTTGAAAAAGTACATGCACTTAGTGGCGTCCGGGTATCATCTGGTAACGATTTGATGTTGGCAATGTCTAAAGGCTTTGTGTTAGGCATGATGGTTATATTTTGGAAACCTTGTTCCTCTAGTGCTATCTTCATGGACAATGATTCTGGGAATATTCTATTTAATCGACGAAGTATCCACCGTAACATGACGTTGCGTCTTGTGTGTTCAGGTAGCCAACCGCCGATGACAACATAGAACAGTCGCCGATGGAATAGCAGATTGGCAACAACCAGCACCAACGGAATGATACGTACTCCGTTATGGGCAGGAAGCATGATGATGTTTTTGCTGATACATAGCCAATAGAATGCTGAGAATGGCAGTCGGAGCAGGAAACGCCAACCATCAGCTGTATCTATTCGTCTAACATTCTCCTTGCCATAGATGTTTTCTAATTGATCGGCTATTATCTTGGTTTTGATGGTTTGTCCGTTCAGAACAACCCGTCCTTGAGCAAAATGTCCAATAATACTTACGCTTTTCATAGGTTTATAGTTTGGATTTGGTCGCCGTCCAATGGTATTGGAGCATGTAGTATAACTTTAGAAGGAAAAAACGTAGATATGACATGTTTGTCAGCGGACGAGAGGCCTGAAACTGTATCCTGGTTTTTGTCAAAAGTTTGGGTATGATGCCAAATTGCTGAACCAATGTTCGATCAGCGATTCCAATGGTGTTGTTTTCATGTTGCCGGTAATACATGAGAGACAGATTTGTCCACACAACCCTGCCTCCCCGCCATAAGACGGCCGAAGCTATCCATGCATCATGCATGATGATATCGGGAGGGTAGGGTATGGAAGCCTTTTTAGCTTGATGATTAATCAGCATGACGCAACCTGGCATGTTGTTGTAAAAGAGGTGGTAATATTTGTCATTGAATTGGCTGTTGTTGTAGTGTCGTTTTGTCCAGTAGTCATCAGAAATGACGTTGAGTTGCGAATCAGCCAGTTTAAGGTTACAACAGACAATGAGCGGACATGTGGCTTTATCCGGTTGCGACTGCATTAGTTTCATGGTGACTTCAATTTTCTCAGGTAGCCATACGTCATCATGGTCACAAAACATATAATACTCTGCTTCAACATGTTTCAGTAACCACATAAAACCATCACGTGCACCACGCTTTTCAGTGTCATTGAGAAAATGAAATTGATGGTTATGTTGACAATACTCTTGAATGATATCAAGCGTTTGGTCAGTTGACTGATCATCACGAATGAATAACTCCCAGTCTTGATATGTTTGAGCTATCAGCGAGTCAATTTGTTCCCGGAGGAATCGCTCGCTATTATAGGTACAAAGGAGGATTGCTATCTTGTTCATGACTTATTTGTTATATGTTTGATGACTGTTGCTGGCACTCCTGCTGCCACACAACAACTTGGAACGTCTTTTGTAACTACGCTGTTTGCGGCAATGATGGCCCCATCTCCAATAGTGACACCTGCTAATATGCAGACATTGTTTCCTATCCAAACATTGTTTCCGATGCAGACATTCCCCTTTGATGTCAATGGTCGGAGTCTGGGATGGATGGTCATCATGTCAGCGGAAGAATCGCCATGGGCATTGTCGGAGATAAGTACGTTGGAACCTGTCAGAAGGTTGTCACCGATGGTAATGCCCTGCGCTGCCGTCAGATGGTTATATTCGCCAAACCAGCAATTATCTCCAATAGTGATGAGAGGTGATACAGTGGTATTGCTACCCCATGCTGTTAATCGCAAGCCAGAAGCAAACTCATTATGCTTTCCGATACAGATGTACTGCATTCCGCGTAGGGATGCAACCTTGCAACCGATAACAGAGCCTTGTCCGAAATGGGCAAAGCGTCTTTTCATATAACCAGTATAAATATGGCTTCTGACGGCATGGAGGAGTTCTTTAGCCGATGTTGGATAGATGAAGGAAAGCATCAGTCCAATGATTTCTGATATGTACTTTATAATCGTTTTCATGTCTTTAATATATAATGGTAAAACATGAGGACGCTTTGAATGTTAGCTTCTGATGAATAAAGATTATTGACCGTTTGAAAAGCACGCTCTTTCATGGCCAAGAATGATTCCTTGTCGGAATTACTAACCTTGCAAAGCAATTGGACGAGTTGTTCTTCTGTGTTATAGCGTAAAGCTATTTCCTGACCTGTTGATGAAATGCCATTGTCCATTTGCTCTTTGGTTCCCCCCGTATTGTGGCCAATGCAGAGACAGCCGTTGAACATGGCTTCGGCCATGCACCGTCCGAATCCTTCATTCCAAGAGGGGATGATGATGGCTTTTGCTTGTCGCATCAGTGAGTTGATGTCTTTTCGGACACCCAGGAACTTGATGTCATTGTTGAGATGATTGTCACTGATGAACTTTTGGATTTTCTTGTAGTATGCTTGGTCTTCGGTGTCACCTGCAACGTAGAGTGGAAGATTATTGGACACACAGGCTTTATACCGATTATATGCAATAATCAGTTCTAACAGCCCTTTGGGTGGTTTCACTTTACCGGCAAATAGGAAAAAATCAGTATTTTCTGATGTTGGAAGGAGAGATACTCTCGGTTGGATGCCATTATAAATAACTCGTGATGCTGGCTTGCTTTCTTGGTGGAAATGCTTTTGTATGTCTTTCGTAATGAAGATAGTGTATGACATGGGTGATTCCAAAGACTTTAGCAAGGTTTTCTTGCTGGGGAAATAATGTATGTTAAAATCTTTGTCTCCATATTCTCTGACGTGATAGATGTGAGGAAGGTTCATCTTTCGGGCGACTTTGTATCCTATATTGCATACACTGACATTGGTATGTATCAGGTCAATCTTCTTGTCGCGAAGATATTGTACAACTTCATTTGTTGCCTTTTGATTGACGATAATTCTTGCAAATAATCTTGGTATGAATAGCAAAAAGTCCTTCCATGATTGGACATCAGGATAGGCATTGTTTCTGAATGTAGTGACAAAGGTCGGGATATTCATTCTTTCAAAATCATGGAAGAGGTCATCCCTGTTGGGAATTATGATATAAGGCTGTACACCTTTTTGCATCAGCCCCTTAAGCATCTCCATGAACGACTTGTTCCCGCCGCCTATGGATGTTGTCTGGTGGAGTATGTAAGCAACCTTCATGTCAACCATGTTAATCTGCCTTGTTTTTCTTTTTTTCGTGAACTTTGGATTGCCCCTGCTTTGCTAAGAAGCCAGAGCGTGTCAATGAGGTAAGTGCCGGGAATGTACTTGCCTCGCCAGATGTCATAAACATAGCAGCGTAGCAGCAGACGAAGCCATTTGCCCATGAAACCGGGGAACGACAGGTTGATATTGCTGGCAAGCAATAGCATGTCACGCCGAAGCATATGGCGACGATAAGCCTTTGCATTACCATAGACTTGGCGGTCGTGGTACATCTTCGCCCTGGGAACGAAACGGGTGACACCCAGTCCGTGATAGACCATGCGCAGATAGTAATTGTTGTCCTCACTGTATTGGAAGAACAAAGGATTGAAGCCTCCCACCTGCTCAATCAGCTTCATAGGCATCAGCCAGCAGGCGGCACACACTTCTTTGGCCGGACAGCAGGATGGAAGTTTGTCACCTGTAATATTCTCCTCGCTGTATTCCTGGCTGGCTTTCAGTATAGCCCCACTGAACATGAAGTCAAGCTTTGAACCGTCGCCATTATAGTGCGAAGGAGTCATCAGCGATGTGTCGTCACTCTCCTTCAGCATTAATTCCAATGCATCAGCCTGTAGTGAGGCATCTTGATTCAGGAGCAACACGTAGTTGGCATCGTGCTGCAATGCATAGTGTATGCCTACGTTATTGGCCTGTCCGAACCCTAAATTCTTATCTTGTGGCAGCCAAACGGCATCGGGATAGTGCTGGGGCACATGTTCGCGGGTACCGTCGGTTGACAGGTTGTCAACCACAATGGCCGTTATGGGCACCGTACTGTTCTGCAGGCTTCCGAGACAACGGTCTATCCAGCTGCGCCGCATGGCATTGTATGTAACTATAATGGCATATATCTTCATATCTTGAATGCATATTTAAATAAGTAACAACAGGAAATAACCAAAGCTATAGCCATGGTAGTATAGTGTCCGGTAAATGGCCAGGCAAACAGCCCTCGGGTGAAGAAGGCAATAGCAATGACAAGTATGAAAACCCGCTCGAAGGTCATTTTCTCCCAGTAGTTCTTGACGTAAAGGGCACCGGCTAATAGCAACAGCAGGAAAAAGAAGAGCCCGAACCAGCCTAAGTCTAAGTACAGCTCGCCGCCAAAGGTATCGAACACGTTGACAATGATGTTGTTTGACAGGTGGGATGTAATGGCATCGTAATGGTCAACCATGTCGTATGAATGTCCTGTCAGTTTGGAAAGCAACGGGAATATGCGGTCGAAGGTGGCTGGGGCGTCACCGCCTTTCTCTATCATGGTGCAGAAGTTGTTGATATGCTGGCCGGCGTAGCCATAGAGCGAGTCAAAGGGGTCGCGGCCGACGGCCATTCCGTCGAAACGGGCAAAGGTAATTGAGAGGAACAGGAACCCCGTCATTCCACCTATAATGGAAACGGTGATAGTAATGGTGCGCTTCAGTCCTTTCGACAAGTATGGATAGAAGTAGCTGTACAGCAAAAAGAAATCGAAGGCCCAGTAAATCATGGCAGCACGTCCGGCCATGATGATGGCGATGATGGCCTGAACGATGGAGGCGGTCAGAATGCCAGCTCTTAGGAAGAACGGGCACTTCATAAAGGCCTTCATGTAGAACCAGAAGAAAAGTGCCAGCGTAGGGAATGGTGTGGATATCAGTATGCTGGGCAGTAGCAGGAAATAGTTAGTGCCGTCGTCACCGCCTGCCGCTAAGTCTTTGTAGTGCTCACCTCGGACGTCGGCCATGTCCATGACAAGCGCCTCGATGATGTCTGGTAACTTGGCAATAATCATGAAGAAGGACGAAAGTGTCATCACAATAAAAAAGACGTAGAGCATCTTCTCCTTGACGGGGAAATGTTTGTTCAGCGGAATTCTGCATATCAGGTGAAGCGGAATGAGCACCACTGTCCATTGCAGGCAGAACAGCATCAGGGTGGGCAGTGTCGTGTTATTCTCGTTGATGCCATAGTCATCGTACAAATCCTTCACATCAATGACGATGGCGAAGAACGAAATGATAATCAGCAGCGACGTGGCTGCCAGATCCATGTTCCACGACTTATGCCTGTACCAGATGTAGGCAAACACGCCAAGAAAATAGATGAACGGAATGACTATCATGGCTTGCTTGTCTGTTTATTGAACTAAGAGGGCTCTTAACGAGAGGACGTCTTTCCAGCCCAGCAGGAGGGCCTTGGTCTGACGCACGAATAGATGACGGTAGGCAGGAATCATGGCATCGGCCAGATAGCCTGCGGCCACGTTACTGGCAATGGCTACAAAGGCAGCGGCCATGATGCCATAGCGCGGC
>OCTW011515656.1_pt1 | contig 11059 bp, 8 predicted proteins | sample 1539671 | NCBI WGS metagenome assembly OCTW01 (sample SAMN02144230, study PRJEB22623) | gut metagenome | biome: sheep rumen | host: Ovis aries | place: New Zealand | reverse complement strand
TTCGCATCATGCGGGCTTTTTCAGCGATGCGTCGGTTCTTGCTTGCGAATGCACAGATGTTTCAGCGGATTGAGACAGTGGAGAAAAGGCAGATTGCCACGGATGCTAAAGTGGATTCCATCCTTGAGCGCCTTGACGCGACAGAGCCGCCGTTGCAGGGTGTGTTCTACGGCGGGCAGTTGTGGGATGCGCGGGCGTTGGTGTTGAAGTTGATCCAGGGCGCCAAGCGGTCGTTGATGCTGATCGACAATTGGGCGACGCCGGAAACGCTTGATCTTTTCGCCAAGAAGCGCAAGGGCGTGAAGGTGACGATTATCACCTCGGAACATTACGACAAAAAGCACGTGCCGCATCGCAAGATTTCCCCTGCCGACATCGCGACCTTCAACGCGCAGTATCCGCGCCTCGCCGTCCGCTACAACGAAACCTTCCACGACCGCTTCCTCATTATCGATGACAAGGAACTGTATCTGATAGGTGCATCGCTGAAAGATCTTGGCCGCAAGTGCTTCGGCTTTACCAAGATGGACGCGGGTGCAATACGCGGCATTAAGAAGTCGGCGTTTCGTTCTGCCCCGTAGAACGAGCTGCCCGCCCGGGAGGGCCGCGCTCCGTCGAGGCCACTGAATCGCCGCCACAATTCCTCTGATTTATGCTATACTATCCCCATGTGAAAACCAATGAAACTCGCCGCTGAAAACCAGATTGTCGTCTATCAGCCGAACGAGACTGTTCGGCTGGACGTTCGTCTTGAAAACGAGACGGTCTGGCTGACGCAAGAACAGATAGCTAATCTGTTTGGTACAAAAAGACCAGCGATAACAAAGCACCTTGCCAACATCTACAAGAGCGGAGAATTGGAACGCGATGGCACATGTTCCATTTTGGAACACATGGGTAACGACGGCAGGCAGTCGTATCGAACGATGTTCTATAACCTTGACGCGATTCTGTCAGTCGGGTATCGCGTCAATAGCCGTAATGCAACATTGTTCCGTCGCTGGGCTACACAAGTTCTGAAGGCTTATCTTCTCAAGGGGTATGCTGTCAACACGCGCTTAAGTCAACTCGAAGACAAGGTTGACCGGCGGCTAGCCAAGACCGAAGCAGATGTGGCCGACTTAAAGGAGAAAGTCGATTTCTTCGTGCAGACGCAGACACCTCCGCTGCAGAGCATCTTCTATCAGAACCAGTTCTGGGATGCAAAGTCGCTGTTGATCAAGTTCATCCGCCGGGCGAAGAAGGAGTTGATCGTGATCGACGCCTATCCCGGCGTGGCGACATTGGACATGCTCGCGAAGCGCGGGCGCGGCGTGAAGATCGAGTTGGTGACGCATTCCAACGGCGAGTTGGAGGAATCGGACTTCGAGGCGTTCGGCGCGCAATGCGGCAAGTTCACGAAGTCCATCTGCGGCATCTGCCACGACCGCTTCATCGTTGTCGATCAGAAGGAAATCTTCTGGACCGGCGCATCGCTCAAGGACGCGGGCCGCTTGACCTTCGCCGCGGCGAAGATGGGGGCTGAGGTCATCCCTGGACTTCTCGAATCAATCCGCAAGGCGACGTCTGAACGGCGAGAATACGGCAAAGGAAAGTCGAAATCGCGGGGATGAGATGAACTATGTTTTCTATAAAGAAAAGGACGGCAAGGTTGTTGCCACGGAAACCGTGCCTGAAGAAGATATAAAACGGGTGGCTAATGCTGCTTTGGATGTTATGCGTGTTTATCGTGTGGAGGAGATATTTCACATGATTATGTCCGCATTGTCCGAGTTCAACGGTCTTGTTTTTCAGCAAGCTGATCAAAGGCGCGTTTCTGAAGACGATGTATTGGATAATGAGTTGTTTCGCATTCGCATCAACCAATGCGCGGCGACTTTCTTGACGGCACTTGATATGTATCAGGAGTATTTACATCCGAGCAATGCCGTGCCGCCATTTTCCCTTCCAGCGAATATTTTTAGTGATGATCGTTTTGAGGTTTGCAAGGCACTGCGGAATTACATACAGCATGTGTCAACTGTTGGCATTAACATTGGTTGGGGTGGAAGTTTATGCGCGTGTAAAGAAAAGCTGTGCTATTTTTCTGTTTCGGCGGATGCAAAGGAAATAAGAAAGAACAAAGACAAGTTGCATAAATCATCTTGGGAGAGTTTAAATAAGTTTATTGATGGAAAGATGGAGATGAATCTTTTCGAGATGTTCAATAGTGTTGTGGATGTTTTGTTTGCAATTCACAAGGAAGTGCGTGTGTCGATAGAGTATGCTGTGCAATATCAAGATAGTGCACAATTTCTTTCCGAGATGCATGACAAATTGCTCGGCAGAGGATTTATTTGGTATCGGTTAGACGGTGACGACGAACTTGAATGTAGGGGACAAGTGCCATACTTCTATGATCGACAACTAAAGGCAATTGATTATTTGCAGCGGCGTTATAGATGCAATGGTAAATCCAGTAAAGGCAGTTTCTACGCTACTACTGCACCACAGAACATGGTTAACAGAATGGCGGAAGCGGATAGGATTGTCGAGCAATGCGTAAAGAATAATGGTGTCGTAGTTGGATCTGACAACGGCAATCTAAAAATCACAAATTCCAAGTTCACGACGCCTAAGATGCGTGAATGGTACTTGCGCTAAGAGACATCAACATTTATAAAGGAGAGCATAGAATGATTGAGCAGATCCTTGGGAAGTCGAACACGCACAGCCTCAAGCTGTTTTCGAAGGAAGAGGTTGATTGGCTTGAGGAGCGCGTATTCCAGCGGCAGACGAAGAAGGGCAAGGAGTATGCTGTAAAGTGCATTGTCCGCGAAAAGGACATCAAGCTTACGCCTGAGGAAGTCGTGCGTCAGCTATATGCGCATAGGCTGATTGAAGAATATGGCTATCCAATTTCTCGTCTCGCGTTTGAGTTCCCCGTCTTCTTCGGTCGCGAAACGAAGCGCGCCGACATCGTTGTGCGCGACAAGGACGATCTGAATGTTCCGTACATCATCGTCGAGACGAAAAAGCCGAATGCCAAGGATGGACGCGAGCAGTTGAAGTCCTACACGCTTGCGACCGGTGCGACGATGGCGGTATGGACTAACGGTGAATCAATTACTTTCCACCAGCGCAAGAATCCAAACTTCTTCGAGGACATTCCCGGCTTGCCGCTGGCAAGCCAGACGCTTGCCGACATTCTCAACAAGCCGTTTACGCTCGACGATCTCATCCGCGAGGATAAGTTGACGAAAACCGGCAAGTCTCTGAAAGACCTTGTCCTTGAAATGGAAGACGAGGTGCTTGCGAATGCGGGTGTAGACGTGTTCGAGGAGGTGTTTAAGCTCATATTCGCCAAGCTCTATGACGAGAAGACGGGCGCGGCAGATAAAAACTATAACCTTGTGTTCCGCAATTCAGGGCAGAGTGATATCGAACTTAAAAAGAAGATAGAGGGTCTTTTCAAAGATGCTTGCGACGAGTGGCCGGGGGTATTCCCTGATGATGCCAAGATTGCCCTTACGCCGCCGCACCTTTCAATCTGCGTCTCGTCGCTTGAAACGGTCAAGCTTTTCAATTCAAACCTCGATGTTGTGGATGATGCATTTGAATATCTGATGAACAAGTCGTCGAAGGGCGAGAAGGGACAGTATTTTACGCCACGTTACGTAATCGACATGTGCGTCAGGATGCTGAACCCTCAACCGTCCGAGACGATGATTGACACGGCGGCGGGCTCTTCAGGATTTCCAGTCCACACCATATTTCACGTCTGGCGTGAGATGCAACTTGCCGCGAACCGTAAGGTCAGCCACCTTTTCACGTCCGCGCCGAAGGGAAAGGCCGAAATTGACTATGTTCGCAAGAAAGTTTTTGCAATCGACTTCGACGAAAAGACCGTCCGCGTCGCCCGCACATTGAATCTGATCGCTGGAGACGGACACACCAATGTTCTTCACCTCAACACTCTCGACTTCGGCCGCTGGGATACCGTGACGAAAGATCAGACGTGGATCGACACATACAACGAGGGCTACAAGAAGCTGCGCAAACTCGAAATCGACCCGTCGCACACTTATTTTGAGTTCGACATCGTGATGGCTAATCCGCCATTCGCCGGTGAGGTGAAGGAAGGGCAGTTGTTGTCGCGCTACGACTTCGGCAACAAGGACGGCAAGCCGCAGCGCAGCGTCGGGCGCGACATCCTTTTCATCGAGCGCAACATCAACTTCCTCGGCGCCGGCGGACGCATGGCCATCGTCCTTCCGCAAGGACGCTTCAACAATGCGACGGACCAGTACATCCGTCGCTTCATCGCGGAACGCTGCCGCATCCTCGCCGTCATCGGGTTGGACGGCAATACATTCAAGCCTCATACCGGCACGAAAACGAGCGTACTGTTTGTCCAAAAGTGGCAGAACGACAAGAACCAGCCAAACTACAATCCGAAGCGCGACGACTACCCGATCTTCTTCGCGACGCAACGCAAGGAGGGCAAGAACTCGCGTGGCGACAAAATCTATTGGACGAAGGACGGAAGCGGAACGACAACCGATCCCAAGCTTGCGCTTCTCGATCAGTATGGGCACCCAATCATCTATCACGACCTCTTCGCGACATACGACTACATCTGGGACAAGGATAAAAAGACGAATCGCCTTGAGCGGTTGACGCCGGACGGCATTGCGGAGGCTTTCGCGCAGTTTGCTGCCAAGGAGAAGTTGAGTTTTTTTCGCTAACCCCCTTTGACAAGACTCGCTACGGCGAATTGTTGAAGGGGTTGGAGATAAGCGAAGTAAGGTTGAAGGACATAGGACTTAAGACTTCGGACTTTAGGATTGACGCGGAGTATTTCACGGGAAAGTTTGCCCAGTATTGCCGACTGATGGAAAAGTGCGGTTTCACTTGCTTTGCGCGGGAAGCGCAGAGAGTTGTAAAAGGAGCGTTCGACATAACGGCAGACAAGTTCAGAGAGTCCGGCATCCCTTTCGTGCGGATATCTAACCTCCGCAACATGGAGATTGACACCTCCTCTATCGTGTATATTGATGCCGATGTTCATGCAGAATATCTGGCATCCAAACTACGGCGCGGAGATATTGTTCTGTCGAAAACGGCTTATGCCGCCGCTTCGATTGTCACGCTTCCTGTGTGCAACACTTCTCAAGATACTATTGCAATATCGCTTAATTCAAATTCACGCATTGATCCATATTTCACAGTAGTTTATCTTAATACAAAATACGGGTTGTTCTTGATGGAATATCTGTTTACTGGCAACATTCAGAAGCACTTCAACCTGACGGAATGTAAAACCAAGTTGCCGATACCGATTTTTAGCGCGAAGTTTCAGGGCGAAGTCAGAAAGCTGTTTGAACAGGCTCTGGTAGCAAGATGTGATGCAGACAAGATTTATCATGGAGCTGAGCAATCACTACTTACAGAACTTGGCTTTGACGGCTGGACGCCGACGGAAGAATCGGTAAGCGTAAAGCACTGTTCTGATTTCATGTCGGCAGGCCGCTTTGATGCAGAATACTTTCAGCCGAAGTATGATGAGATTGTCGCAAAGATCAAGACGTATTCAGGCGGCACGATAAAAGCTGCATCGGTGCTTGTCACTGGGCTTGTGAACGAATCGGAAGATACACCAGAGCGGTATGTCGAATTGGCTGACATTGGAGTATGCGGAGAAATAGAAGGTTGCACGGATGCAATGTTCGGCGAGTTGCCGTCGCGTGCCCGTCAGCGAATGGCGACAGGGCAGGTGATCGCATCGTCCATAGAGGGGTCGCTTGATCGGTGTGCGTTAGTTGCGCCGGAATATGACAAGGCATTGTGCTCAACTGGTTTCCACAGGTTTTGCTCTCAAGACATCAATCCGGAAACGATGCTTCTGCTGTTCAAGTCATGGCCAATTCAACAGTTGATGAAGCGCGGTTGTTCCGGGACGATTCTTTGCGGTATTTTGCCGGCTGCACTTGAGCATGTTGATTTGCCGATGGTAAATCTGGACGTTCAAAAGGTGCTTGCCGCCAAGGTCCGCGAAAGCTTCGCCCTGCGCGCCGATTCCAAACGCCTCCTCGACCTCGCCAAACACGCCGTCGAAGTCGCGATAGAACAGGGGGAAAGCAAAGCGATGGAAGCACTTGAAAAGGAGATGGGCCATGCCAACTAATAATACGTTTACTTCAACAAAAGAAGAATGGAAGCGACTCGCAGACATAGACTATTTCGGAATGTATGTCAAGGCTTACATACCTTTCAATGCATGGATGAACCTTAATTTCCCCGAGGCTTCAGACCGAGCAAAGATAAATACTATTAAGCGTGAATCAAATATATTTCGGAATAAAATTGTTGCTTTGTTGCAAGATGATAGTCAAGATGGAGCAGACTTCCGGGCTCGACTTGGCGAATTGCATAATACATTGGAGCAAGCTCAAATACATAATCAAGGGCGAGTAATCTCTTTCCATACTATGCGTTTCAAGAATGAAGGACGACATGTTCAAGATGAAGAAAAGCGCGGCATCATTTTTCATGTTCATTGTGGTGATGCAGGCCATCCATTTGAAGGTAAGACGGTGTTGTCCATAAAGGGACACAAGCGATTAGGTGGTGAGACAACGCACTTTTTCAAAGAGTTCCCCGAGTATGAATATGATAAGACCGCGGTATTAGCCAGTTTGTCGCAGTTAAACAATCAGACATGGCGTCAGGAGATTTTGTTTTTGTATCAATCTATAGCGCCAATGCTAGAAATCGATCTTGTCTCTGGGGTGCCGAACAAAGAAGGGAAGGAAACAACTTCGGTAGAATGCGGTCGTTTTTACTTTGTGCCTGATGCAGTGAAGGTAGCTCAGGGTTTGGTTGAAGTGCTATATAATCTGCGAAACGCACTATTCCACGGGGAAATCAATCCGAACGATGACGCTAACAAGGTTTATGGCGCAGCATATCACCTTTTGCGACGTGTCATTGAGTGCTTGTAAGAAAGGAGTTTTCCATGGCTAGCCAAATAACAAGTGAACTTGAAGGCGTGGTAGCGCTGATTCGGGATTTCAAGTCGAAACCGTTAATGCCCCTTTTCGAGGCGCTGGTGAATTCAATCCAGGCTATTGAAGACCGATTCCAGGGCAAGTATGACGAGGGAAAGATCAGGGTCATAATCAAACGAGCTGCGCAACAAGAATTGGACTTTAAGGATGGAACTCGGCGAGAGCCCAAAATATTGGGCTTTCAAGTTCTAGACAACGGCATTGGTTTTAATGATGAAAATCTGGCGTCATTTAAACTTATGGCATCCAAGCAGAAAGCTGCTCGCGGAGGAAAAGGGATTGGCCGTTTTACTTGGTTGAAAGCGTTTGACGATGTGAGGATTTCAAGCGTATATGAGGATGTGAATGGGAAGAAGAAGCGACGCGAAATCGAATTTTCTTTACAACATGGCATAAAGGAATCTACCCCTGTTGACGTGGAGGCAGAAACGCTGATTCAAACAATTGTTTCTCTGAATAAATTCAAACCAGCATATCGTGATCTCCCAGCAGCCTACCGGACGACGGAGAAAATTGCACAAAGGATTCTGGAGCATTGTCTGGTTTCCTTCCTTGCAAATAAGGTTCCTGATATTGTCGTGGTAGACGATCCGAACGAGAATTCGTGTTCGCTGACTAAGATGTTCAATGATGACATCAAGCCGCAGATAACGACGGATGGGATTGATGTGGGAAAAGAACGTTTTGCTTTGACGGAATTGAAGCTTTATGGAACCAATGCACAAATGCACCGCATGGTGTTTTGCGCAGATTCACGGGAAGTGACCACGTGCGATATCGGGAAACGATTGGGCACGACAATTCAGTTTGACGAAAAGGGGAAGAAGTTTATATATGCGGTTTATGTGACTAGCGCCTATTTGGATTCACATGTATTGCCGACTAGAGACGATTTCTCGCTCCCTGAAGAATCGGCACCGTTTGACGCGGAGTCCCCTATTGGGCGTAGTTCCATAGAAGATGCTGTTGTAGCACATGCGAGACAATATCTGAAGCCGTATTTGGATTCTCTACAAACAAAACGCAAAGAATTAGTCGAGGGATATGTCGCGGAAAAGAATCCGGCATTGCGAGCCGTTGTTAAATACTGTCCTGAGGCATTGGAGGAGATAGACCCAAATTCGTCGGACGAGAAGATTGATGAAGTGCTGTATCGTCACAAGGGTAAGGCGGAATTTGAAATCAGGCGGAGAAGTGAGAAGTTGCTGAAAACGCAATCGGAATCGTTTGCGGGAAGTGAAAAGAGCATAAAAGAGCTGACTGAGAAGTATGATGACTTTCAGAAAGACAATCTTGCCGCGTATGTTACATATAGAAAATTTGTCATAGAACTGTTTAAAAAGAAGATCGCATCAAGACCTGATGGAAGTTATGTGGACGAGAAGATATTGCATGATATCATTTTCCCAATGCGAACAGATTCGGACAGCATTGGACTTGACAATCATAATCTGTGGCTTATTGATGATAGGCTGGCGTTCCATGCATGCGCCATGTCGGATAAGGAAATCCGTGAGTTTATGGAAAGTGATTCGGCCGATAGACCGGATATTGTTGCCTTTGCAGACGTTGATCCAGACACGCGTGTCGCAAGGACAGTTTCGATAATAGAATTTAAGAAACCCAACCGCACAAATTACAGGGACGAGAAGCCGCCGGAACAAGTGCAGAGAATGCTTCGTCAAATTCGTGAAAGCAAGCATGTCTTGGTCGATCATGGGCGGCCTATCCACATTTCACAAGAAGATACGCAGTTCTTGTGTTACGCGATATGTGATTTTACGAAACCCATCCTTGAGTGGGTCGAAGAGAATGATTATGCAAAAATACATGGTGGGTTTGCATATTACTACTACAATAGAAATTTAAATGCCAATATATATTTAGTCAACCTTGATCAGATTGCTATTGACGCAAGAAAACGCAATTATGCGTTCTTTGACAAATTGAGGATAAAGTGTGATTAATGGAGCAGTGCCAATATGACGCATTTTTTCAATGTGCGCAGAAATCGAAAGCCTGATTTCGAAGAAGAGTTTAGCCGGTTAATGGTGGTGCTAAATGCCGAGGCTATCCCTAGTGGAATGCGTCGCGAGGCAATATCTCTTATTCAGATAGTGCAGACAAGCTTTTCGGATTCTAAATTTAGGGGGACTTGCGTTACCATTGATGACTTGTATGAAGAGGTCTTGCCTGGTTGGAAGAAAAACGGAGTCAAAATGGACTTGCAGAATTTTCTGCTGTTTGCCGAGATAACTTTTAACCTTATAGCCGAAATTGGAGATTCGGTTCGCGTTGCTGATTATGGGTCGCTATTGAGTTGCTATAGGTCTTCCATTGAAACGAAAATTACGGACGTGCTTATCACGATTGACAGGGCTTTAGATAAAATTGGTTATGAAATGCGGCATATTGATTCTGAGGGTTGCTCAGTGGCGATCAAGAAAGAAGAGATATTAAATACCATCGCAGAGGAAAAACCAACTTTGCAATCGCTAATAGTCGGATACCGTCGCGCAAAGCCAGGGAAAGACATCGAGGCAAGAAGGTCTATATTAAATGAAATTGCTAGAGAGATAGAACCGTTGCTTTCTGACCGGCAATTGAAAACTCGTTGCGGGGGATTGGTGTCGGATATTTCATGTGTGTTAAATAACTTTCATATTCGACATAACAATCGCGAAGAAGGGAAGTGGATAAAGCCAGCTATGATACATTTGAAGGATTCTGACGTTGTAGCAACGCTAGACGCATTGTTTGATATGGTTATTGCACTGATAAGTGAATCTAAAGCCACCGCCGCTATTGAGCAAGCGCAATCTGTTATGAAGATTGTTTGTGCTAAAGGGAAATAGCGTCAGGGCGTTCGTAAGACCAAATATTCTGATGGAAAGGATTTGATGCTATGATGCGCAATACAAAATTCAAGCCGAAAGCTGGCTATGTGTATGTTGTCACAAACGAGTGCCTGAAGCCTGTAAAGGCGAAGGGCATTTTTAGGGGCAAGATGGTTAAGGCCGTGAAGATCGGCAACGCGAAGGATTTTACGAATCGCTTGGGTTCGTTGAATACTGCCGTCTATGAGAATTTCGATTTCCATTTAGGTATCAAAACGGATGATGTTGTTGGTTTGGAAGGCCTTATTCACACGGCCTTGCAGGATTATAGGATTTATACTAGAGACGGTGACGAGACGGAATTCTTTGCATGTCCCTTGGATGAGGTTATTGCCAGAATCAAGAACCTCATCGTACGAGGTCACAAGATGGATGTCGAAGAATACAAGGGTGGAAAGGTGGTAGGACGCTCCGGCGCAAAGATTCGCGCCAATATCAAGCAGCATGAAGCGGCTAAGGCGAAAGTTGTGAAGTCGACACGCAAAAACACAGGGAAAGCAAAGGCGTTTTCGTTCGCAGAAGTTGAAATTTCTAATGGTGCAAAGCTTGTGTTTGTGCCGACTGGCGCAGAAGTCACGGTCGTAGGCGATAAGAAAATCGAATACAAAGGTACCCAATATTCGCTGTCTGGTTACTGTAAAGAGTTCATGCCTCGGAAGAATGCTTCTGGCGCATATCAAGGCCCAAAGTTTTTCTCCTATAAGGGCAAGTCGCTTTTGGAAATCCGTAACGAAAGTAATCCGTCTTGTGGCATGGAAGAACGCTGGGAGGGGAAGACGCAACTTGCAAAACTGATTGCACGGCGCGGTGGCAACGAGGGCGCATTTGGTGGAATTCTTCACTTCTTTAGCCGGATGAGGCCTTGTGTAAAGACAAGCAAGTGGCGGGAGTTGCTTGAGTCCGCCGGAATTAAATTTGATACTAAAGACTATGTGGTCAATTGGGCTGTAGCGAAGAATCCTCTTTAATTAACGATATCTAAAAGTTGACAGAAGTGCTATGGCGATGCCGCAGAGAGACAACACGATAGAGGCGATCAAGCGACTTGACGCCTTGCTTGAGTATGCCGTCATGCATGGTGACGTGGAAGAGGCCGAGCGCATCCGCGAGGAG
>OCTW013388606.1_pt1 | contig 11067 bp, 9 predicted proteins | sample 1539671 | NCBI WGS metagenome assembly OCTW01 (sample SAMN02144230, study PRJEB22623) | gut metagenome | biome: sheep rumen | host: Ovis aries | place: New Zealand | reverse complement strand
CTCTTTGTCCGACGGATGTTCAGGGGGTTGTTGTTTCTGATTCCTCTTGCTGTCATGGCTATCCAACGGCTTGAAGTTTGTCAATGTAGAAGTCATTCACCCAGATGTTGCGGCCCTGCTCGTTCTGATAGCAGCGAGCACGGCTGCTGACACTTGCCTTGTAGAGTCGCGACTGGTCGAGCGTTCCGCATGAACGCGCACGGTCGCCTGTGAGTTCCGCATAGAACGTATCGATGCCGGCATTGAGCACGAAGCCCATGGAGGCGAAGATTTTAGACTGGCCAGACTTGTCGGTATACTGGCGTTCGGTGAGCTGGTGTTGCTCTGATATACTACAGTAAAATTCCATATTCAAATATTGTTTACAAGTTTAACATATAAATTTTTCACTTTGGCAATAAAACCATTCTTTTTCCATTCAGAAATATAATTCATGATTGTTTTTTTATTCGAGTAGAACTTCGACATATCTTCTGCACTGAATTCTTTCGGCAAGGCTGCGTAGACTCGTGCCCTCATAGAATCTTTCTTCCGTTCTGGAACAAACGATTTCATGCTGTCTTCGAGTGCTTCCATCACTTTTTGGCCGAAGAAATACATCTGCGCTTCCTGAAGGTAGGACGCCAGCTCCACGGCCAGCAACACCGACGAGAAACGCATGGTGAGCTTTCCTGTCTCGGCGAAGTGGTCCACATCGCGAAGAATGGCATCCACAGCAGCATAGCGCGCGGCGATGATGGGTGCACGGCGGCGGAAGTAGTCTGCACACTTGTCCTCGCTGTCCTTGCACCGCTCAGCTTCATCAACGCCCCACTGATAGAGCGCCTCGCTGATGGATGTCTTCTTGCCATACTTGGCCTGATATGCCTTTGGCACAGCCACCTCTTGCGCGAGGTCGACGGGTGCCTGGCATTTCAGGAGCTTCGAGCCGATGGTGCGCAGCCAGTGGTTGTCTTCCATGGTCCTGCGTATCTTGTTGCGTTCGAGCATCTGATAGCTGTTGTCGGGCATTTCGAACATGACAAGACGAGTGGCAAGGCCGTCGAGACAGTTGCGAGGCGTGATTTTGCGGTTCATGGCATCTTGCGTGCCGGTAATCACTTGGTTCATGTTCACCTCGATGAGACCGTTCACCGCCTGAGCGTTGCCGTAGTCGTTGCCGCCATATTCGTTGCTGAACGACTTACAGTCAAGGTCTTGCGCTCCTGCCCATGTGCCTTGTTCCGAGCGGAGTTTGGCCGACAGCTCACTCTCGAAGATGTAGCAGTGCAGGTGCACTTCCTCGCCGTTGATGACCGTCACAGCGTCCTTCATACGCTTGTAGCGCATGGCATTGGAAATGGTACCTGGAAGCACGCGGATGGGGAAATGCTCTATTTCCATGGCTGCGCTCTTCTGATTTTTGGACGATGCAGCACGCTTCTCCTTGTCTTCCTTGTACTTCTCTTCCCACTTGCGACCCTGCTCGTCGAGCAGGCGCAGGGGTTCCATGATCAGGCGGTTCAGCTCCACGAAGACGCCCTTGCCACTTGCGGCCTGCCCGATGATGTAAACCATGAACGAGAGCCGCCAGTCGTTGCCGTCGTAGAAGTTGAGCAGCCGCACGGGTGAGAGGTAGGTGCCAAACATGGCACCTGCCGCCAGCAACCCTGCCAGCTTCACCCTGTCGTCGAGACAACTCAGCGCCGGACTCCAAGGTCCAGAATAGAAAGGCTTAAATCTCCGATACAAAGCGTCATGGTCGAACTGAGCTTGTTTAGCAGCTCCGACAGCTGTGGTGTCGTCACCGCCAGATAGACCAAGACCTGACAAAACGGCCTTACATCTTTTCGACATAGAGTATCGACGGGCAGAGAGAGCACTACCAATGGCTTGTCGGCGTTCTTCTTCCGATAGACCAAAGTCAGGCATGACTCTGAGGATGATATCTGCATTGAAATCGCAGATGTATCGCACATCTTCTCTAACCATGTCGTAATAGAACGTGTTGCGCACACCAACGCTGGGAGCGCCACCGCGGCTTGTGATAATTGCATGGATGATGTCATCGTAGGGTATTTTACCATTAAACAACAGTTTTCCGTTCTCATCGGTGGGGTATGCTACTTCAGCAGCTTCTGCAGGAAGTCCACCATCGGCTTGAATGCCTTGACCAGCAGCCACTCCGCCATTTGCAGCAGCGGCATCGACAGCATTATTATTAGCATGACGAACGGGAGCGCTATGGCTATTCCGGTAAGCTTCGCCAAATTTTTCATCGAATTCAGGATTTTCATAATTCAAAAGTTCATTAAGTTCAACATAGATGATATTGCTCGCGTTCACGGCATAGGAGAGCCGTGAGCTGTCCTTGCAGGCGACATCGAGCGGCAGACCGCACTCTTCGGCGAAAGCCAGCTGGTTGTCGGCGATGTTGCCCACATTGACGTCGGCCTTGAACACGATGCGCAGACCGTGACCGCTGGGCGTGACATGAACGAGCACAATGCTGTCGCGCCACTTGTCGGAAATCTTTTCAGAAAGCCTTGCCCATTCTCCGCGCGGGTCGTCAAGCCCGTCGAAGTCAATCATCACAAGGCCGTTGAGAGTAATAGCCGATGCCTTGCGCCAGCATGCCTTGGCGAAGCCGCGCTCAGTCTCTGCTATCTTGCCAGCCATGAAGAGAAAAGCGGGCAGCTTCTTCTTCTCACGGCTCTTCTGGTCGTGCCATTTGTCATAGCTCTCACTCCCCTTCTCGTAGCCGTTCATCTGCTCCGTCATGATCTTAACGTTGTTGCAGACGCGCTCGGTGTTCGGGTCGTTGGCTATGCTCGCCCATCTTTCTTCGGTGACGGGAAGGCACTGGCTATTAAGGCTGTATTGTACGTAAAACATTTGATAATCTTAAAAATCTGTTGATAAACGAAATCCTTGTAAAGCGGTTCTTTCTCCAAGTCCACGTCGATGCATATCTGCATTTTGTGGTCTTTGCGGCTCACATAGACGGTCGTGCCGTCCTCATCCATCAGTTTCTTGCCGTTGAGTTTCTTCTCTGCCTTCGGCGAAACATTCTTCAACAGCTTGTCGAAATCTTCCGTCAGCTCTGCCACCGGGTCGGTGCTGTTGGCATCTACGTTCAGGTGCATCACCATCGATGACTCCTTCTCACCATTGGTCTTATAGAAACTGCTCTTGCGTACCTTCTTCACGTCCTTCTGAACGGGCGCCCCTGTCTGCTGTGGAATGAATTCCAGACTGTCGTCGTCGAAGAAACGTGCCGTACCACGAACTTTTTTTATCTCCTTAGCCATATCTCTTTTTATTAATATGGTTATACAATGTTTTTGAAGTATTGCTCTCCACTTGCGCGCCGAGTGAAGAGCCGCGAGAGATGAAAAGAATTTTCCTGTTCCCAGGAGCAACAAACCGCGGGTATCAAAGAAACCCGCAAATCCCGTATTGGAATCTGATGCAAAGTTAGCATGGAAGAAATAGAGTGGAAAATATTCGGATGAAGAAATAGGGGGCGTACAAGTAGATACCAGTAAATACAAGTGGTATACAAGTTTTCGTACCAATCGTACAAATAAAAAACAGAAAAGGAAACGACCATTAGCCGTTTCCTCTTCGCTTATTTATCCCGTTAGGTCGGGAAAAGTCCGTATTAGAGCGCAGCACGTTTGCTGCCTTTTCTAATCATCTCGTTCCAATTGTTTTTCCCTTTAGGGTAAATATTGTTTTCATGAAGAATTTTCCACAAGGTAGTACCCTTTGACATTCCACAGATGCGGCCATCGGCCACCCACTGCCTCACCGTTTCCGTGATTTGCGGGGGCAACATCCCCTTAATCGCTATAAGGAACGCCCGCGCATCATCTTTCATGCCAAAAAAAGCAGCTCTTGCCAGCTCTTCCACGATAGCCTCCTGCTTCTCGTCCAAGGTTGCCTCTGGAGTTTCCTCCTTATCGGCGCTTGCGGGCGGCAGCTGCTGTGTCACCTGAGCACCAGGCATGGCAAACACACAGCCTGTGACGGGACTGTTGAACACCTGACAATTCGCACCCTGCGAATAGTTGTTGTGAATAATGGTTTTTCCTTCTTCTTCCATGGTTATCCTTTATTATGATGAAAAGCTACTTGCGCGTTGTCGTTGAACACCTGACAACCGCTTCCGTTCACGTAATTGTTAATGATTGTCGGTGCACTCGTCGTAACCTTTGATGGCAGCGACGCATTAGTTGCACTAACAGCCCTTGGGAAAGCTTGTCCCCCCACAACACTATCATTAAAATTTCCCTGCATCTGGGTAAACCTTCTTTGCATATCAAGCACTCGTACTTGAGCGTTCAATTCTTCCACTCTTCTCTCAGCCTTTGACGCTAGTAACGCTCGAGTCACTGCGTCTTCAGCTCTTTTCTCTGCTTTTTTGGCTCTTGCCTCGGCCTCTGCAGCTCTTGCCTCGGCTTCTACCGCTCTTTTCTCGGCTTTAGTACACTCTTGTTTCCAGTGCTTCGCTGCATTTTGCGACGCTTTAAGTTCTTCTCGCGTCGCTTTAAGCGTTTGTTTCAACGCATCAATCAATGCCGTACGATGAGTCTCTTCTCGTACAAAACAATCTCTAAAGATTTCTAGTTGTTCTAACATCGAATCAAGTTTTGCAGGCAGAGCTGTCGTTTCATCTGCTCTCTGCGAATCCGTTAAAGAATTCATTTCTTTTTCTTCTTTTTTATACATTATATAAAATTTAAAGTTAAACATAATCACACCCAATAGATGGATGTGACCTTCATGTTGCAAAGGTACAAAAAAAACATGTCACTTGAAAAAATAAAGTGCAATTTAATCCATTTTTTAACCTTCGCACATGAAAATATATCATACTTGATGTAATTATAATAAGGTGTTTTCTTTTTTTCGGAAAAAATCCAGACATATTTGGTTTTTCGCCCAATATTTTGTATCTTTGCAGATGTATTATGATCATGAACCGGGCATACGGTCGCAGAGAACTGGCACAGCTCTACTTCCCCAAACACAGCCCCAACTCCGCTTGGCGATGCCTCCACCGATGGATTAACCTTAACCAAGAATTGTGCCGCAAACTCAAAGAACAAGGATATGATGGAAATTCCAGATTATTCAGTCCAGGACAGGCTCGAACGATTGCATATTATCTGGGAGAGCCTTAAAAAAGAACGCCAAGAAAATGCAGTTATTCTGCCAAGAAAACGACATTTTCTTGCCAAGTTTTTTTCACGAAAGCACAAAGATGAAATCGACCTCTTCCGCTCGGTCGGATTTGAAATCCGACCGCTATAAGTATGAGCATTTGTAATGCGTAAAAACGAAAGCGGATTATAAATCCTGATATTCCTAGCGGCCGGATTGCAAATCCGACCGAGCGGATGAGCATGCGCTATGTCTCACCACTAAATGCCCTCTACGACTGGGATTTGGTGGATTATGACGTTTTGAAGGAAATGATGACAGAGGGCGCATGATTTAATGAGCCTTTTTACCATTTTACCATTTTACCATTTTACCATTTTACCATTTTACCTAAAATGATAAAAATATATTCACGGAAATTGTTGAATGTATGGCTTAATATTAATATATAATATCTATATTATATATTAATATTATTATTATTATCTTATAAATTAAAACTTATTTTTTCTTTCGTTATAATCTGCCGCAGTTTTTTGCAATTGCCTCAAAAACGAATTTTGGTAAAATGGTAAAATGGTAAAATGGTAAAATGGTAAAAAACATGTTTCTTTGGCTTTCCTGAACGAGAACTCTTCTATAAGATTTGTCAATTTTTATGAAAAAACAACACGGAATTCGCTAACATGGCAGGTCGATGATGATAATGTCAACTTTTATTATTACCTTTGCCTTCGAAAACAAGTCACTTTCAAACACGCGACCATGATGAATGTCAACAAGAAGGAACTCAAGGAACAGGAAATCCGCACCTTGTTCATCACTCCTGCCCTGAAGGAAAAGGGATGGGAGGTCACGGAAAACATGCGCGAGGAGTTTTACTTCACGGATGGAAGGGTGATTGTGGCCGGCAACCAGCATTCCGTCGCCGAGGGAAAGAAGGCCGACTATCTTCTCTTCCATCAGGGCAAGCCCATCGCCGTGCTCGAAGCGAAAGACAACAACCACGCGGTGGGCGCTGGCATGCAACAGGCCATGGACTATGCGCTCATCCTCGACCTGAAGTTTGCCTATTCCTGCAACGGCGACGCATTCTTGGAGCATGACTTCATCACGGGAAGGGAAACGGAGCTGAAGATGAACGAGTTTCCCACCGAGGAACAGCTCTACCAGCGTTTCCTCGACAGCAAGCACTATTCGCCCGAAGAGCAGAGAATCGTTGAGACGCCCTACTATTTCGATGCCTACAGCCACGAGCCGCGCTACTATCAGCGCATCGCCATCGACAGGACGGTGGAGGCCATTGCAAGGGGACAGCAGCGCGTGCTGGTGGTCATGGCAACGGGCACGGGGAAGACCTATACGGCCTTTCAGATCATCCACCGACTGCACAAGAGCGGAGCCAAGAAGAAAATACTCTACCTCGCCGACCGAAACATACTCATCGACCAGACCATGCAGCAGGACTTCAAGCCCTTCAAGAAGTTCATGACCAAAATAACATCGGTGGGCGAAGGCGAGGAAAAGATTGATTCGTCCTACGAGGTCTACATGGCGCTCTATCATCAGCTCGTGGGAAAGGAGGGAAAGCCAGACCCCTTCCTCGAAGTGCAGAAGAACTTCTTCGACCTCATCATCGTCGACGAGTGCCACCGAGGAAGTGCCAAGGACGACTCCGCATGGCGCAAGGTGCTGGAATATTTCGACAGCGCCACGCAGATTGGCATGACGGCAACGCCAAAGGCCGAGGAGGGTGCCAACAACCTCGACTACTTCGGAGAGCCCGTCTACGTCTATTCACTCCTGCAGGGCATCAACGACGGCTTCCTGGCACCCTATCGCGTCACCGCAAGCTTCATCAACATCGACCTGCAGGGATGGACACCCGATGAAGGGGAACACGACCTGCTCGGACGGGAGATAGAGCAAAAGCTATATCAGCGGCAGAACATCGGCAGAGAACTCGCCATCAGGCTCCGACGCAAAATCGTAGCCCATCGCATCACGCAGCTGCTCCACGACATCGGGCGAATGACCAAGACCATCGTCTTCTGCACCGACATCGACGAGGCGGCAGAAATGCGCACGCTGCTCATCAACATGAACGACGACATGTGCAGGAAGTCCCCCTACTACGTCACGCGCATCGTAGGAGAAGACAAGGAGGGAAAGAAACAGCTCGACAACTTCATCAGCGTAGAAGAGCCCTACCCAGTCATCGTCACCACCTCGGAACTGCTCTCCACGGGCGTAGACTGCAAGACGTGCGGCCTCATCGTCATCGACAAGGAGATTGGCAGCATGACGGAATTCAAGCAAATCATCGGCCGAGGAACACGACTGCGCAAGGACAAAGGGAAGTGGCATCTGGAGATTCTCGACTTCCGCAACGCAACGGCAAAGTTCAAAGACCCGGCTTTCGACGGCGACCCAGAGCCGCCAAAGAAATCAAACATCATAGGCCCGGGAGGGCGACCACCCAGGCCAACACCACCTGAGCCGCAAGAAAAGTCACACACAAAATACATCATCGAGGGGCAAAGCATTCAGATAGCCCACGAGATAGTCAGCGTGCTCGACGAAGACGGCAAGACCATGAAGACGGAGAGCGTGCAGACCTTCGCAAGAAATCAGATACGCAGGCGCTATGAGACGCTCGACAAGTTCATCAAGACATGGAGCGAGGCCGAACGCAAGCAGGCCATCCTCGACGAGCTGAAGGAATATGCCATCCTCATCGATGCCGTGCGAGAGAAGAACACCGCACTCAGAGAGGCCGACATCTTCGACGTCATCTGCCATGTGGCGTTCGACCAGCCACCACTCACACGCAGGGAACGCGCCAACAACGTGAAGAAACGCAACTACTTCGGCAAATACGAGGGGAAGGCACGCGAGGTGCTCGAGGCACTGCTCGACAAATATGCCGAAAACGGCATCCTCGACTTCGAGAGCACCAACATTCTCGAGATACCACCCTTCAACCAGATAGGAAAGCCCACAAAGATTGTCAAGCTGTTCGGAGGGCCCGTAGGGTTCGAGAACGCCATCAGGGAATTGGAACAACAAATATATAAGGAAGCATAATGGCTGTCAACAACATCATCAAGCGCATACAGAACATCATGCGCTCCGACGCGGGCGTCAACGGCGACGCACAGCGCATTGAGCAGATGACATGGATGTTCTTTCTCAAAGTCTACGACACACAGGAAGAGACATGGGAGTATAAGGCATTCAAGGAGAAAAAGGAGTTCAAGAGCATCATACCAGAGCCGCTCAGGTGGAGAAACTGGGCTGTGGACGAGAAGGACGGCAACGCCATGACGGGCGACACCCTGCTCAACTTCATCAACAACGTGCTCTTCCCCGTCATCAAGGGACAGGACGCAATGCTCAACGGAGAAACCATCAAGGGCATCACCATCACGCCCACCACGCCAAGGTCGCAGAGCATCGTGCCCGAGACCTTTGCCGACCTCAACCAGTACATGAAGGACGGAACACTCCTGCGGCAGGTGGTGAACATCGTCAACGAGATAGAATTCGACGACGCCGAGGACCGACACACCTTCGGCGACATCTACGAGGGAATCTTGAAGGACCTGCAGTCGGCAGGCAACGCGGGAGAGTTCTACACACCACGCGCCCTCACCGACTTCATCGTCATGATGCTCAACCCCCGGCTGGGAGAAATCTTCGGCGACTTCGCATCGGGCACGGGAGGCTTCCTCACATCGGCACTCAACCACATGGCACCACAGGTGACATCGGCCGCCGACAACGACAAGCTGCAAAGAGCCGTCGTAGGTCAGGAGTGGAAGCCGCTGCCCTACCTGCTCAGCATCACCAACCTGCTGCTACACGACATCGAGGCACCTAACATTCGCAACTGCGACTCGCTGGGAACAAACGTCGGCGACTTCAAGGACACCGACAAGGTGGACGTCATTGCCATGAACCCACCCTACGGCGGCAGCACGGGCACATCGGTGCAGAGCAACTTCCCCAGCAACTACCGCAGCAGCGAGACCGCAGACCTGTTCATCGCGCTCATCATGTACCGACTGAAGCCCGGGGGACGCTGCGGCGTTATCATCCCCGACGGATTCCTCTTCGGCACCGACGGCGCAAAGCTCGCACTCAAGGAGGCACTGCTCAGGAAGTTCAACCTCCACACCGTCATCCGACTGCCAGGCTCCATCTTCTCACCCTACACCAGCATCGCCACCAACATCCTGTTCTTCAACAACGAAGCGGCAGAGGGCGCCGACGAGGGCTTCAAGACAAAGCAGACATGGTTCTATCGGCTCGATATGCCCGAGGGCTACAAGCACTTCAGCAAGACAAAGCCCATGAAGGTGGAGCACACCAAGCCCATACAGGAATGGTGGAACAACAGGACGGAAATCGTTAACGACGAGCAGGGAGAGAAGTCGAGGGTGTTCACCGCACAGCAACTCCTCGACCTCGGCTGCAACTTCGACCAGTGCAAGTTCCCCAAGGAGGAAGAAGAAATACTCCCGCCCGACGAGCTGATCAGCGACTACAAGAAACGACGCGCAGAGCTCGACAGGAAAATAGACAGCACGCTGGCAAAGATTGAGGAAATGTTGGGAATAAAAATGGCAGAGGCATGAAACAATTATTATTAGCCTTTTCTTTCTTCATGATAGGCATCTTGCCTGTCAAGGCTCAAACTGTAAGCTATACCTACAAACCTTTTGCTGCTGAAGGTTGCAGTATGAAGTATAGCGTCGTGAAAAAAGACTCTTCCTACTTCATAGTTGCAACAGTTAGTTCCGACAGAATGTATTTCCTGAGCGAGCCGACCATGAAAATAAGAACTTTCAACGGTGACGTGTGTACTTTTGAAGGTGTAGTTATTGGAAATGGCAACGAATCTATAGGTGTTGTAACTGGCAACATTGTGATTCCTGTTTCGAGCATCTTATCGACCGCTCAGTTTAAAGTAACGCCCGAAGACTTGGAAAAAATTAAATCGGGGGTCTCAAAGATTCGTCTGACAATGTCGCCGATGAATCACGAACGTACTTTCAAGAAAGACAAGATAGGCAAAAAGCTGTATAAGTATTATTTGGATTTAAAGAACCAGACTGACGATTTCTAAAAAAAACGGCATGAACGCAAATCAACTGAGAAACTCCATCCTGCAAATGGCCATCGAGGGGGAACTGGTGCCACAAGACCCCAACGATGAGCCCGCCAGCGTATTGCTCAACAAAATACGCAAAGAGAAAGCAAGACTGGTGAAAGAAGGAAAACTCAAAAAGAAAGAACTCGAAGAAACACCCATCAACGACGACGAAATACCCTTCGAGATTCCCGACAGCTGGGAGTGGTGCAGGCTTGGTTGGATTGGTGAATGGGGCGCTGGAGCGACCCCTGCAAAGAGCAATCCTGAATTTTACACTAATGGAACTATTCCATGGTTGCGGACAGGCGAACTGAATAATGGCTACGTCTTTGATTCTGAAATCAAAGTCACTAATAAAGCTTTAGAAAAGTGTTCGCTAAGGATATGTAAGCCTGGTGATGTTCTCGTAGCAATGTATGGAGCTACTATTGGAAAAGTAGCTATAGCAGGTATAGAACTAACCACGAATCAAGCATGTTGTGCATGCACGCCGTTATTACTATATAATGAATACTTGCTCTACTATCTGATGGCCAGCAAAAAAACATTCATAGAAATGGGGGAAGGTGGTGCACAGCCTAACATATCACGTGAAAAAATCATCCGTTTTCCTTTCCCTCTCCCCCCTCTCGCCGAGCAGCGCCGCATCGTTGCGAAGATAGAGGAGCTGTTGCCAATGGTGGAGGAATACGGAAAGGCACAAGAGGAACTCGACAAACTCAACGCACAACTGCCCGAGAAGTTAAAGAAAAGCATCCTGC
>OCTW011351206.1_pt1 | contig 11069 bp, 9 predicted proteins | sample 1539671 | NCBI WGS metagenome assembly OCTW01 (sample SAMN02144230, study PRJEB22623) | gut metagenome | biome: sheep rumen | host: Ovis aries | place: New Zealand | reverse complement strand
TTAAGTGATGATACAACAATACCAGTTAAAATAAATGATGAAGTAACAGTAAATGCTGAAAACTTTAGTTTAAAAAATCCTACATGGTATGACAGTAATATTTTAGATGATTACACATACAACACATTCTTAAATGATCAACAAGTAGGAACAATGGATTCAACTCAAACAGCTTACAAAGTAACTCCAACTAAAGCAGGAGATACTACAACATATGTAACAACAAGCTTCTCAAACAGTAAATCAAATATATTAACATTTGATGTACAAGATGGAGATCTTAAAAACACAGTTATTAGTGCTGATAAAGTACAAGGTAACTTAAATGATGGTGCAACCATAACTGTTACTGTAACTGATAAAGATGGTAACTTAGTAGAAGATGGTGGAATAGTAAGTTTATATGATGCAAACGGTACATTAATTGGTAATGGTTCAACTGTAAATGGTTCAGCTATAATAACAACCAACCCAATTACAGAATTAGGTATGGTTCCTATTACTATAATGTACAATGCAAGCAGTACATACAATAATCAAACCAATACCACAACAGTTGTTATGGTTATGAATGATGTATATGTAAGTCCTGATGTTGAAGAAGCAAAAGCAGGTACAATAGATGATCCTACAACACTTCAAGATGCAATAAGCAAAGTAGCAAATAATGGTACTATCCACATTCTTAAAGGAACAGATGGAATATACTTAATTACAGAAAGAGTAACATTAAATGATGGATTATCCGAACTTACAACAGAATTTACCATTAATGGTGAAGAAGAAGGTATCAAATTTAATGGAAATGACACAGTTTCAATATTTGAAATAGACAGAGGTTACACTATAACAATATCCAACTTAACATTTGAACATGGTGGATACAACTATGCTTATGGTGGAGCTATCAACAATGCAGGTAACTTAACCGTTGTAAATGATATATTCAGAGATTGTTATGGAATAAACGGTGGAAGTTTACAAACAACTGGCTTATTAAATGTTGATAATTGTACATTTGAAAACTCACATGCTACAAACGGTGGAGCAATATATGCTAATGGTGGAACCTTATTAAACATTAAAAATAGTGTATTTAATAATGTTAACGCATCATCCACAAGTACATCTTCAACACCATATGGTGGAGCTGTATACACAAGAAACACAAATGTAACAATCGAAAACTCTACATTCAATAATCTTTCAGCTGGAAGAAATGGTGGATTCATTTATATCCAGGGTGGTAATGTAATAATAAGCAATAACTCAATCAGTAACGTAGTCTCACCTGATGAAACTAACTATGTAAATAGTGGTACAATAGAATTATCAGGTAACACCTACAATAACTGTACTATTGGAACAAGTACCCTAACCATTGAATCAGAAAAAACTGATTTAACAGTTAATGAAGAAGCAAATATTAATATAACCAATGTAACTTTAAACCACCCAACATGGTATGACGAAGACATATTAAATAACAGCGCATATGAAATATATGTCAACAATATATCAGTTGGAAATACAAAATCAGATAATATAAACATTAAATTCAGTAAATATGGTGTCTATGAATTATTAGTTAAAGAAAGCTTCTCAAATGTATTTTCCAATAATATCACATTTACAGTAAGCAGAACTGACTCAAGTATAAATGTATATATAACTGATGAATACAACGAATCTATAGCAGTTACTGTACTTGATATTGACAACAACATTATAACAGAAGGTAATATATCTGTAAGTTCAGAAGATTATAATACTACTGTACAAATTGCTGAAAATGGTACAACTATCATAAGTTTACCTGAAGGTGAATATGAACTAACAGTAAGCTTTGAAGGTAACAATGTAAACAATCCTGTTAATGATACATTATCCATAAATCACCACAAAGTAAATACAACAATTGCTTTAGATGATATAACCGGATACGTTGGAGATAACATTACAATCAAAGCATACATAACAGATGCACTCGAAAACAATGTAAATGGTGGAAAAGCAGTATTCAAAATAAATGGTAAAACAATAGGATCAGTTACTGTACAAAACGGAATTGCTACAATAAACACTACCATAACTAAAGCTTGGACTGGTGAAAATATTCCGGTAGAAGTAATATATAGTGGTACAAGTAAACGATACAACAGTAACAGAACAACATTTACCGAATCAATGAATGTAAGTTATAAAACAGCAATAATAAAAATCATGACCAGTAAAACAGATTATCGTGCCGGAGATAATATTACAATCATAACATTTATCAAAGACAATACTGATAAAATTGTTAAATCCGGTACTGTAATATTCAAACTAAATGGTATAACCATTAAAGATGAAAATGGTAAAGCCATAACTGTTAAAGTTAAAGATGGTATTGCACAACTTAACTATAACTTACCTGGAAATTCAGCTGGTAAAAACTATACAATTACAGCAGTATTCTCAGATTCAACATTTGAAAGAGCAGAAGCAAACAGTACCATATCTATATCAAAAGGTATAAGCTTCATAGAAACTTCTGTAATAAGAGTGAGCAATAATACTCCAGCAGTATTAACTGGAAGAATAATAAATCAAAACAATGAACTTGTAGATAGAACATTCCAAGTAACAGTTAAAATAAACGGAATAACATTCGCTAATAAAGTAGCTGTTAAAAACGGAATAATAAATATTACATTAGATCAATCCATCACAGGTTCCACAAGTATTGATAAATTTAAATTCAATAAATTATATGATGTTTTAATCATAGCTGGAGAAAATACCCAATATCATGGATCAAACATAACCACAAGTTTAATAAAAGAAGAGTAGTTACTTTATAACTACTTTTTACTATTTTTTTTTTGCATTTACTTTTGTTTAGAAAATAATTTAATAAAATCGCTATTTTTAGAAAAATATAATATTTTTGATGATTAAATACATAATCATAACATTACGTTATATAATAAATTCTGGAGATAATGTAAAATGAGTAAGAAAAATCTATCTAAAATGTTCTTACTTGTTACACTAATAATTCTACTTATTGGAGTTGTAAGTGCTACTGAAGTATCTAATGATACAATTAATACAGATACTACAGTTACAGCTGATACAACAATAGATAATCTAGAAATTATTGATAAAAGTGTCACAAATAAAAACATGGAACGAAATTTAAAAGCATCTACTAAAACATATGATGTATCAGACTATAACACATTACACAATGCACTAACAAATGATACATATGATAATGTAAATGTTAACATAAACTCTGACATAAAACTTAGTGGTAATACTGTTATAAATAAATCGATTAAAACACTTACTATTAATGGTAACGGTATCACAATAAATGGAAATAATAAATACCAATTTATAAAAATTAATTCAGATACAAAGATAACAATAAGTAACATTAATATAATCAATTGTAATCAAGCAATACGCATCATTAAAGGTGATTTAACTATAATAAATACTACATTAAATAATAATACACTGAAATCTCAAGGTGATGCGTATGGTGGAGCAATATACAATATAGGTACTTTAAATATAATTAATAGTACATTAACAAATAATACGCTAATATCTTATAAGGATTATACTACATACGGTGGTGCAATATACAATAATGGTAGTTTAACTATAACAAATACAACCATAAGTAATAATTCAGCAGATATTGATGCAATTTATACGTCATATGATAATATGAATTCTGTAATTATAACAAATAGTATACTAAATAATAATATTGGAGGAGTATTAAGTTCAGATAATGCAATTATAACAAATAGTACAATTAATAATAATCATGAAAATGCAGCCTTGACAATTGGAGGAAATTCAATAATAACAAATTGTACACTAAATTATAATACTCTAGCAATAACTACTGGATATACAGGTAATATAACCATAATAAATTCTACATTAAACTACAACAAAGGACTCTATGGTGGAGCCATATGGAATAGTCAGGGAAAAATAAATATTATTAATTGTACCTTAAACAATAACATAGCAGAAAGTGGTGGAGCAATAGCAGGTATTGGTTATTTTAATATAACAAATTCTACATTAAACAACAATCAAGCATGTAATCATGAATATAATAGAACTGATGGAGGAGCCATAGATAATGAATATGGTTATTTAAACATAACAAATAGTATTTTAAACAATAATTCTGCAGAAAGAAATGGTGGGGCAATAAAAAGTAGTGGAAATTTAGTTGTAATAAATTGTACAATAACTAACAACCAAGCAGAATATGGTAGTGCAATATATAATGTTGGATTTTTAACACTTGAAAACAATACTTTAAAGAATGATAAAGGAGTATGTGAAGGAGAAATTTTTACTAATTTAAAAGTCTTAATTAATTCCATGAATGTGATTAATGGTAAATATATTCTTACAACAAAAGTAACCTATGGAAATTATGATAATATAAACAGTGGCCGTGTATCATATACTTTAGATGGAAAATGGATTGGATCTGTTAATGTTAAAAATGGTTCTTCATGGGTGTCATTTAATACTCCACCTGTTGGTAATCATACAATAGAAGCAAAATACATTACTGAAAATGGGGATATAATTAGTTGGCAAAATGATGGAATAGATATGTCCACAGATACATTTACATTTGAAAAAATAGCTAATGTTAATGCATTATGGAATGCTTTCAACGTTAAAAAGGATAAAGTTATTATTGTTACTACAGTAAAAGATGATGAAGGTAATAATATAAATAGCGGTAGAATTTCATATAGTTTAAATGATAAGTGGATTGGAAGTGTTGATGTTAAAAATGGAAGTTCATGGATAAGCTTCAAATATAATGATACAATAGTTAGATTTAATGCAACATACATATCAAGTAGTAACATAAAACAAAATATTTACACAAAAACATTAAATTTAACACAACTAAAATCTCTCAAAAATAAAAACGAATCTACTAATCCAAGTAATGATACTCAACCACATAAGAATTCCAGTGTACATCTAATGATTAATTCAATTAATGTACTCAATGGTAAATATGTACTAACAACTAAAGTTACAGATAATAATTATACAAAACTTAATGTTGGTCGTGTATCTTATACTCTAGATGGAAAATGGATTGGATCTATTAATGTTACAAATGGTTCCTCTTGGATATCATTTAATGTACCGAATCTTGGAAATCATACAATAGTTGCAAAATACATTGATGCAAATGGAAAAACTGTAACTAATGATACATATTCATTCGAGAAAAAATCTACAGTTAGTGGTGTTAATGCAGTATTCAGTGCATATGATGTTAAAAATAGTAAAGTTATCATTGTTACTACAGTAAAAAATGATAAATCTAATCCTATAAACAGTGGTAGAATATCTTATAGTTTAAATGGTAAATGGATTGGAAGTGTTGATGTTAAAAATGGAAGTTCATGGATAAGCTTCAACTATACAAACAACACGGTTACATTCAAAGCAACATTCATTACAAACAATAATGTAACACAAAATATATACACCCGAACATTAGATTTAGACGAAATATCCATACTAAAAAAAGTATAAAATAATATTTAAATTTAGTTAAATAATTATTTTAGAGAAGTGTTACTTCTCTTTAACTCTATTTTTTATATAAACACCTTAATTTTCTTCTCACATAAATATTAAATTAACATTACTTCTCAAAATATATACCGTATTGTCTATGATTAGTAGATTATTACAGTTAAATACTAATATAAATCATTTATGCAAATTGATATACATTTTGGTATAAAATATATTAGCCCCCTAGATTTAAATCTATTTTTTTAAGAGCTAATATTTCTTAATTTCTTAATTTTTTTATAAAAATAGTCTTAATTTTTAATAATACGTGTGTATTATTTTTTATATTAATAAAAAAGAGTCATCGTATACTAATATTTATATACAATGAGTTACATTAATTATATTGGCGATTACATGAAACATCATTTGTATTTTAGTAAACAAGACTCTAATTATAGTATGTTAAAAGAAATATTTAATTTTATGGATTCTAAAAAAAGTAGACAAATTATAGCTTCATATGGTATAAAACCTATTGAAACATTTATAACTGACTTAAAAATACATTTTTTAAGCTTCACATATAATTATGAAATATCATTCATTTTAGATGAACTAAAAAACAACAAACAATTAAGAAAATTATGTAACATAACAAAGATACCAACCTTAAACTCCATAATAACACGTTTATCCAAAATCAACGTAACTACAATAGTTAATCTAGTTAATAGTTTATTAAGAACTAATTTTAAAAGAAAAAACAATAAAAAAATTAACTTTCATGGTTGATGCAACTCCCGTTGATGTTGATATGAATTTCTTAAGATCAAATTACAGCAAAGAATACCTAGAAAAATTAGATTTAAAATGGTCCTATTCATCCTCCAAAGGATATTATATAGGTTATAAAGTCACCATGGTACTAGAAAAAGAATCATTAACTCCTGTAATGATATTAATACACCAAGGAGCACCACATGATACAAAATTATTCACAGAAATCAGGAAAAACTAAAAAAATCAAGAATAATACGACCATTAGACATATTACTCTTTGACAAAGGGTATTATAGTTATGAAAACTATCAGAAAGGATTATTAGACTATAAAATCATACCATTAATCTTCCCTAAAACAACATTCAAAAAAGACAAATTAATGACCTATTTACATTATCCACTAGAATTATTTAAGAAAAATAAAAGAAATACAGAAATAAGAAAAATATTAAAGAAAGCAACAAACCAATTACTAACTTTAATCAATAATTGGAAACACTACAAACCAATAAGAGGATATATTGAAGATTTCTTCAAAGTATCAAACAAGCATTCAACATGTACAAAATACACAAATATACAATCAATTCATTCACAAAAGACATATATCTACGTGTATTATTAATAAACATAGTAGTTAACCAAACAACTAAGACAAAAACAGCTCTTCAAAAACTTAGTCAAATGTAATTTAATCAAGGGGGCTAAAACAATTTATCAAAGAATCACTAGATAATAAACCAATAATAGCATAACAACTGATTTATATCCAATGTACAGAAATATATTGGATGATTTAAACATAAAACAACAATTATGCATAATACACTTAAGAAGAACAATATACACAAAATTAAAACATTATAAAAGAAGAAGTAACTTAACAAAAGAAGAAACAGAACAAATATACTTAAATGCTAAAGAATTCACTGAAATATTCCATGAAACAAACTATTACATTGCCAAACAAAAATATGAACAATACATAAACAAATACAACGAAATACCCGAAATATTACAACAATTCATGCAAAAACACGTAATCAATTTCATAGACAGATACTTACTATACCTCAAAAATCCAAAAATAGAAAAAACATCAAATAAACTAGACAATTACTACAGAAACACAGATCCAGAAATAATTAAAAAACGATACAAAACTAAAAACGGAATATTAAGCTATTTATACTACCAAATGGTCGATTGGACAGATAAAAAAAGAAAAAGATAATTTAAGCCTATAAAAATTTACAGCCTCCTTTTTGTAAATATTTCATGTATTTTTTATTTGTCAAATTTTATTCGCTATCTTAAGTGTTTAACGAACTAGATAAAAAAGATTTCCTTTATTTTGTTTTCTTTCGATATATAGCTCTTCTGTTTGTTGTTCTTTCGCATATCCAATTTTCATCATTTTTTAAAAAAGCATCCACAACCATTCGTATTTGTAGTGTATCAACCTGCTCTTGTGTGTATTGTTCCAGTATTTCAGGTTCAACCTTTGGGTTCCTATCAGGTGAATTTCCATATGACCAGTGCAAGTCATCCAATATTAAGTATCCGCCTTCTCGAATTAAATTCTTTAATAATGCACATGCAAGTCCTGAGAATAAAAAAGAATGTGCCCCATCGAGAAATACTAAATCAAATAATCCATCCTTGTTTTCTGGATCAATCACTTGTTTTCCAAGTTTCCAACAAAAAGAATCATAAATAGCATGTGAATTTCCAAATGGTACAAGATTGCATTTACAATACTCTTGTTTCTTTAAATCTTCATTTAATTCATCTACTTCCTCTTGAAATGAATAAAAGAAAAACGTATCATCTTTTCTTAAACGCTTTACAATCTCAACAGATGTTGCACCATATCCAACTCCAATTTCAGCTACATTTAGCGGAGAAGGCTTGCTTTGTAAAATCATCTCAAGATATTCAACCATTTCATCACATGGTTTTGATAAATACCTAGCTTCATCTGTTCCTAATTTTTCAATCATAAAAACATCCTCCTTTTACTATTATTTGCATTATAATTTATTTTATTTAATTTGTTTGAGTCAAATTTTATTCGCTATCTTAAGTGTTTAACGAACTTTAACCTTTAAGTATTTTGAACATTTTCCTTTGAATAAAAGCGTTCTATTGCTTATTTTGTAGAGAATATTATATATGTTTTTCGTATTTTCGTGTTATGGTTATATTAGGTATTACTAGTAATAAACGAAATTATTGGCTTCTAAAGAATAAAAAGAGGTTTAATTACCAAAGGAAACCTAAGCAATAAAATTAGAAATAACATTAAAGAACAATGTCTTAAACTCGGTACTGAAATAATGAGAACAATTGTAGAAGCTAATATTGAGTTTAAAACAGATAAGAATCTATCAATGATTATTTTAAAGCATTGATAGATTAACTTCAAAAAGAGATAAACTATTAGGGTCAAATTTTATTCGCTATCTTAAGTGTTTAAAGAACAACATAATGTACATTATTCCTTAATTATTTTTTTAAAGCATTTAACTAATATATTAATTAAGAGTTTACACCGGTTTAGCACTATTTATTATTTTCTTTGATAATTCCTTACCTTCAATTACTTCCACATACACTATTTTATCTCCAATAGTACGTTTTTCATAATGTGTTCTTCCTTGCTGCCCAATGTCAGCATTTGATTCCATAGTGCTGAAATCAGGTACATCTGAATATGCTGTACGATTGCTATATGCAACATATTGTTATATTATGATTTTCATCATAATAACTCCATGCATTACCTTGTCTTATTTCATCCACGTGGTATGTTCCATATTTGTCAGTATCATTGACGTTCCATAAGGCTGCAGAGTCATTAATGGTATAATTGTTTGTTTGTGGTACTGTTATTTGTATTCCGTTTAATTCGATTGTTGTGTTATTTTCAATGGTTGTGCTGGGGTCAAAGTCAATTATGGCTGATGCGATTACTGCTATTGCAATTATTAGTAATATTATTCCAACGCATACCCCGTGTAAATGCTCCATCTTTTACGAATCCCATCTGTGTATCCTCCTAAGATGTTATTTCTTTTTGTTATGTGTCAAATTTTCGTTATCTTAAGTGTTTAACTAACGGAAGTAAACAATATATAAAAATATCATTTATTATAGACTAATTTATATTATTTTTATTAATTGTCACACATTCAATTTTTGAAAATTATCCTAATCACTTATTTTAGAAAAATATAATATCATTGAATAAATATAACTGATAAATAAACTTAAATATATAATATAATGGTGATACTATGAAAAAAATAATTATTGCATTGATTTTATTACTATTAGCATTAATTATGTTTAGTTTAACCAATAACACAGATAATTCAAATAATTGGACAGCAAATAAAAATGAATATCCCAAAAGTGAATACCGATTAAATGATTTACCAGTTAGTCATAAATCATCCTACGAACTTAGACAATTTTTTGAAGAATCAGATATTAACCATGATGGCATTTTAAAAGATCAAGAAATTAACACATTTGATTATAAGATTAAACATAGCCAATATACATTTAACGGACCCTATGGTTACAACTAATAATATATTACCCAATAAAAATTATTGAATTTAGAACTTCAAAATTTAAAGAAAAATTTTTTCTAAATTCCATCAGAGAATCATGTTATTCACTCATATTGAATAATTTACTAGTTACTTAAATGTTTTTCCTTTAACTATCTGAAAAAAAAAGGGATATTTTATAATTCTTCTTTAAGTTTAATATCTTCTAAATAGTTTTTTAATTCAGGTATGTCTTCCTTGATTACTGACCATGTAATATCATCTATTACTCCTTCGTAATTGTGTGCAAATATATTTCTCATGCCTACAAAGGAAGACCATTTAATTTTATCATATTTTTCTCTAAAAGATTGATCAAATTCTTTGATATTTTCACCTATCTGTATAATAGCCAATCCACAAGCATCCTGATATTGTTTATCCATCATATAAATATTCTCATCATCCCCAAAACGATTTATAGCTTCTTCTATCCTATTACAATATTTCAGTATTCGTTCAATGGCTCTTTTTTCTTTATTCTTCATATATTAATACCTCATCCTTTCTTACTGAATTTATAAATTTTTTATCAGAAGCTCCGTAGGATATTAAATCAACATGACAGCCAAATTCCTTCTCTAACGAATCAACTAATGCAATGTATTCTATACCTTTTAATTTTCCTTTATCCATGATAAAATCTAAATCACTAGTATCCGTGGCTTCACCCTTTGCATAAGAACCAAATAAACATAAACGTTTTAATCCATAATCTTTACAATAGGGAACAACTTTATTTCTTATTTCTTCAATGGTATAAATCATTTTTAATCACTTATTTTCAAGATATATAAAATTGTCTATTTTTTAAACTATATAATTTTGAGTGTTGACAAAATCTATTTCTCTTTAATATCCTTATTAACCCATCAAAATCTATTCATATATATTCCTATAACTATTTAGTAATACTTTCATTCTATCCAAAAATATTTTTGTCGAAAACTCAAAGATTATTGTTCATAAATAGCTTAGGATATTTCATGAACATGAGACTTGGCATAAATGATTTTAACATACAAAAAAGTATTACTCATTTTTACCTTTGTTCAAATCAAACAAAAATAATATTATTATTCGC
>OCTW011577129.1_pt1 | contig 11070 bp, 13 predicted proteins | sample 1539671 | NCBI WGS metagenome assembly OCTW01 (sample SAMN02144230, study PRJEB22623) | gut metagenome | biome: sheep rumen | host: Ovis aries | place: New Zealand | reverse complement strand
CCTATATAATTTTCCATCTTTATACCAAGATATTCGCCAAATTGGGTTCTTACCAAATTCAATTTCTCCAAATATATGACTTGCATTATATCCAATGTCATAAACATTATGGTATTGGTTTTGTCCAGAATATCTCTGACATTTCAATTCGTACCAAATTGAATTTTTATGAAGTTCATCTAGAATATTTTGTTCTTGGACTTCATCCATACAATATTTATGGAAAAGGAGCCCAGCACTTAGCCAGGCTCCCATTCTTTTTACTTGGTTATGTGGTTATACCACTCAGACAGTTAACGTCTTACTTAACAATTACTGTGGATTTTGTCTTACCAAACATAATGTATAGGCCAGGTCTTAGTTTCATATATGTAGCAGCATCTTGTTCAGAATATCCACTAACAAATCCTAGATATTTACCAATGCTATCAAATACCTTAAAGTGTTGAAGTTCTGTGTATTTAAAATCTAGATTTATATGGTCAGTTCCACCACATTCAGGAGAACCTGGAACACATACATCTTTAGTTATTTCAAACCAGTCAATGTCAATGTATTCTTTAGCAATTTCAAGGGTCAAAATCTGTTCACCAGCATCTAGATGGATTTTGCCATTAACAGTTTCAAACTTATCCCAGTTTTCACCAGTAAAGGTCAATGTATCAGAAACAACCTTGTCTCCAACTTTGAATACGATAGAACCAGTGCCTTCAGCAGCAACACTTACAGCGACATTGAAATCACCAGATTCCTTAGCATTGATTGTGTATTGGTAATAGTTGCCAGTCTGATTATATCCAATTACAACACCACCATTCTTATCATATAGATTTACTCTCTCATTTTCACGATATTTGGAGTCACCATTTCCACTAGAACCAACAGAATAAGAATTATTACCAGCACCTTTACCAGGATTGTCAAAGTCTTCAGCTTGAATTTTGTCAGATAAATCAAATGGAGTTCCTTTAAATGGTGTTTGTGGTTCAGGTTCAACTGGTGTGCTATTCAATAGTCCAGTTGTATTTTTTGATTTATCCTTATTGTTTGCGAAATATTCTTTTAGCCATGTCATAGCAGGACGATCTTGACCATTTCTAATTATACCAGAATTACCACCGGAAGTCCAAGTAGAACCATAGATATAACCCCATAATGTTATACCAGCAATATGTTCATTTTCCATAAAATAAGAAATTTGCTGTTCATAACAGTTTTTCTGGTCATTGTCATCATTTGAAGCAATATCATATTCACTAATGAACATTGGCATTTGAGTCTTGTTCCAGATTTCTTCAATAGCACTCTTTAATGTATTGATGTTTAGACAAGAACCACCACCACCTTGACCACCTTGCTGACCACCAGATACCTGCATATCGTGAGCTTGAAGACCATAGGCATCAACGGGAGCACCGGCTTTCTTGATTTTGTTAATCAAGTCAATGCCTTCATTTTTCTGCCATTGTACAGTATTATAGTCATTATAGATTAGAACAGCTTCCGGCCATCTTTCACGAGCCATTTTAAATGCAGTCACAACGAACTCATAATTACCATTATCACCACCAAGGGCAGGAATGATATTGTTGTTATTACCATATCCAGAATGATAACTACCACCTGACTTAATTGCTTCATTTACAACATCAATCATTTCAAGATCTGGATAATGGTTCTTTACAGCATCAAACCATTCTGTAATTGCTTTCTTCGTTTCGTCAGCACTTAAACCATTTAACCAGTTTGGATATTGTGAACCCCATACAAGAGCATGGAATTTGAAATGACCATTATTCTGTTTTGCCCAGTTATATGCAGCATCGCAACCACCCCAGTTATAACTACCACGATTACCTTGAATTGATGCCCATTTACATTCATTTTCTGCAGTAATCTGATTCCAGTAAGTACCAAAGTCAGAACGAACTTGACCATTAGTAGTAATATTACCAAGGAATTTTGCTGCTCCTTCGGCCAATGGTGCAGCATTTAGTCCTACCATCAAAGTGAATAATAGAATTAAGATTTTCTTCATTTATTATTCTCCATTGTTAAGGGTGTATATAATTATATATTGTTTCTTTATTTAATATGCGTTGGTTTGTACTACCTCTAAACTGTAATGACAAATCTCTCTGTTCTAGAATGAAAGGACCGTCAACCAATACATCTACATTGGATAAAATCTTATTGGTAATATTTTCAATGTATTTCTTACCACCAGGAATTAAGTCTTTATCCAATACATATCCAGTATACATCCATAGATTTTTATTAGGACATTCTTTCTTAAATTTTTCTATAAATGGTAGAAGTGCAGTTTGGTTTTCTTCTTCAAATGGTTCACCGCCTAGAATAGTCAAGCCTGAAATATAAGATTTCTTACAACCTTCAATTATTTCATTTTCTTGGATTGGTGTAAATTCATCGCCAAAATTAAAATTCCAAGTCTGTTCATTGAAACAACCTTTACAATGATTTCTACAGCCTGAAACGAATAAAGTGACTCTACAACCTTCACCATCAACAATACTCATAAAATCTATATTACTATAATGCATTTTATTTACCTTTATGGAAAATTAAAGGTGGTATTTAACCACCTTTTGTTTAATTAAATATTGTGTCTATCACGAAGTTCATTTAGTTTGCCATCATTCCAAGATTTAGTGATTGATTTACGAGGACTTCCCGTCAGGTAGCCAGTAATTCTTCGGACACGAACAATATGTTCTTCGTCTTCAATTCCACATTCAGGACATTTGTTGTCAATTATGCCGTGATATTTACAATTTAGACAAGTATCTGAATCAAATGTGACTGTGAAATAACCAAGATTTCCTTCATACATTTCATCAATGCAAGCCTTAACAGCAGGAATATTCTTGCTTAAATCACCATTCATCTTATAGTAGAAAATATGACCAGCATTTGTAATTGCATGGAATGGTGCTTCAGTCTTAATCTTATTGTCAAGTGATGTATCAAGTGAATAGTCTATCATATGGCTATTTGTATAATAACCTTTACCAAATAATCTATTCAAATCTACACCAGCAAGTTTCTTTTCCTTTTCATATCTATTCTTATCAATGTTGGCAAATCTACCAGCAACGGCCTCAGCAGGTGTGGCAAAGCAAGACCAGTTCAAATGAGTTTCTTTTTGACATTTATCAGTAAATTCACGAATATGCTTTACAATGGAGAATGCATACTCGTCAATATCATGGTCAATGCCATAAGTCTTACCAGTCAATAACATCATTGTTTCTGCCAAACCAACATAACCAATAGACAATGTAGATTGTTTCAATACATCAGCAATCTTATCAGTAACTTTATGTGGTTTATCATCAGATGTTAGATAAAGTCCTTGCTGCATTGTAAATGGGAAATTTTCATAAGTCTTATTACAAATCAATGTAAATCTATCAAGCAAAGAACCCTTAACATCTTCAAGGATTGCGTCAAGTTTTTCAAAGAAAATCTTTTTCTTTTCTTCAACATCCTTGGATTGCATATATGTTTCTATTGCTAGACGAGGTAGATTGATTGTATGGAAAGCAAAATTACCTCTACCAGTAGTCTGTTCAGCACCATTGATATTACCAATTACTCTTGTTCTACAACCCATAGTAGAAATTGTTGTTGAAGGAATAATTTGTTTAGCAATTACCTTATTGTCCTTAATTTCTACAACATCCCAATAATCACCTGGAATTTCAGGATTTTCAATTTGATAAATTGGTTCTGGATAAATGGTATTTTCAGTCTTAATGTTCTTCAATTCATTCTTACCACGAACTTTCAAATCAATAGTTGAACCAACTTCAAATTCCTTTGTATTGTATTTTACATAAGGCTTATTGAATGTAGAATCAACACTCACGAAATTAGGATAGAATCTACGAGCAAGACACTTGATAGAATCCATATACAAATCATAGTTAGGGTCAGTTTCATTCTTTGTATAACCCTTCATAAGTTTGAAGATTAGAATTGGGAATATGGCAGTCAAACCATCACCAAGTCCTTCCATTTGTGATTTGATAAGGTTCTTCGTTACCATTCTACCACAATTAGAAATATCAAGACCAAAGTTCAATGAACTAAATGGAACCTGGTTTCCAGAACGAGACTGTAATGAATTTAGATTACCAATAAGACCTTCCATAGCCTGATGTGTATCTGAATCAGTCTTACTAATTGCTCTATCTACACAATTCTTTGGGAATTTTGCATATAGAAGTTCAATTGGCTGGTTCATTGAAATATTGTCTAGTTCAGACAAATCTATATCAGCATGGTCTTCATTGTATTCAATATAACTATCAATTTCATTCTTTAAGTTCTTCTTAAATGAAATATCTACGAATGGTGCAAGGTCAAAGTCAATGTTATCATCAGCAATTCCACCATACTGTTGATTGGATTGTAATTGAAGAATTACAGCGGTCAATGCAGCAGCAGATTGAATTGACTTTGGTGAACGGAGAAAACCTGTACCCGAATCAAAACCAGTCTTCAATAATTTTCCAACTGGAGCGAATAGACAGTTAAATGTAAGATTGTATTGGTTCAAATCGTGAATATGGATATAGCCATCTTTATGTTCTTGAGCATATTTACGATTTATGTTATTGAGTAAGTTATACATTTTGTTAGTTTCAGATGCAATTTTGCCATATGTTCCAGCTGGAGTAGCACCTGATTCATTAGCATTGTCTCTTAAAATATTGGATGATTTCAAATCACTTTCAGTAATTTCCTTAATTGTTTTAACAATTTCGGATTTTGTGTTTCTAACACGGTTTCTTTCTTCTCTAAACAAAATAAAATTTTTGGCAGCTGCAGGATAGTTTTCCATTAATTCTCGTTCAACGATTGAGTTAATCTCTTCTACCTTGATAGAAGTTTTATTTAGTTGTTGAACAGCATCAATGACTTTGTCAGAAACTTTATCCAAATCATCATCGGTAAAAGTTGTATTAGAAGCAATTAATGCATTCTGAATAGCTGTTACGATTTTGGTAGGATTGAATTTCCTACGGCGACCATCTCTCTTAATAATATTCATATAACCTCTTTATTTGCCTACATTAGTAATAAATTCACATCAAATTTTTTTTATTTGTCAAAATTGGTTTTATATTTATATCAAAATTAGAAACAAATATTATTATTCCAGAATTTTTATATTTTATTTTCACTCAATGCTTAAAAAATGACTAAAGGTTTAATTACCTCTAGCCATTTTAATTTTCTATATCAAACGATTATTCATCATCGCCAAAGAAAGCAGCAGCACGATTTACATAATCATCTTCAAAACTTGGTTTCTTTGGTTCAGGTGGTGTTTGAGTTTGTACTGGTTTTTCAACTGCAGGATTTTGTGTATCATTCTTAATCTCAGTATCAGGTGCAGTTCTAGTATGAACACCATCAGTTGATCTTGTGAATTTACCAGGTTCACGATTAATAACAGGTCTTCGCATTGGTTCACCATCACGAGTTGCTACACGGCGAGAGGGTCTATCATTACCAACATTATCAACGCCAACAACAGGTCTTGTGCGAACTGGCCTATCATTAACTTCATCATCATCATCATCGTCAACTACAGGTCTAGTAGGACGAACATCAGACATTTTACGAACACTAAAACCATTGTCAGCCGCAACCTTCTTTGCTTGGTCTAGCTTAGACATTTTAGAAACGGTATATCCATTATCTGCAGCCGTCTTTATTGCCTTAGAAATCATATCTTCCTTTTCTTGTTCAGCATCATGAACAGGACGACGGAATGAAGGTCTGGTATTCTGGTCATCATCATTAATCCTATCACGGAATGATGGTCTCTCAGGTCTCATAGGACGGCGTTCAGGTTCATATTCATCAGCAACATCCTTGAAACGAGGAGTTTCTGCATATCTACGGCGACTACGATAATCAGTATCAGCATCATCCACAGATCTATCACGAAGTGGCTTAAAGCGTGTAGTTCTCATATCATCATCATCATCAAATCTAGAAGAACGGAATGAATCTCTTTCACGCTGTCTATCACGAAAACGATTTAAGTCTCTTTCATCCTGGTCACGTGGTGGCAACACAGTATATCCATTTCTTTCAGCAGTTCTACGAGCAATTCTCAATGTTTCTTTATCAATCATAATTATTCACCTCAAATTATATTAACATGTTAATTTATAGAGTAAAATAAAATTAGTATATTATTTATACTAATCTTATTTTTATTTTTTTTTATTATTATTAAACTTTATTCACATATATGTCTATGAATAACAGCATCTTCATCAACTTCAGTTAGCCAATTCATAGCCATTAACAATAATTTCTTTGTTGGTGCTGTTATCTGTATTTCATTTTCTAATTTTTCAGCATCTACCTGTCTATAAGTATTATATTCTTTCATTTGCATATTTGTATCAATATCAAATGCAGACATAGGTTTTATACTTGGATTTTTCATTTTATCCCAAGCACCAATAGCATCATAAGCGCCATCTTCAGTATAAAATTCAACAATGCCTACATATTCATTAGGTTTAACACTTCTTACAGATTCATCTAGATTAAAAATATCATTGTATTCTTCAGGATTTAGTCTAACCAATTCGGCTTTATCACCAAACCATTCATTTACAATTTTAGAAGCTTGTTTAGAATCCATGACATAGATTTTGTTATCTTTTTGAGTTATTTCAAATACACTATCCCAACCACCTTCATTTGCAAATAGATAGTATTCCTCATTGGCTTCATCTTCAGAACCAAATGTTATCTGCCAAATATTTTGTGTAGCTTTATTGAAAACACCTTCCGTAATATTGAAAGCATTACTTTCTCTATTTTTCAATACTTCTGGATATTTCATTCTAGCATAGTTCACAACACTTTCAGCAACAACGAACCAGCTAGGTTCACCTGCATCATATTCTTGTTTAATGAAATCCTTAATGTAAGTACCAAGTTCCTTAACTTTATTTACATCAATTCTCTTATCAAGATATTTAAATACATTCATTTTCCACTGGTCATAAGTTTCTCCATCAGATACACCATCATCAGGTGTATTATCTTCAGTACTTTCATTTATAAGTTGTGTGTCAGTTTCATCATTATAATCTACGAAACCAGATTCATTAATAAATTCTCTAAATGTGGTATTTTCAGATACAGGTACATTTTGGGATAATTTATTTTTAATATCTCTAAAATACCATTTATAAATATGACCAGGTTCATCATCTGCATATCCAGCAAATGCTTGATTATTGTACCACGGTTTTTCAACAGTTACAATAGTACCATATTTCATTTCAACTTTATCACCTTTATGGAGTTCTTGTTTCCAATTTATTTTTTCATCTTGTTCTTTTTTACCGTTAGTTATCCAATTCCAATAGCCAGTAAAATCTCCAGGATTTTCTTCAGTACTACCAAATTCATTAAGTTCTTTTTTCAACCATGCGGCTACACTAGCATTATATCTCAGACTAGAATCAAGACCAATATCTTTATAACCCCATTCATTACCTAATTTCTTAATTAAATAATAACATACTAGAGGTCTACCATCGGATTTTCTCTTATAGCAGAAGAAATTACCAAAATTCTTTACATATTCCCATAGTGATGAAATTTCAGTTTCTTTCAAAGCTTCTTTAACATCAGCAGGGCTAGTCCATTCAGAATAACTAGACCAACCTTCATTTAATTTTGTAGATTCTTTCATAGCACCATAATTTCTCACAACTCTTTTTATTAATAGTTTTTTACTCATATCTTCCTGCTTTAAATCATGCATACATTTTAAAGCAGATTTATAATCATCAAATTCATCTACAAAATATTCTTCACCTAACGAAGTTTTTTCGAAGACTGCATATACTTCTTTTAGTTTATCAACTGTTGATTCATTGATTCCAACACCTATCCAGTCACCAATTTTGGCTTCTAGTTTATCTAAATCTTTGTTTGCAATTGGATAGTCAATCTCATCAGAATGATATTTAATATAATCAGAAACATCACCTTGGTCATAATCACAGATACCAACTAGATAATCATATAATTCATCTTCGCTATCTATCATAATAATCCTCAAATAATTATACTTCTATTATGGATAATATGGATTAAATTCTTCCAAACCAAGTAACTCCAACACAGCCATACCAAATTCTTCTGTTTCAAGTGATTCTTCAGCCTCTTCAATTTTGCTTAACCATAGTTTACCGGCTTTAACATTGTCTTCATCTCCAGTTTCTTCACCTTCTTTAATTTGTTCACGAACCTCATCTTTGTATTTTTCCAAGGCGTTCCATATACATCCACCCAATACAGTTTCGGGTGCAGAAATTGCAGTAGTTTCATTTAAAATCATATATTTATTTTCTTTCAAGATTTTTTTGGCTTCATCTAATTGCATAATTTTTCTCCATTAATCCCAATGGTCTTCCCAATCTGGTTCACCATCCCATTGATGGAAGGTTTCATATTTATGAATTGAATTCTTAATTCTAAGTGTACCGTCTGGTTTAATTAAAGCAAGAACCGCTTCATTTCTTGATGGATTTTCAACATCAATTGGAACAACTTTACCTTGAGTCAAATCACCAGAAATTGCTTTCTTTGGTAATTCTACAACAAGTGCTTTCTTACCTTTAACATCAATGACTTTATAATAGTCATTGATACACATAGAATAACCCCACATTCTATGATAGATTTCACCAATCTTAACAGGTGAATCAGCATCAGGTGCTTTAGGTGTAGCTTTCTTTACACTAGTTGGTTTTGTAGTAGTTTCACCATTCTTTTTCTTATCCAATAGTTCACCAATCATTTTGAAAGCATCTTCTTTACTTAAATTCTTATTACGATAGTCTTGTTTAGTTAACTTAAATAAAGTCCACAACTGTTTGCTAGTTGCTGGACCTTCCAAGGCCTCGTCTAATTCATAAGATTCATCATTTATAAGTCTATAACCATTTTCTTTTAAAATTTCTTTTGCTTCTCTTAATAGCATATTATAATCTCCAAATTAAAGGGTCTTAAACCATTCCTTAAATGCATTACGAATTTCTTTAGAACCTTTACGGTCTATTTTCTTATTGAATTTTTCAGTAGCAATAGCAATGGTTTCTGCCTTTTCAGGTGTAACTATTGGTTCTTGTGGAGTAACTTCTCTTTCAATGTATAAACCAGTAGATTCATTCAATACCCATTCTGTCACTCTTTGAACAGATTCATATATTGGGTCGGTATATGCAACCTGTGCAGATGGCATATAAACGGAGTCAATACAGAGCAACTGGAAATCATCAGCAACAACATTGTCTTCAAGAAGATTACCAGTACCTCTAGAAGAAACACCCATACGAACACCATCAGAAATTAGTGCTTCAAGCAATTTGCCACAGGGTGTAGATAGAACCTTAGCCTTACCCATAGCAAGATTTCCATCCATAGCAAGTTCAGTTACAAGAATGGAGGCTTCTCTTGGGTCAATTTCAGCACGATCTTGTGGGTGGTTCAATTCACCCAATGCTTCACGGCTTTCAATTAGGTTTTGGAACTTATTGACTTCTCTTTCAATAATTGCTTTAGGATAAATTCTTCCGGTTTCTATTACGGTCTACTGCCTGTAAGAAAGGACCACAAATATACATTCTCTTGTGGCCTGTAGTAGATTCTTCAAGCATTTCACTTTTAATGTCATTATAAACTTGTTCAGTAATCAATTTTTTGTATTCAGCCATAATAAACCTCTTATAATATTTCTATATACTATTTATAAAAGTTTCATTTATCTTCATTATTGTCTTTCTTTTCCCATTTTTCACGAAATTCCTTAGCATGTTTCATAATCCAGTCTTTTATGGCTTCTTCACCTAAATCTCTATGGGCTTTTTCGCTTTCAATCCATTTATGGATTTCTATTTCTTTAATTTGGTCAGACATATATTTTTTATATTCTTCATCTGTCATTATATGTCCTCCAACTTACCATTTTGTTTTTCCCATGATTTCTTGAAGTTTTCATATTCAAGATGAACCCAGTCCCACATAGCCTTCTTATATTCTTCAGACTCATGGTCTTTATTTTTGGATTCACCGTATTCAATCATGGCTTTAATAAAATCTAAATCAAATTTTCGCTTTAATTCCCATTGGTTCATAATTATTTACCTTTTAAACTATGGAATTATAGCATCATAATCACAAGTTCAACAAACCACCACATATTATTTAGATTTTTTGGGTTGATATGTAAGTGCTAGTTCATGTTCTGATATGACTTTGAATTTATACCCCATTTTTCTGCACCAAAATCTTGCTTGTGTCCACTTTTCATGATTTTTTTGTAAGACTTTACAAACCTCTTGCCAAGATTCTATTCTTTTTTGTGTAAGCTTCTTACTTCTATTTAATTCTGGATATATTATTTGTCCGTTTTCATTTAATTTTGGAATTTGTGATTGAGGTTTAACTTCTATCAACCATTTTTCTATTAAACCGGTCTCTAGTCTTGCATTTAAACACAAAGTCAGTAATATATCGGTGAGACTTATTATCAATCTGTGAAAAGTATGGTATTTCTACAATTTCAGAACCGCCACTCTATAACATTTTCATTCAAGTCACACCAATTTGAGAATATGCGTTCCCAACTTGAACGAAATGTAATTGGATGTGCATTATTACACTTACCATTATAATTAAGACATTTGTCTGGATTTCTAGGAACGAACTGTCCTTTTAGATAGTTGTTGTTGAACATTGACATTATAGTTCTTCTCCATTCTCCACAGCATAGATAATATCATCTATTTCATCTTTTGCTTTTTCTTCCCATTTATCTGATAAGAAACTATATAATTCTTCAAATTGTTTTTCTGGTATTTTTCCGGATATACAAGTTTCAATTATTTCAACTGGAACATCGCATAAGTTCAAATATGCCAATAATAAGACATAGACTTTTATATAGTCCAATTCAAATATATTTTCTTTTATGGAATGCTTAATTAGTCTTTC
>OCTW013398958.1_pt1 | contig 11071 bp, 8 predicted proteins | sample 1539671 | NCBI WGS metagenome assembly OCTW01 (sample SAMN02144230, study PRJEB22623) | gut metagenome | biome: sheep rumen | host: Ovis aries | place: New Zealand | reverse complement strand
CATTGAAGATTGCCCGGTTGCTTTGTTCCACCTTGGGGATAACGCCAGCAGCAATGTTGGGATATTAAATGGTAAAACCTAAAGGGAAAGAAAACCAATGATGAACATTCAGCACCACACAGCCTCGTAATGTTTAACCTAGACGGCATGAGACAGCCATCCGTGTCGCCTCATAACATTTACGAGACAATGAGTAGAAGTAGAAAGCGAATGCCTGGCAGCACATGGTGTTGCTGCAAGTCGCAGAAGAAAGGAAAGCAGGCCAGTAGCCGTAAGTTCCGCCGCAAGGCGCATGTATTGTTACATCAGGGAGAGGCACAACTTCTTCCCTTCAAGTCCTTCGAGGTGATGAGTCCTTGGGATTTAGGAGGTGATGGAAAAGCTTTCTTCGGATTCCATCCAGAAGAAGAGTGGTTCATCAAGTTGATGCGGAAGTGACTTTCGACTAGTTGAACAATAAATGTATCAAATAGTCCAGATTCTTACCACTAATCGTATTGAAACGGCATCATTTGGTGTCGTTTCTTTCATTTTTTTCCTTTTGTTGCTCATAGTTCCGAGAAAAATGACTATATTTGCAAACGGATTCCGCTTCGTGTGGTTTCTAGACACATAGTAGAAACGAAAAAATAAAAGCGTATGGCAACATAACAGACATAAGGACATAAAGAAGAACGTCCACTTTTGATTCTTGTTTTCCGACAATTGGGGAATTGAACGAAAAAGTAGCAAGAACTGAAGTAGATTGGTTATGTTGAAGGCATTATCATAACGTGAATTCGTCGAACTCACGTTATTTATTTTCCTCTACAATTGATGATTTACTTTTAACTAAGAAAATTGGTAATCTTAAGCCTGTAAAATGTTTGTCAATGCCTATTAGAAGATCCTTGTTGTTATAAATAACTACACTCGGCATCTTTGGTTCAATTAAGTTTGGTTCGTTTGGTTTTACGCCATAAACCATAGCCGGTGCTTGGCCGGAAGAATCTTGCTCGCCTTTCAGCCAAAACTTATTTCCCCCATTAAAATCACAAGCTTCTCCACAACTACCTTTTTGCCATGATTGATATCCTATTCTTTGGCAATTTGGTGCGGGTGCAATTATTTCACTTCTCATGATAGCACAACAGTTAACGAGTTCCCTCCATTGCTCCTCAGTAGGAATAGGATAATTTAATGCTTCTGAGTAGTTGACATTCAAGTATCCATTATATTTAAATAAAGGATGTTTTGACCAAAGGGTTCCACTTGGCAACCCCAAGTCAACATATTCTACGCCATCTATACTAACAACCTTATTTGTATCAAGCAAAGCCTGATGGTAGCCTTGAAGATAAGCTTCTCTAATCTGCTTGGTTATCGATGCGACCTGCATTTCAGCATATTTCGCAGCATTTTCTTCTTTCGTCATAATTCTTACTTCCTTATGTTGTCATAAACCGAATTGAAAACACGTTGATTGATGAAGTTCTGGAATTCAGGATTGTCAAGATAGTTGCGAGTAAACTCCGTATTCTCATTCAGCATTCTCACGGCAATCATCATCATAGACCTGTTAAATTGCTGCAGTGCCGTTTCGCGATTGCTGTTCTGCACAGCATTCACGAATGCCTCATCCGCTTCCAGTCGACTTGGCAGTTCGTCGATTTGCTCTCTGACCCTGTCTCTATTCAACCAATTGATGCCATTGAACTCGTCAATAATGTCACTGAGCCTGACCAGCTCCGGCTCGGCAGCCCCTCTTGGTTGCCCTACAGGAATGGGTTCAATCTCAGCATCGTCATTTTGCAGTTCAATTTGCAGTTCCTCACCCTTTACAAGCCGCTACTGGTCGAAATCGACAGCTTGCAACAGTCCTTCCGTGAAATCCTCGCCACGAAGTATCGGAAGCTTATGAACGAGCAACATGTAATACGTGTTCAACTTTTCCCATTCCACACTTCTAAAAGGCATGACAGCAGCGATAAACGGATAGCTGCGCAGGAATGACTTTATGCTGCTTTTGCATCGCACCTGCGTATCTCCATCGAGCACGTTAAATCTGTCAACCGACTGATTGATGATTGGGTCGATTTCTTCACGCGGTGCGCTTGACCAATATTTCTCGTTCAGCAGTTCGACATCATTTTCAGTATAGATATTAGCCTCTTCAATCACTGCGATGAGGTCGTTAAGCCTATTGGGGTCGGTCTCCCTCGAAAGGATGGTTGTCTTGTAATACCTTTGGAATGCCTCTTCAATCGATTCGGCATCGTTCACGAAGTCAAGAACAAACGTGTCTCGCTTCTTCGGATGACAGCGGTTCAGGCGCGACAGCGTCTGGACAGCCTTCACGTCGGTCAGAATTTTGTCAACATACATCGTGTGCAACAATGGCTGGTCGTAGCCCGTTTGGAATTTGTCGGCAACAACGAGAATGCGATATGGGTCATTCTCCATGTTGTCTTCAATTTCCGAGGAAGGGAACCCATTGATGTCAGCCTCGGTCACTTGCCTGCCGTCAACCTCCTTTGAACCTGAGAAAGCCACGATGGCTTTATACGGACTGTTGCGCTCTTCCAACAATCGGCTGATTTCAAGGTAGAACTGAATGGCTCGCATGATGCTGCTTGTCACTACCATGGCTCGTGCCTGCCCACCTATTTTTCCCTTGCCAATTACCTGCGTATGGAAATGCTCCACGATGACTGCCGACTTCTGCTGAATGGTTTCCGGCTGTCCCTCAACAAAAGCACGCAGTTTCTTATTTGCCTGCTTCACATCAAACTCAGGGTCGTCCTCTATACTCTTCACCAGCCTGTAGTAGCTGTTGTAGGTAGTATAGTTTTTCAGGACGTCCATGATGAAACCTTCCTCGATGGCTTGCTTCATGGTGTACTCATGAAATGGGCGATGCCCAGTTTCACCATCAGGCTGTTGGAAGGGTGTGCCGAACATCTGAAGGGTTTTGTTCTTGGGTGTGGCCGTAAAAGCATAGTAGTTGGCATTCCTCACCATCTTTCTGCCTTCAATCACCTGGTTGATGATGTCCTCATACTCCAACTGTTCCTCAACGCCCTGCTCTGCAGCCATGCTGGAAGGCTCCTCGTAAGGCTCATAGGCAAAATGGCCCGACACCACCTTCGCCTGTCTTGGGGCGTTGCCGCTGAGTGCAATATTCATCTTGGCCGAGAGCGACCCGTTCTGACTGCTGTGAGCTTCATCAATGATGATTGCGAAACGCTTATGCTTCAGTTCGCTGCCCACGGCATCAAGGATGTACGGAAATTTATGAACGATTGTGATGATGATTTTCTTTCCGCTTTCCAGGTGCTGGCGCAGTTCGTCAGCGCTCTCAGCATGCGCCACAATGTTTGACAGGCGCTTGAACGCTATAATGTTGTCGCGAATCTGGCCATCGAGGTTCACACGGTCGGTCACGACAATCACGCTGTCGATCAACGGCTGTGTTCCATCGAGCAGCCCTACAAGCTGGTAGGCCAGCCACGTTATTGAGTTCGACTTGCCACTACCTGCTGAATGTTGTATCAAGAAACGCTGTCCTACGCCTTGTTCCTTAGTTTGCCTCAGGAGGCTGCGCACACAGTCGAGTTGATGGTAGCGCGGCCAGACCACGGAAGTTTTTGTCACTTCCTTGTGTCTGCCCGTGGTCCTATCCTTCTCGCGGACTTTCTTCACAACCACCTGGGCATAGTTCTCGATGATGTCCGAAAGCGACTCTTTCTTTAAGATGTCCTCCCAAAGGTAAGACGTGCGCACGCCATTAGGATTGATAGGATTTCCAGCTCCGCCGTTCACGCCCTTATTGAAGGGAAGGAACCACGAATCCTTTCCGCAGAGCCACGTGCACATTTTGATGTTGTCGTCGTCAACGGCGAAGTGCACGGCGCAACGCTTCGGAGCCAGCAGCGGGTCGCGGGGGTCGCGGTCGGTTTGATATTGCTTCACGGCGTTTTCCACCGTCTGCCCCGTATAGTGGTTCTTCAGTTCCAACGTCATCACGGGCAATCCGTTTAGCGACACCATCACGTCGATGCTGTTAGCGTTTTCCTTACTGTAGAACAGCTGACGTGTCACTGTGAAGATGTTCTTCTTGTATAGCTCCTGCGCAGTGGGATTCAACTCCGATGGCAGTGGGTAGTACATGTCGAACAGTTCCGAAATGAAACGGAAGCCCTTGCGCAGCACGTCCGTCACACCACGGTTCGCCAACTGTTTGGCAAGCTCAGTGAAAAACTTTCGTTCGCTCACTTCGCTGGCAAAGCAAGCCGTGTTCTCCACCTTTTGCTTCTGGGTGGAGAGCAGGAAACGCTTCACACGCTCGGGGTCGAGTGCGTAGTTCTTGTTATAGTCGTTTGAAACGCCCTCCTCATATCCGTGCCTGTCGCGCAAGCAGCTGACGAGGATGGTTTCCAATTGCTTCTCACTGGTGTTTGTTGGCATAATCTATCAATGTTTTATTATTCGCTTTCTGCATCTGTAACTTTATCTGCTAGTGGCACCAATTCAAATTCAAGAATGCTGGATGGAATGCCCATTTCCTTGAACATGTAATTCAGGCAACTGCGCTTTGTATTCGTGCTACATGATGTGTACACGTAACATCTGTCAGCAACTTTACTTCTGTCCTTTCGGTCGGTTTCGTGAAGCCATTCTTCCCTTGAAGCCAAATAAGCCATTGTCGAAGGTTTCTCGTCATACATCAATTTTGATACCTGAACCATCATATCTTTCCAATTGCTGACCGGATGACGTTCATCACGATAGCGGAAGCCAAGGATTGTCCGATTGGCCAACTCATACTCGTCATCATCGAACGAAACAAGTTCGTATTCTCTTTCCAACGGCGTGTACTCGGTAGTTATCATTGGCCACAGCTGCAGGAAATTCTTCATCAAGATTTTCTGTCTCTCCATGATTTCGTCCAATGTCCACTTTGAGCAATGCTTCAAATAGTTCGACAGGCGGAAAGCTGAGTTGTCAAAACCATCTATCTTATTACCTCTGCGGTCAATGTACCCCTCCTTTTTTTCAGCAAACGAATGGTTGCTGTATGAGATGTTGAATCCTGTCAGCGTGAGGTTGGCAAAGGTGTGAAGATAGGTAGAATGAATGGTTTCCCAATCTTCTCCCAACTCCTGCTTCCATTGTGGCGTAAGTGCCTGTGGCATAATGTGTTCAATGGTGAACTCACCCGACTTCATCTTTTCTACTATCGTATCGTTGGCCTCAGGGCTGTTCTCATTCTCCATTCGTTCGAACAAGAAGTAGCGATAGCTGCTGGGAATACGATAGATTTGTCTTGTTGGGAACTGCTCACGCACTTCGTTGTCAATTGGGAACGACGACGTACCTTGCTTCCTTAACAGGACATATTTCAGTATTTCTGAATAAGGGAGCGTGAGTTCAACATTCCTTTCCTTATGATGTTTGTAGACCTTCAAGATTTCCGAATGCAGCGTAGCAAACATTTTTTGAAGTGCATTCGAGGGATAGTTGCAGATGATACGACGCGCCCAATAGTTTTCTACCACATCAAGCACCTTGTATTTTTCATCCTCATCCAGATTGTTCTTATCTGCATAGTCAAAGAACGAGAGGAGGAAGGGTAAATGAACAGTCGTACCTATATTGGCTATCTGCTTGAGCTTCCTGTCTATCCGCGGATTGCCCGATTCTCCTTTCGTAATATGCCTGTAGTATCGGGCGAATTTAAGCATACGCTCCAAGAGAGTCTTTCTTTCAATCTGACGATCTTCATCATACGACTTGAAGTCGAAATACAGGTCTTCAATGTTGCTGATGGCACCATTTTCGATAGTCAGATAGTCACGAATAAACTTGGTCAGTTCATCATTCTTTTCTTCATCGCCACGCTTGTCGTTATCTGTGAGTTTCTCTATCTTGCTCCAGTAAGAACGATAATACTCCTCTTGCTCTGCAGGGGTGAGCGACATGAGCAGATAGTTTCTCACCTTGTCGGCTTCTTCCAAATCCTTTCCGCAAGAGTTCAGCGATTCAAAGATTAGCTGTGGATTGTCTTTCGAATCCAGACAAATATCAATGATGATAAGTTTTTCGATGGCTTCTATAAGGTCAGTGAATGAAAGGTCGCTGGCCTTTATCATCTGATAGAACAGCAGGTAGTTTGAAGTGATACCGGTATTCTTCACGAAGTCGTCAGGACGGTTGCCGAACAATGCATCGTACGCTTCCAAATCACCTTCGATGGGTTTCAGTTTTATTTGTCGTTCAACCCTGCGACGGACGGCATAGAGGTAGTTCTTTCGCACTTCCTCTATGTCTTCATCTCCTTGCACCATGTCACCATTCGCCACGGCGTTGATTCCTGCCAGTATGAGTAGAGACAGGGTGGTGATACGCTGCTGACCATCAATAATCAGCAGATCATCCTCTGTCTCACTTGCCTTAGTAGTTACGATGCTGCCAAAGAAATGGCTGTGGATACCATCACGATGTATTTTCTTCAAATCTTCAAACAACCTGACACAATGCTTTTGCTGCCAGGCATACTTTCGTTGGTATAGGGGAATGATGAACAGAGTCTTTGCCCCATAAAAATAATCACTAATTTTAGTCGCGTCACGCATATTATTATTTCTTTTTTTTAGCTATTATTGCTTTTACTTCATCCATGTTTCTACACTCAGCCTTTATCTCCGGATGCGCTTCCATCCAACGAGTAAAATTAAGGTCGTTTTTTGAAACAACGCTCCAATTTATACCAAGTGTATATCCGATAGAACAATCATCGTTTTTCGCCTTAGAAATTATATTTTTATTAAGGAACTGCATGAAAAGCTTGTCGGCTTCATCCTTAGTTAATTTGAGCTTTGATGATAGCTCAGCTATAAATACATCTTTTTTTATTGAGTATCCATAATATTTAATTTTCTCCGTAGGGTATTCGGGCGCAAAATAGTATGCGCGCTTTGAGAAAATCTCAAAAATTGTTTCTTCGTAATCGTATGCAAAAACCCTGTTCGCTACGTTTGTTTTGTGCACCATATCATCCATTTTATCGAGCACTTCCTTTTTTTTGCGTTCTTCTTCATACGCCTTCTTTAAGTTCCTCCAATTAGAAAAGAACTTTCTAAGGGCTTTCGCTTCAGAGTAGTCCTCGTGCTTTTCTTGGAAATCTTGGAAATCCCCAAGGACATATTGTGAAAGCCCCTTAAGTCTTTCTGTTTCTTCGGCTCTTCTTTTAAGATAGTACGCAACTGTCATTGGAAGAACGAAGAACAAAAAGATGCATACTCCTAATAAAATATAATCCCTGCTCATATTTTTACTTGTCCTGTCACGCAGTCGGCGATGAGCCGCTGCTTGTATTCATTTAGTAAAATAGCCTCTTTTGTGAATGCTTCATACTTTGCGTCATAAGCTTTCACATATCGAAGAACTGTTGAAAGAACCTCTTTAGATGGGATGGGGAATTTATAATTCTGGATGTCTGAGAATTTTATGCTTTTCCCATCTCTCATGCTATCTGATATCGTATTAAGACGATTAATAAATGGAGCAGACTTAAAGAGGAAACGATAAAACATGCGCATTTCGTGAGTGTCATATTGATCTTTCAATTTTAGAACAATATAAGCAGGAGAAATAAGCCCTCTTTTGTCAGAATATTCTATACCTCCTTCAAAGGACCTAAGACTGATTACGAACTGACCAGAGCATATCAGTTTTTGGGTTTCCTTTTTTTCTGCTGTAACGAAATTTACGCCATCAACATCTTTATAAATCAACCCTTTGTCTTGTGTAACAGCAAGAAACCTTTCATTAGAAAATCCTTTCAAGGTAATTTCTTCAAAAAGACCTCTGCAACTTATCATTGCATAACTATCTGGAAAGCAATTGTTCCAATCGTTTATTATGATGGATTCACCAGTATTATTAGTATATATAAGTGTCTCTATATATTCTTTATATAAATCAACCTCTTTTTTCTTTTCAATTAATAACGCATCTATCTTCGAAGTTTTACCTTCCAGATAATCTACAATTTTCTCTTGTTCGATAAGAGGAGGGAGAGGTATATAGATTTGAAGAAATTTGTCAGCTCTAACTGTTTTCCTCAAACCTGAATAATACGGTCTTAGACCTTTTGTATTGTCTACTGCTAAATAATAATAATATACAAATTGAGGAGATGCAAGGCTCTTATTAACTTTTAATGCCGTGTAAGCGCCTGTAAGCATTCCTTCTTTCTTAACGAGTCCTACTGTTCTAGGTGTTTCATCAATGTCAAAAAGGCAAAAGACCAATTCGTTTGGCTTAACTACTTGATAATTGTCATAATCTTTCGGGAATTTTCCCTTTCCAGATTCTACATCTCTTTCAATGACACCATTAGTCGTTAATGAAAGGAGTGTATATTCATTTGCCCTTTTCCCAACAATTTCACCCGTCGCAGAAAGGAAAGCCTTGTTTCGTACGACTGTCCAATGCGAAGGATGTTGTTTTGATATTAAAGAGTCATATTGTATCATTTCCATATTACCTCCCTAAGATTTCGTCCAACAATCCGTCTGTGCGCTCTTCGATGGCACGGATATCGCTGCTGATTTCCTCAATGGTGCGCAGCTGCTTTGGCTTATAGAAATATTTCGTGAACGAGAGTTCGTAGCCCGTTTCAATACTCTTCTCGTCGAGAATAGCATCTGGCGAATAGGGCAGTATCTCGTTCTGGAAGAAGCCCTCGATGCCACCTTCGTAGCGGAAGGGGATAATCTCGGTGTCCTTAGATTTCTTGTCGACGACGGGCTTTCCCTTCTTGTCGCGAACGATATTGCCCTGCTCGTCGCGCTGGGGCTGATACACCTTCACACTCCAATAACCAAACTGGCAGTTGGGGAAGATTTTGCTTTGCGGTGTTTCTTTGAAGTCCATCAGGAGCTGCAGAATCTTTGCACGGTCCTTTTCTGCAGTTTCGCATCCTTTGTCTCCAAGATTCTTACGCAAAGGTGTTCTTATTTCCGTTGCATCAATCAATTGAACGTATCCTTTTCTGCGTTCTTCTTTTCGATTTGTTATGACCCAAATATATGTACTCATTGGAGTATTATAGAATTCCTTCTCAGGCATCGCCACGATGGCTTCCAGCAGGTCGTTCTCGATGATGTACTGTCGCAGGTTACTTGCACCCGAACCTGCATCGCCCGTGAAGAGGCTGGAGCCGTTGTGCACTTCCACGATGCGTGTGCCGAGCGGTGTGTCGTCGCGCATGCGTGAGAGGTTGTTGGCAAGGAACATCATCTGGCAGTCGCCGATGTCGGGAATGAAAGAAATCTCCGCCCCCTTATCTTCAATCAGGAAGCGGCTGTCGGTGAACTGCTTCTTGTCTTTCTCGCCAAGTCCACGCTTCTTCAGGTCCTCTTTCCATGGTGTGCCGAAAGGAGGATTGGAGATGCAGAAGTCGAACGTCTCGCCAGAATGGCCGTCGCGCGAGATGGTGCTGTCGAAAGCAATGTATTCACGGGGCTGTGTGCCCTGGTGATATTGGAACGACTCAATGTTGCCCGAAATCATCAGGTCGGCCTTACAGGTGGCGTAGGTCTCGGGCTGCAGCTCTTGTCCGAAGATGTTCACCACGACGCGTTTGTCGTTGCGCTTTGCTATTTCCTGAATACGCTCCTGTGCGATGGTGAGGATGCCGCCCGTTCCGCAGGCACCGTCGTATATAGAATATGTGGTGTCGGTAATTTTGTCGGCTATGGGCATCACGGCGAGGTCGGCCAGCAACTTCACGTAGTCGCGAGGCGTGAAGTGTTCACCGGCTTCGGTCACATTGTTTTCCTCGTTGAACCTTCTGAGCAGTTCCTCGAAGATGGTTCCCATCGTGTGATTGTCGAGGGCAGGCAGCTTGATGTTTCCGTCGTCGTCGAGAACCGGCTTGTTCGAGAGGTTTATCTTGTCGTCGGTGAACTTCTCGATGATGCTTCCAAGGCGTTCTGCCTCGGTCAGGTTGTCGACCATCTGGCGAAGATGAAACTTGTCAAGAATGTCCTGCACGTCACGGCTGAAGCCATTCAGATAGTCCATGAAGTTCATCTTCAGGCGCTGGGGGTCGGTCTCGCTTCTCAATGTCCTCATGGTGAAGAGCGACGTGTTGTAGAACGGATACCCAGTGATGTTGAAGAGAATGGGGTCTTGATTGTTGAAGTGGTTCTCGTCAAGCATTTTCTTCTGCTCCAGCAGGGCTTCCTTTGTTGGTTCAAGCAGCACGTCAATACGTCGTAGGACCATCATCGGCATGATGATTTTCTTATAATCACCTTTCTCGAAGGCATATACTAACACATCTGTAGCGATGTTCCAGATGAATGAGAATAGTTGGTTATATTGTGACTGTTCCATAAGAGTAATACGATAAATTTCCGCAAAGATACAAAATTATTTTGAAACAAAGCGGGAAGATGCAGGAAAATGGTTTTTCTTACGAAAAAGAATGGTGTTTAACTTCTCACAAGAATTTTGTAGTTTCTACTCCCCACATCCTCCATCATCGTTTTGAGCACGACTTCTCTACCTGTAGTTTTTATTTTTTTGCTGCAATTGCTGCAATGCTGCAAGACTCGTTGATAATGAACGGGTTACGAATGGCAGCAAAGTGGCAGAGTGGCAGCAAACTGGAGGGCGGGGGGAGAGACTCTTGTTTCTGGCCGTAACTCAATGCTTTTCATCCCAAAACTCAATGCTTTTCACCCCAAAACTCAATGCTTTTCACCCCCAAACCCATAGCTTTCCAAATTGCAACCCTATGAGTGGTGATCTGCGGTGCAGCTTTGGAACAGAAAAAACAAAAAACCAAGAACCATAATAGCTTTTTCTTTAAACATGAATTGCCATTAATTGAACATGAATTTTTCATGAATTATGGCAACCATATAGAATTTGACCAGACGATGTAGGGATGCGACGTGTCGCGTTCTTGAGGCAGAAAGGCTAATCAAGAAACGCGACACATCGCGTCCCTACATCAAATGGGACCAAGAGGTATATAACTCCATGAATTGCAGGTGTGATATTAAATTCAGGAGCA
>OCTW013428681.1_pt1 | contig 11072 bp, 10 predicted proteins | sample 1539671 | NCBI WGS metagenome assembly OCTW01 (sample SAMN02144230, study PRJEB22623) | gut metagenome | biome: sheep rumen | host: Ovis aries | place: New Zealand | reverse complement strand
CAGCAAATTCTGGAGACAGAAAAAAAGAGCTTAGTTTTTCAACTAAACTCTCTGTAACGTCAGCTCCTTAGCTTAACTTAATGACATTGGAGCGCGAGCTCTTCATTTTATATACTATGATGGGCAGTCACTCAAGAAAAATACGCCGTTGTCATAAAGAAACGGAGAGCGAGCCACGTTAAAGTGATCATTAACAGCAGTCCCACAATACAGATCACACCAAAAAGAGGCGTCTTCATAATCAGTCATCCTTTCATCCCATACCTTACCTTTATTGTAAGCGTAAACATATCATTTTGCAATAAAAGGATGATGAACGCGCAAAATTGGTGCGCGTTCAATATTTACTGTAAATATTTCTTGATATCCGCAAGAACTTGTGGCGTTGTCATACCGACTTCTTTCAATAACGCTTCTGGATCATAACGATCATAGAAGGCTTTGGCGAGGCCATAGTTCTTGACCTTCATATCTGTTGGCCCATAAAATGAAGCCACTTTCTCGCCAAAGCCACCACTTAAAATGCCATCTTCTAAAGTGATCACCAGCTGATGGTTTGACTTGAGAGAGGTTAATAGATCTTCATCAATACCTGATGCAAAGCGTGGATTGATCAGTGTAGGTGTAAACCCATAGGTTTTCTTGATCGCCTGACTCAAGGCTTCGCCACGGGCATAGAAATCACCTAGTGCCATAATGGCCACTTTCTCTCCTGCTTCTTCAACCTGGAATGTGTTGATCTGGCTAAAGTTAAGATTGGTTTGGCGATGGTGCACTTCATCCCCAGGAATGAGAATCATGACCGGATGATCCTGCTGATCAAGAGACCATTCTAATATCGCCAGATACTCTTCTTTGCAAGTAGGAGCTAAAACCACCAGGTTCGGGACATTGGCATAAGCTGCCAGGCCGAATATCCCCAGATGTGTCACGTCGGTTAAGCCATCAAAGGATGTGTAATTCAAAAGAATGGTCACAGGATTATTATTGATGCAGACATCATGAGAGATCTGATCATAGGCTCTTTGAATAAACGTTGTATTGGTGACAACCAGCGGTTTAGCGCCTCTTTTCGCCGCACCGGAAGCCATCGCCACGGCTTGCTCTTCGGCAATGCCTACATCCACATACTGCTTGCCAAGACGTGCACGCTGGTCAGGACTGAGCCCAACGCTGCCGGGCATCGCTGGCGTGATGACTAAGAAATCGGGATCTCTTTGCGCTTTGTCTAAGATATAATCTGTTGTCATTGAGGTATAGTCTTCCCCTTCACCAAAGGAGATCGTTGGCTTGCCCGTAGTACGATCAAATGGCAAGCACCAGTGCCATGCTTCCTTATTGTCTTCCGCAATTTTATAGCCTTTTCCTTTGCATGTATGAATATGAACAACGATCGGATGATCGATATCTTTAACTTTTTTAAATAAAGTGATCAGGGCCGCAATATCATTACCACGTTCTTCATAGATATAATCTAAGCCGAAGGCTTTAAACAAATTGTTGGCTGATGTACCCTGAGACTCTCTTAAGTCTTTTAAGCTTTTATAGAGACCGCCATGAACTTCCGCAATGGACTGTTCATTATCATTGACCACAATAATCAGATTAGACTGTATTTCTGAACCCGCCACATTGAGTCCTTCTAATGCTTCGCCGCCAGATAAAGAACCGTCGCCGATAATGGCAATAATATTCTCATGATCGCCTTTTAAGTCGCGGGCTTTCGCTAGTCCTGTCGCTAAAGAGATCGATGTGGAAGTATGGCCCACGTTAAAGAAGTCATGTTCACTTTCATCAGGGTTGGTATACCCTGAATCCTCTTGAAAATGGGCTTCATCGATATAGCCATTTCTTCTTCCAGTTAATATTTTATGGGGATAGCTTTGATGGGAGACATCAAAGACCAGTTTGTCTTTTGGTGAAGAAAACACATAATGTAAAGCAATCTCTGCTTCCACCATGCCAAAGTTGGGGCCAAAGTGCCCACCTATTTTGGTTAAACGGTTAAACAGAGCTTCTCTGATTTCGATAGCCAAAACGTTTAACTGATCAAGGGAGAGTTTTTTTACATCTTCAGGTCCATTGATGGTTTTTATATAGCGATAATTATTCATAACACATTTCCTTTCTGCCTTATTCACTAGTGATTATACTGCTATTTTGCACTATGTCTAATGCCTATCTTTAATGGCTTAACATACATTTTCTCTATGGCAAATAGAGATCCAGCATACTGCTGGATCTATCGTAAATCTTCTTCTTTGTCTTCAATAAACTGTGTGACACACTCTTCAAAGCTCAAACCCATTTCATCAGCAAGAATGGCTAGCCACCAGACACACTCGCCAATTTTAGAAGAAAGGTTCCCCTCTTCACTTGGCCAGCGGCCCTCATGTTCCATCGTTAAGCGGCCAACTAAAGCGGCATCCGTTAAGAAGGCCAGCGCATCTTCTTCAGTGCTCCACTTTGAGCCATGATATTGTAATTCTAATGTGTGGTAACGTTCCCGAATATCATGGGAACGTTTTGTCAGTTCTTTTAAGTCCATTGTCTTCACCTCAAGAACATTTTATAGGTTATTTTGAAGAAGGGAAATACTTTTTTGAATGATTTGTTATCTTGACTAAGGTTAACATAACAGGCACTTCCGTCAGCACGCCTACGGTTGTGGCTAAAGCGGCCGGTGAGGTGGTGCCAAATAATGCGATGGCGACAGCTAGGGCTAATTCGAAGAAATTAGAGGCGCCAATCAGACCAGCAGGAGCTGCAATATCAAATGGTAATTTAAGTAAATAAGAAGCGAGAAAACCAATAAAGAAAATAAAGAATGTCTGAATGATTAATGGGATGGCAATGTAAATGATATGCATAGGATGACTGACAATCACCTGTGCCTGTGAGGCAAAGATAAAGATCAGGGTCAGTAATAAGCCAATCGTTGTGGCAGAATCAAATTTGTGGACAAAGACATTTTCAAAATAGTCTTCACCTTTTTTTGAGATGACATGCATACGGGTGAAAATTCCGCCTATTAAAGGGATCACGACAAACAGGAAAACACTTAAAAATAGGGTTGTATAAGGCACACTGACGTGGGAAACACCTAAAAGGAATTTCACAATAGGGACAAAGGCGACTAAGATAATCAGATCATTAGTGGCCACCTGTACCACAGTATAAGCAGGATTGCCATCGGTTAAAGAACTCCAGACAAAAACCATTGCGGTACAGGGAGCGGCTCCTAATAAGACCGCTCCGGCCAAATACTGGGTAGCTAAGTGCGGCGCAATGACCCCTTTGAATAAGACAAAGAGAAAAAAGGCGCTGATGCCATACATAGTAAAGGGCTTGATGAGCCAATTCACAATCCAGGTAACAATAAGTCCTTTCGGATTCTTGCCTACTTCTTTCACGGCTTTAAAATCCACTTTCATCATCATCGGATAAATCATAATCCAGATCAAGATCGCCATAGGAATAGACAAGTGAGCGATTTCCAAATGACTGAGTAAAGCTGGAAAGGCCGGTATAAACAAACCGATCAAAACGCCTAAAATCATGCATAATAAAACCCATAAACTGAGATACTTCTGAAAGAAACTGATACGTGCTGTCATACATATACTCCTTTAGATAAATTTAAATGTTTCTATATTTGGCTAAAAAGCAAACCGATGCTGACACATCGGTTATTCGCATTCTTGCTGGCAGATACAATGGTCCTGTGTCTGAAAAATGTGCGACAGGATCTCCTGTAAATCAACAATAGCCTCTTCATTTAAAGAATAATAAATATTTTTTCCGGAACGCCGATCTTTCACTAACCCTGCTTCGACAAGCAGTTTCATATCATGAGAAAGGGTCGGCTGCGTAACATGAAAGGCCTCAAGGATTTTACAGGCACAAAGTTCACCACAAGAAAGCATGTCCACTATTTTGAGTCTTTTGGGCTCCGCAATCGCCTTCAGCATTTTTGCGGTATCCGTATAGATTTTTTCCACGCTCTCACCTCATATAGAATATATTCTATATATCATTTTAGTCTTTTTTCTCTGGAATGTAAAGTTCTCCAACTGAAAACAAAACGGCTTCTCCAGCTAATTGCACACTTTTTCCTTCATCCCGACAATAGAGCACACCGCCGCGAGCACTATCCTGATAAGCGATGAGATCACGCTTATGCAGGCGTTTCGCCCAGTAGGGCACAATATGACAATGACCGGATCCACACACTGAATCTTCGGGAATCGCTAACTTGGGGCCAAAACTGCGCGATACGCAATCATAGTTAGTCCCTGGGGCACTGACGTGCACCAATAAACCTGGCAGATCTTTCATCAGACTCTGATCAGGTGTTAACTGATGAATGATCTCTTCTAAGTCATAAATGAGCAACAGATCACGGCCCAGGTAGGCCTCCTTAGGCGTTGCGCCTAAGGCATTGGCCATTGCTGGGGTCACCTCAACAGGTTTAAGAGAATAGGCAGGAAAGTGCATTGTATAGCGCTCATCCTGTTTTTCAACCATCAATGGACCACTTAAAGTCTGAAATGTAATCTGTGTTGCTTCGGGGTGGACTTCATGCAGCATGACGAAAGCACTCGCTAATGTGGCATGACCACATAAGTCTATTTCTCCCCCTGGTGTGAACCAGCGGAGATGAGTACCGACTAAAAAGGCGGTTTCGGAGAAACGATTTTCCTTGGCAATCGCCATCATGGTCTCATCAGGCAGCCATTTGTCTAATAAACAGATGGCTGCCTGATTGCCATGAAACAATTTTGAGGTAAAGGCATCGACAATATATTGTTTGATCATAACTGTTTCAATGTCTCTTCCACATCATCTAAGATGTCATTAAACTTCGTTAAAGCTCTTTCGACTGGCGCACTGGTTGTGAAATCCACACCGGCATGTTTTAATTCATCAAGCGGATATGCACTTCCGCCCATTGATAAGAATTCCAAGTATTTCTTCACAGCACTTTCACCATCTTTTAAGATCGCTTCTGATAAGGCTACCGCTGCCGAATAGCTAGTCGCATATTTATAAACATAGAACGGACGATAGAAATGAGGGATACGTGCCCATTCATAAGCCACTTCATCATCAATGACTAAGTCATCACCAAAGTAATCATGGATTAAGCCTTTGTATAACTGATTGAGCGCATCTGCCGTTAAGGCGTCGCCGCGTTCGGCCATTGCATGGGCTTCTCTTTCAAATTCAGCGAACATCGTCTGACGATAAACAGTTCCTTTAAAGCCTTCCAGATAATGATTGAGTAAGGCTAAACGTTCCTTTGGTTCAGTCGTTTTCGCGAGCAGCTGTTCAATCAGTAAGTTTTCATTGACTGTGGAAGCCACTTCGGCCACAAATAATGTATAATCTGCATTTTGCGGCTGCTGATGATGGTTGGATAACCAGGTATGCTGGGAATGACCCATTTCATGAGCAATGGTGCTGACACTGTCTAATGTCCCCGTAAAGCTGGTTAAAATATAAGGATTAGAATCATACGTCCCGCTAGAGAAAGCACCACCGCGTTTCCCTACGTTTGGATAAACGTCGATCCAGCGATCCTGATAAGCCTGTTTGACTCTATTGACATAATCTTCACCAAGTGGAGCGACAGCATCTAAGACCATCTGCTGGGCTTCTTCATAAGTGTATTTCTTAGAAGATCCCGCCACTAATGGCGTATAAACATCATAGTAATGTAATTCATCTAAGCCTAAGATCTGTTTTCTTAAGCCAACATAGCGATACATCGCAGGCATGAACTTTCTCACTGTCTCTACTAAACCATCATAAACAGATACTGGCACATGTTCTTCGGCCATACTCATCGCTCTGGAAGAATCAAAATGACGGACCTGGGCAGAAGCCACGGCTTCTTTCACGCAGGCGCTATAGGTCTGGGCAAAAGTATTGATATGCTGACGGAAGCCTTTATAGAAGCTTTCAAAAGCATTCTTTCTTAAGACACGATCTTCATTCATCTGTAATAAAATGTAATTAGACTGTGTCACTTCATGAGCTTCACCGTTGGCATCTAATGCATCATCAAAAACCATATCTGCATCCTGCAGGCTTTCGCTGATCTTTCCTGGCGCACCTAAAACTTCCGTAAAGGATGCTAATAAAGCTTCTTCTTTAGCGGATAAGACATGAGGCTTTTCATCTAATAATTTCTGCATATAAAATGCATAAGGAGCTAACTGTTCATCCTTCACAATGGCTTTTAGCGTTTCTTCATCTAATGATAAGATTTCTGGCTGGGCAAAGCTGGTAGCCTGGGCATACTTTGTATAAACAGCATAAGCTTTCGCTTCCATCGCCTGTCCAGCGCTTTGTCTGGTATCTTCACAGTTACGTAAGGATGCATAACAGAAGTAATTAGAAAGTAATCTTCCTAACTGGGTATCTTCATCGAGAAAAGCTCTGATTGTTTTTGCATTATTAAGCTTTCCTTGATACTTACTGATTTTGGTAATACGTTCTTCAATTTCAGTAACCGCCTGACTCCATTCTTCATCATTTTTATATAAAGTTGATAAATCCCACATATACTGAGGATCCATATCTTTACGTTCTTTAATTGTATTTGACATATGTTCACTCTCCTTTGATATGAGTATACACCATCTTTGTTTGAAACACATATGAATGACTCATTATCTTTTCAAATCGTGCTCTAAAAAAAGATAAGACATCGTCTTACCTTAAATATGTGCTTTGAGGAATTCTGCCACAATGTTGAGCACGGTATCATTATTAAAGCCAAGGAAACCATGGTTCGCATCATTGATCTTATAAAAAGTCACATCTTTCCCAAGGGATTTCATAGATTGATAAAGAAAGACGCTTTGCGAAAAAGGCACCAGCATATCACGACTGCCATGCATGATCAGAAGCGGTGGTGTGTCCTGATCAGCAGATAAATAGTGCATCGGTATCGTCGCTTCCACAAGTTCAGGATGTTCTAAGACATTTTTCTGGCCGATCTCAAACCCTTCTGGACTTTGTGGATCATAGTGATTCTGGGCACTGGCATAATAGTTCATCAGTGAAAAAACGGTTGGACCATACAGATCAACGATACAGTTCACCGCCGCTGAAACATGCCCATCATCCTCGCTTACTGGTGGCCGATCGCCGGAAAAGCCGGCAATTAAAGCGGTATGGGCGCCAGAAGAGTCGCCGCCAAGGGCGATATGGTTGGGATCAATATGATAGCGTGCCGCCTCTTGACGTATAAAACGAATAGCGGTTTTCGTATCCTGCACCTGGGCTGGGAATGGGGCAAATTCTGAAGGACGATATTCTACAATGGCGATCGCAAATCCTTTTTCAGCTAAGCGTATTAAACGGGAAATACTATTCCACAGCCACTGCTGATGAAAAGCCGATCCCTGCACATAAACAAGACATGGCCATTGTTTCTCTTGTTTATGGTTATCCTTAGGTTCCAATACAATCAGATGGAGGGGCTTTTTTTCTTTCGTTTTCTCATGCGTGCGAACACAATAGACAACATCCGTATGGATATCCACTAAATACCCGTATTCATCTTTTAAACCCTCAAGTTCTATGCATCTCTGGCACTTCCTCGTCATGGGGAAATAAAGATGGATCAGCTGTATGCAGTGGCTCTTGTAAAGAGCGCTGCGTCCTTATTTTTTGGGGATCAAACATAACCATTACCTCTTTCCTTATCGTTTGTAAACAATACTTCTTATTTATGTCTTGCCAAAAATAATAGGCTTAATCAAAGTCATTATTTTTACAATATGTTCCGTATTTGTCTTTCCTTACGGGCACAAAAAAAACTGCAGAAAGGGTAAGAATCCGCTTTCTACAGTCTGAAATTTCCGATCTATCTGATCATTAAATCTTTAAACCAGCCTGATAACCTTCTTGAATAGCCGTTAAAGCATTACCTGCTTTGACAGCACTGCCTACAGTGACAACTTCACTGCAATATTTTTGAGCCAGCTCAGTTAATGGATCATAAGCGCGATAACCAAAGGCAGAAACAACAGTATGAGCCTCTATTGTGACATCTTTCCCGTCTTTTTCATAAACAACATGATCAGGAGTGATTTCTTTTACTTTCGCATTTGTAACTGTGCGCACATGCTGCTGTGTCATCATATCAAGTAAACACTGCTTGGTAATAGGCATCATATCTTTTAAGATTTCTGGCATCATTTCTAAGACAGTTACAGGACCATTCGTATGGGAAATAAATTCTGCAGTTTCACAGCCGACTTCACCGCCGCCACAAACTACCACAGGTCCATTGGCAACAGCCTGATCACCATATAATACCGATTCGGCAGTAACAGTATGTTCAATGCCCTTAATTGGTGGATTAAATGGTCTTGAACCGGTTGCCACAATAATACGATCTGGCTTTGTCTCTTTTAAGATCTCTTCAGTCACTTCCGTATTCATCTTAATATCAACGCCTAAGCGTTCACACTGTACTTTATAAGCTGCAACGACGGTAGCCAATTCACCTTTGCCGCTTGGATAAGCCGCTGAGCGGAAGGCGCCGCCTAAATGATCTGTCGCTTCATATACGGTTACATGATGACCACGCTTTGCGGCTGTTCTTGCAGCCATTAAGCCAGCTGGTCCACCGCCGATGACCATCACATTCTTTGGCGTCTGACTTTGCCCGGCTTCCTCATATTCAAGGCCAACAGCCGGATTCACTAAACAAGTGACGGAGTCACCGTCCAGTAAGCGCATTTCGCAGCCCTGTAAACAGCCAATACAATAGTTAATTTCGTCCATCTTACCAGCTTTTGTTTTGTTAGGTAAATCAGGATCACAGATGGACCCACGTCCCATGCAGACGCCATCACACTTATTCATAGCAATCAAGGTATCCGCCATACCTGGATTGTTAATGCGGTTCGCAACTAAAACTGTACAGTTCACTATTTTTTTAATTTGAGCCGCGTTATTCATATTCAATGCATGATCAGTAAACATAGGAGCAATAATCTGATGAAGCGGATCACTGGCATAAGCTCCATTAGAGACATTGATACTATCTACACCCATTTCATCAAGATGTCTTGCCAGCTGGAAAGATTCAGCTTCTGTTCTTCCGCCTGGGACGTATTCATTCGCACTCATTCTGACCTGAATAGGGAAATTAGGTCCAACATGTCTTCTCATTTCATAATAAATTTCATCAATAAAGCGACATCTGTTTTCAAAGCATCCCCCATACTCATCGGTACGTTTATTAATAAATGGTGACAAAAATTCCGCAATCAGATAACCATGACCAGCATGAATTTCAATTCCATCAAAGCCTGCTTCTTTTGCCCTTTGCGCAGCCATGCCAAAGTCTTTAACAAGCTGGTGGATCTCCTCTTTGGTTATCTCTCTTGGCTGTTCCTGACAGAATAGATCTTTAATGGCTGATGGTGCAACAGGAACCACATTCCCATTGACAGCTTTTGAAGACTGCTTTCCTGGATGATACATCTGACAAAAGATCTTTGCCCCATATTGATGAACAGCTTCCGTTAGCTTTTTATTCAATGCGATCTGGCCATCTTCAAATAAGCCAGGAATGCATTCATAGCCCTTGCCATGAGGTTCTACAGCATAATCTTCTGTGATAATTAAACCAAAGCCACCCTTTGCTCTGGCTGTAATGTAGTCAATATAGCGATCTGTAAGATAGCCATTATTTGTACAATAATTCGTAACCATTGCCGGCACGACAAAACGATTTTTTATTTCGCATTCACCGATTGTCATTGCCTTAAACACATTTTCATACATACATTTATATCTCCTTTTGTGATTTCTTTTACATACTCATTATAAGGGATACAATCGTTGTATGCTCAAGCACAAATGATCCGTTTTAAAAAGCCCATTTTAAAGAAAAAAATGTGAGAGGTGCTTATAAATAAGCACCCCTCACAAATAATGTATGGTCATTAAATATTACAATCGTTTGAATGTTTTAAAGGGATCAATAACTCTAAATAGCGATGATAACTGCCATTTTCTACCCCACGATAAAGAAGCTGTCCATAGATGTGCTCATCTAAATCATACCCTTTTGCCCGCATCTTTTTCTCCATTGCAAACACCTGATGATCTTTAAAGGCCCCTTTATCGCCCATATCAATCACAGTCGCTAAAGCAAGATGTTCAGCTTTATGAATCCATGTTTCCTGACTAGGAATAAGTTCTTTTTTGATATAGCGATTTTGAAACTGAACAAACCAGGTTTCCTTCTCTTGTTCAAATAAAATAATATTATCGATAAAAGGAACCATCTTTGGTGAGGAAATAAATGAAAGCAAATGATTAGGCAGCATCATTTTCGTATACTGATCATCCTTTCCGTAAAACCACTGATGAGACGTAGCCTCTGGCATTTTCTTCACATAAATATTGCCGATATTAAGCTTTGCCGTTTCAATACTATCGATCATCTCTTTGGAACGTTCACAAATTAAACGATCAAACGCTATTTCTTCCTGCTTCTTTTGATAAAAAGTGCGATAACTCTCTACCAACATTTCTCCTGTCTGTGAGTTTTTAATCTCATGAATCTTTTTAATGTTTACATCAAACTTCGATAAGCAGATCGCATCTAATAATTCAAAGAGATCCATCGCATGATAAATACGATAATTATTTTCCTTGGAACGTTCTGGGTGAATGACACCACATTGTTCATAGTAACGAATCATCTGTTTGGAAATATTCAGTATCTCTGATAATTCCTTAATCTTATAACTATTATTCTGATCCATAATCATTCTCCTTTTTCATCAGGATTGTAAAATACTCTTTAGGCATGCGTTTCCCCTTATAAACATATTAGGGATATTTTGCCTCTTAAGCAAGATCCAGCAAAAAAAGCATTGATAAAATACTGTATAAAAAAAACATCATGCTGCATAAGTGTAAGTCATAAGCGAAAAAACTTATGCCTTTTTTTATAAACTTGATACATATCAATTCTTCTGAGATTGTCTTTCGATATACTCAAAACTGTCAAAAGGAGGTTGATAGCATGCACA
>OCTW011164580.1_pt1 | contig 11072 bp, 10 predicted proteins | sample 1539671 | NCBI WGS metagenome assembly OCTW01 (sample SAMN02144230, study PRJEB22623) | gut metagenome | biome: sheep rumen | host: Ovis aries | place: New Zealand | reverse complement strand
ATATTTTTAACTATTTTAATTTCAAATGTATTTGTTTTTTCGAAATACTCTTCTCCATCTAAACTCCATTTGACATATTTTTCATCATTAAATATCAATGTAAATTTATTTGTTTTATAAAAATAAAATCCCGGAGTTTTTGTTATATCAGAAGTTTTTAGTTTATAAAATCCTCTAGCAAGATCTTTTTTTGCGAATGCATCACATAATAATATTTCAAATCTACTATCATCTAATTTAACATCTTTATAGAAATTTTTTATACCAGCTATTCTATTAGCATTTGATATTAACACAAATGAATATTTACCATTTATTGTTTTATCATTTATTTTATATGTTATATCATATAATTTAGTTGGACCTCTAAAATCCTTTAAAGCTTCCATTAAATAAGCTAAATATCCATATTTTTTCTTTAATTCTCTAGGTGTCTCATATGAAATATTTACAAATTTACCTGTACCTGCAGAATACGTGAATGGTTTATCATTAATTGTACAAATATCTACATTTTTTATTGTTCCATTTAAAAGTAATTTTAAGTTTCTAATTAAGTTCTTACCATAACCATACATTGCTCCTAAATCATTAGCAGTACCTACTGGAATATGCGATAATAGCAACTTCCTTTTACGATTAAAATTACCTGTCATTATTTCATTAAATGTTCCATCACCACCAATTGAAATAACTAAATCAGTATTTGTTAAAGATTCAACTATTTCTTTAGCATGGCCCTTATATTTAGTTTTATAAATATTTGCTTTATAATTATAATCATCAAGTATTTTTTTTAATTTAATTAATACTTTTTCATGAATACCTTTTCCACTATTTGGATTATAGATAACCGCACAATTCTTCATAGTACACCTCTTCACCTAATATTATACATAAATTATAAAATATTTCAAGATAAGAATTTTTTAATAAAAATAAGACTTTTTCAAGTCTTATTTAAATTATTCTACTTTTGTTCCACAGTTTTGACAGAAGTTTCCATTTACTGGTTCACCACAATTAACGCAGAATTTAGCAGTAGGTGCTTCTTTAGTTTCAGCAACTTCTTCTGTTGTTTGAACTTCTGGTTCATCTTTAACTAATTTTGGTTCTTCTACTGGTGCTTCAGCAACTTCTTCAACAGGTTCTTGTTGTGGTGTTGCTGGTTGATATCCATTATATCCTGGAACTGCTACTCCTGCCATAGCACCATTTGATTGAGATTGTTCTGAAAGATTTGCTCCAAACATAGCTCCACCTTGATTCATCATACCCATTCCCATGAATCCAGCCATAGCTCCATTTGCATTATTTGCAGCACCAACCATTGCTTCAGATGCAGCACGATTAGCACGAGATCCTTTCATTTCAGGATTCATAGCATATAATCTGTCTTGTTGTGCAGCTTTAACTGCGTTTGCAGATTCTTCAGTTGGAGTAACTCCACCTACAGAAACACGTGCAACAGTTAATCCATTATCATCCCATACTTTTGATAATTCATTTTTTACTGCTTCAGTTATTTGTGTAACTGCTCCTGGTAACATATCATATGATACTCTTTGAAGTGCTACTTGATATAATGCAGGTTGAAAAGCTTGCATAAAGTCTGTATCAAATTGACTTCTTAATTTGTCATTAATTACATAGTCTCCATCAACTGCTCCTCCAAGTGATGTATAAAACTTAATTGGATCTGATACCTTCATTACATATTCACCAAAGCATTTGATATCTACTGTAAGTCCAAATTCACTATCTCTAAATGGAACTGGATTTGGAGTACCAAATTTATTTCCAATTAAATCACGCATATTTACAAAGTAAATTCTATGATCATGATTTACATTACCTGCTGTTGTAAATCTTGAACCCATTGTTTTAAAACTTTCAATAAGTCCTTTACCAAATCCACCATATAACATTGATGGTTCAGTTCCTTTATCAAATGTATATCTACCTGCTTCTGCTGTAAAATCAACGATTTTACCATCAGCTACGACAAGTAAACATTGATCTTCACCAACTACTATTTTACTACCATTAGTAATAACATTTTCATTACCATTGTTATTTTTATTATTACTTGGTACTCCTCTTCTCATAATAACGTTATCAGGCATTCTATCACAATAGAAATACTCTAACCACTCATCTTTTAATGTTGAAGAAGCTGCTCCAACAATTGCTCTAATTAATCCCATAATTTAACCTTCTTTCTAAAATTCCTTTATATTATTTAAAATCCAAGCCTTTTTTGTGATATTTTTGAATGTACTTATTATACCACTACCACAATAATCACAAACATCATCGCTTAAACTTTTAATGGGTCCACCACAATTTGGACAATTAAGTCCTACAATACTTTTATATCCAAGTTTTTCAGCATCAAAAACATATATGTATTCAACTTCAAATCTTGTTTGTACCTTTTTTGGACTCTTATTATCATATTTATAGATATATTCGAGTGCTGTATGAATTTTAATTGTAGCTATTGCATCATCTTTTTCATATCTATTTAAAATTGTATTATGTATTTTGATTGAATCATAACTGACTTCTTTATCTTTTAAATCTTCTAATTTACTATTAACATATACCTTTAAAATTTCTTCTTTTAATTTATTTGTATTTTTTGTTTCTATTGCATCCAGACAATTAAATATTTTCTTTTCTGCATCTCTTTTTAATTCATTTATATTTAATTCTCTAAAATCTTTATTTAATTTTGGTAAATCTAATTTTTCCATTCCCATAATACTTTTTGGTGTACTTTGTGTTTCTAGTTCTTGTTCTTTAATCCCTTTAATAATATTTTTTGTACCGAATGCTTCATATGATATTTCTCTTAATTTTTTTCTAACAACGAAAAATATCAGTATCACTCCCATAAAAAGTATTATAAAGATAATAAGTAATATATCATGTATCATTTTCGACTCCTAATATCACTTAATACCCAATCATGTTCACCTGTTGTGATAACACTTTTACAGTATTCACATTTACCAGATGATGTTATATCAGTAGGTGCTCCACAATTTGGACAATTTGTAGTTGATTTATTACTCAAACCAGGCTCAGTTTTAACACCGGACTTACGATTGAATGTCATAACATATTCCATATACCAATCTTTATTTGGATTACTTTCTAATACTTTACCAGATTCATCTGTCACATAATCTCTCATAATTGCGTCCAAGTATACAGTAAGAACTTCTTTATCACCATCTATATTAAATGAATGCAAAGCAACTTTCTTAATATTTATTTTTTCTATTTTATTAATTTTTTTATTTCTTATATATTCTTCTAATTGTGCATTATGTTGACTAAATAATTCATTTGATTCAAATGGTCTTATTTCTTCCCATTTTCTTTCAGACCAAGCTAATTGTATTTTTAAGAATACTTCTCTAGCCCATCCAATAAATGAATCTGAAGAAAAATAAGGATCAATTTCTCTAATTTGTTCAGCAACACTACTAGATGTATCAATAATATCTGATACTTTATTATTTGTAGTAATATTCTCCGCTTTTGTAAGTTTACCACTCTTTTTCATAAAATAAAAAACTATAGCAACTATTGCGATTATGATTAATGCACCAACTGGTCCAAATACATCAAATAAAAAATAAAATATAAAGAACCAATCTCCTGAATCACCATCTGAACTACTAGATGATTCATATCTATTATTATTACCTACATCAGCTATTACCGATGGAGAGGTAATACAGATAAATCCTAATACTACTACAATACATGCAATAATATAAATAATCTTTCTCTTTTTATTCACTATATCCTCCTTAAAGACTACAGCAAATTATATAATTTAAAAGACATAATCACCTACCCATCATAAAATAATTATATCATTTAAAAAAAAGAATGTAAATAATTACATCCTATTTGTTTTTTAATTCATCTATGTATTTCTTTAATTGTGTTGCATTTTCACCTAAAATAATTTTAAGTTCATTATCAATTTCTACAATACCTCTAGCACCTATTTTTTGAATAGCATCTTTATTTACAATATTTGTATCTTTTACTGTAACTGTAAATCTTGATTTGTTTGCTTCATAATCTAGTATATTATCTTTACCACCTAAATATGCTACTAATTTATTAATCTCAATATCAAAATCTTTCTTTTTTGATCTAATGATTGCTATTGCTATTATAACCATTATGATAATTATTAAAATATATTGTATATTATTTTCCATTTTATCACCTAACCAATTATACTATATTTTATTTCTTTTGTCTAATTTATTTCTTCTAATTTTACGCTTACTAATTTAGATACACCAGCCTCTTGCATTGTTATACCATATAATACATCTGCATATTCCATTGTTCTTTTTTTATGTGTAATTAAAATAAATTGAGTTTTTTCAGCAAGCTTTTGTAAATAACTACCAAATGAATCAACATTTACATCATCAAGTGCAGCTTCAACTTCATCTAATACACAGAATGGCACTGGTCTAGATTTTAATATAGCAAATAACAAACTAATAGCTGTAAATGTCATTTCACCTCCTGATAATGATGACATTGTTTTTAAGCTTTTTCCTGGAGGGGATGCTAGTATTTCAATACCTGTTTCTAAAATATTATTAGGATCTGTTAATTTTAAATCAGCATCTCCACCATGGAATAATTCTTTAAATGTTTCAATGAATTTTTCTCTAATAACTTTAAATGTTTTTAAGAATTCAGTTTTCATCACTTCATCCATTTCTTTAATAATAACAAGTAAAGTATCTTCAGCTTTTTTAAGATCATCTTGTTGTTTAAGTAAAAATTCATATCTTTCACTTACTTTATCATATTCCTCTATTGCTTCTACATTAACATTTCCTAAATCTTTAATAGTTCTTTTTAAATTATTAACTTTATTTCTAGCTTCTTCAATATCCATTTCTAATTTATATAGAGAAGTGGCTTTTTCATATGTTAATGAATATGTTTCACTTAGTTTATTTAATAAATTATCTAGTTTAACATCCATTCTATTTACTTCTATTTCTAAAGATTGTAATTCTTTTGTTTTATTATTGTAAGTAGAATTTTCTGTTTTTAAACTTGTTTCATATTCTTCTAATTCACTATTTAAATTAATTTTTTGTTTCTTTAAATTTTCTAAATTTAATTCACAATTATTTTTTAAATCTACTGCTTTATAATAATTTTCTAATATTTCATTTTCTTCTTTACTTAATTCTCCATTAATTAAGTTATTTGTTCCTTTTATTTCATTTGTTGTTTGAGTTAATTTATCATTATATTCTACTAATGTATTACGTCTTGTATTAATATATTCTTGTAACTCTATTTTTTGTTTATTAATCAAGTATATTTTATCTTCTAATGCTTTATAGTTATAATCACTTTCATTAATATTATTTTCAATATTACTAATTAATTTAGTAATATTATTTAAATCTTTAATGGTATTTTCTAACTCATATTTTAAAGATATTATATTATTTTTTCTAAAATCATTACCACCTGTAATAGATCCACCTACATGAAGTAATTCTCCATCTAAAGTAACTATTTTATAACGATAATTTATTTTTTTACTAATTTTATTTGCATTATCTATATTATCTACTACAATCACATTACCTAGTTGATTTTCAATAATATTTTGATATTTTTTATCATATTTTACTAAATTACTAGCAACATCAATAAATCCTGTCATTTCCTTTAATATACTTAATGTATCAGAATCTATATACTTTGATTTAATAATATTTAGTGGAAAGAATGTAACTCTTCCTAAGTTATTATTTTTTAAATAACTAATTGCTTCTTTAGCACAAGTCTCATTATCAACAACTACATATGAAGTAGCTGCTCCAAGTGATGTTGTAATGGATGTAGTATACTTATCTTCTACTTCTATAATATTTCCAATTGCATTATTGATACCAGTTAGTTTAATATTATCTAGTACTGATTTAACAGCTACTGGCAATGTTCCATTATTATCTATTTTATCTTTTAATCCATTTATTTTATCTTCTAATCTTGATTTTTCTCTTATCTTAGATGATAAATTAAATTCTAAATTAATTTTATTATTTTTTTCTTCGTTTAATTTCTTTTCTTCATTAGATAATTCAGTTAATATATTAGATAATTCTTTATTTTTTATTTCAATTTCATTATTTATAATATTAATATTATTAGATAATTCTAATTCACGCTCTTTTAGTTCTAATAAATTATTATGTAGTTTTGTATCTTCTACATTATACTTTTTTCTTTCTAAAACAATTGCTTTTTCACTATTTAATTTTTCAACTGTTGTAGTCTTCTCAAGTAATTCCTTATTTAAATTATTAATTTCTTTATCTAATTTGTTAATATTTACTTTATATTCTTCTATTTTTGCTTCATTTTTGGTATTTGATACAGATATTTCTATTATTTCTTTATTAAGTTCTTCTATTCTTTTTTTAGATTCCGTATATTTATAGTTTATATCAGTAATATCATTTGCTATTAATGATACTTCAATACTTTCTAATTCTTTACTTTTTTCTAAATAAATTATAGCTTTTTCTCTTTGATTTTTAAGTGGTTCAACTTGGTTACTTAATTCAGTTACTATATCATTAACACGATTCATATTTTGATGTGTTCTATCTAATTTACGTAATGCTTCTTCTTTTCTTTTACGATATTTAAGTACGCTAGCAGCTTCTTCAAAAATAATTCTTCTATTTTCAGGTTTTGAACTAATAATATCTTTAACTTGACCTTGAGATATAATATTAAATGCTTCTTTAGCAACACCGCTATCAAGCAATAAATCAGTTATATCTTTAAGTCTAACACGTTCATTATTAATTAAATATTCATTTGTAGAATCTCTGTATACTCTTCTTGTTATTGATACTTCATCATATTCTAAAGGTAAATAGTGATCTTTATTATCAAAGATTAAGGTTACAGTTGCTGTGTTAGAAGCTTTTCTTGATTTTGATCCAAAGAAAATAACATCTGTCATATTATTATCTCCTCTTAAAGATTTGACAGATTGTTCACCAAGTACCCATCTTATTGCATCTACTACATTACTTTTACCTGAACCATTTGGTCCAACTATACCTGTTATTCCATTTGTTAATTCTATATTAGTTTTATCTACAAATGATTTGAAACCAGTTGCTATAATTCTTTTTAAATACATACTATCACCTTAACAATAATTATTATACTATATTTTGATTTATAAAACAAACAAAAAATAAGAATTATTAATTCTTATTTAATTTTTTTGTAATTTTAGTCTAAAAGAAACATCTAACAAAGTTAATAACATATTTATCCTTTCAATCTTTTGGATTAAATATTAATGATAAAAAGAATGAAAAAATAATTGCTGAAATAATACCTGTTGCCGTTAAATCAAACATTCCTGATAGTAATCCTATAAGTCCAAATTCATTTGCTTTAGCCAAAGCTCCATGTATAAGTAGATGTCCAAAACTAGTTATAGGAACTAAGGCTCCACCACCTGCCCATAAAACAAATTTATCATAAATACTAAATGTATCCAAGAATGCTCCTATACATACAAACAAACTAGTAATATGTCCTGCTGTAAATTTAGTATTATCTAAAATAATTTGTCCTATTAAACAAACGATACCAGCAAATAGAAAAGCATTTAAATATATCATACTATAGCCTCCAAACTTATTGCATGTGCAATACTAGGTATTGTTCTTTTTTCATTAACGCTTGTTTGACTATGGAGAGCACCTGTCGCAATTAAAAGAACTTTTTTTAATTTTCTTTCTTTCATTAATTTAAATATATATGAATATGTAACTAAAGGTGCACAAGCTGGTCCTGATCCACCAGAATATACTGGTTGATTTTCTATATCAAATATCATACATGCTGTATCATCATAATTATTTAACTCTATGTTGTATATAGTTTTCATATATTCTTTTAATATATCTTTTCCATATTTTCCTAAATCACCACTAAGTATTAAATCATAATATGATATATCTCTATCCATATCTTTTAAATGTCTATATAAAGTACTTGCAAATGCTGGTGCCATAACTGCACCCATTTGATATGCATCTTTAATTCCTTTATCTTCTACAATACCAATAGTAGCTGATTCTATTTTAATATTACTTTTTTCACTAGATAGTAATGCACTTGCTCCTCCAGTAGTTGTAAAAGTCGTAGTTTTAGGTTTAGGGCCACCATATTCAACTGGATATCTAAATTGTTTTTCAGCCGCATTATTATGAGAAGATACTGAACATATACAATTATTTATTTGTTTGCTTTCAATCATATTAGCTCCTATTATTAATCCTTCAACGCTAGATGCACAAGCAGAAAATATCCCCAAATATGGTATCTTTAAATCCTTCGCACAAAATGAAGATGAAGTTATTTGATTAAGTAAATCACCAGATATGAACAAATCTATATCTTTTATATTTTTTTTAGATTTTTTTAGTACAAAATCTACACTTTCTTTTAAAATATATGATTCTGCTTCTTCCCATGTATTTTTTCCAAAATAAAAATCTTTGTAACTTTTATCAAAATATTTAGAAAGTGGTCCATTATATTCATATAGTCCAGTTATAGTAGCAGTTTCATTGATATATACATTATTATATCTAAATGTCATATATTACCTCCAAATAATAATAATCTAATAATTCCAAATACATATGCGCTTACAACACCAAATATAATTACTGAGCCTGCAAGTTTTAACATATTTGCCCCTATTCCAGTTACAAGTCCTTCTTTCTTATAATCAAGTGCTGCACTCATTATTGAATGAGCAAATCCTGTTATTGGAATAAATAATCCTGCTTTTGCTTTAGTAACCCATTTATCAAAAAAACCAAAACATGTAAGTAAACATCCGACAAATATTAATGTTATTATCATAAATGTTCCTGCATCTTTTTTAGAAATTTCTAAAACACTTGAATAGAACTCTACTAAAAACTGTCCTAACATTCCTATTAATCCACCTACTATAAAAGCAATTAATCCATTTAATAATCGATTTTCTTTAGGAGTGTATTTTTTTACTAATTTTTGATATTCTTCATTTTTCATATAATCACCTTTTTTTAGTATAAAAAAAAAGTATAAAATTATACTCTTTCTAATACAAAATATCTACATCCATATGCACAATTGTTTTTTATATATTCATCTAAATATTCATAATCATTTATTTTATTTAATTGTTTATTATCTTTTTTACAAAAGCCTTTTAATCGTAGTTTTCCATATGACCAATCACCAACAATATAATCATATGAATCAAAGTAATCTGTTAGTTTATTTTCTACTTCTTCTTTATCAAATCCATCTTTATCTATTATTAGTTTAAAATCTTGATTATTTATTTTTTTATTCATATTATCACCAAAATAATTATAACATTTTAATAATATAAAGTAAATTAAGAAAAAATTATATTTTTATTAATTCTTTATTTTTACCATATTTTTCTTCAAAATAATTAGCTAGTGCATCTACGTTCATTTCTTTTTTACATACTCTTTCGCATACTTCAAAGATATTATATGATCCACCATATTTATGAATATTTTCATTTAAAAATTTTGTTATTTCTTGTATTTTACCTTCTCTTAATAATGTATTAATATTTCCTACTTTTTCATCAATCGTTTCAATTAACATTCCATCAAAGATGGAACCTAAAAGATAAGATGGAAAATATCCAAATAAACCATCAGCCCAATGTAAATCTTGTAGTATTCCATCACTATCATTTAAAACATCTATACCTAAATATTCTTTATATTTTTGATTCCATATTCTCGGTAATTGTTCAACTTCAATTTCATTATTAAACAGTTTTCTTTCTATTTCATACCTAATTATTATATGAAGACAATAAGTTAATTCATCAGCTTCGGTTCTTATTAATGATGGTTGAGCATTATTGAAATATTTAATAAATTCTTCAATATCCATATCTAGTTTAGTCATTTTTTTAACATCATCATATATTGGTATCCAGAAATTAATATTTCTTCCTAATATATTTTCATAAAATCTTGATTGGCTTTCATGAAGAGCAATTGTACTAGCAGAATATGAATTTAATCTTTTATATTCTTCATTTGCTCTTTGCTCAAAAATACCATGTCCGCCTTCATGGATTATTGTAGAAATATGATCAAAAATATTTCTATTATTTCCAAATGCTATACGTACATCATTTTTTGATAAGGTTTCCGTATAGCCATGTGGAAATATACCAAGTGCTCCTCTATCATTATCAAAACCTATATAATTTAATAAATATTTAGAAATTTCTAATAATTCAGAATCACTATATTTATTATCAATTTTTTTTAATTCTTTTTTCTCTAAATTACTAACTAGAGGTATTATTCTTTCTTTTAATTTAGAAAATAATTTATCTATATCATTACTTTTTATGTTTTTTTCATAGTCATCAAGCATTGAGTCATATAATTCTTTTGAATCAGAATATGTATACATATATAATTGTTTTGTCATATTAACCATGTTTTCTAAATATGGTTTAAAAATAGAATAGTTATTTTCACTTTTAGCTTGTGTCCATATTTGCTTAGATTTACTTTTTAGTATTATATATTTATTATAAAAATCTATTGGAATATTCTTTTTTAAATTATTATCTCTTAATTCTAAAATATATCTTTGTTTATGTTCTTCTAAATTTTTAAATTCTTCACTTTTAATAGCATTATTTAATAATTCGATATATTTTTTTGATGTTTGCATTTTAAATGCTTTTGAATCTAATTTTGCGGATACTTCTGCAAAATAATCATATGATTTTTTGGGAACTATTGTATCCATTTCCCAATTTAAAGTTGTTGATAAAAACTGTAATTCATTTATTTCATTTAAATAATTTATTAATTCATCCATAATTTCACCTGCCGTATATTATAACATATTTTATTATTTTTTACCATTTATTTTTCTATTGGATAATAATA
>OCTW013407091.1_pt1 | contig 11075 bp, 7 predicted proteins | sample 1539671 | NCBI WGS metagenome assembly OCTW01 (sample SAMN02144230, study PRJEB22623) | gut metagenome | biome: sheep rumen | host: Ovis aries | place: New Zealand | reverse complement strand
ATATATGCAAAGAACAGTAATCATAGACGCGTTAAAACGCACCGATTTCGGGTCGGAGATTAACGTGCGAGGCTGGGTTCGCAGCCGTCGCGGCAACAAGAACGTCTCGTTTATTGCCCTCAACGACGGCTCAACCATCAAGAACATCCAGATCGTAGTGGATCTGGAGAAGTTTGACGAGGAGCTGCTGAAGCCCGTTACGACGGGTTCGTGTATCTCCGCTACAGGTATTCTGGTAGAGAGCCAGGGAGCAGGTCAGGCAGTAGAGATCCAGTTGACGAATCTGGAGGTTTACGGCACCGCCGATCCGGATAAATACCCGCTGCAGAAGAAAGGTCTGAGTATGGAGTTCCTCCGCACGGTAGCGCACCTGCGTCCGCGCACCAACACTTTTGGCGCGGTCTTCCGTATTCGTCACAACATGGCGATGGCGATCCACACCTATTTTCACGAGCACGGCTATTTCTATTTCCATACGCCGCTGATTACCGCATCGGATTGCGAGGGCGCCGGCCAGATGTTCCAGGTCACGACCAAGAACCTCTATAACCTCAAGAAGGATGAAAACGGCCAGATCGACTACTCCGATGACTTCTTCGGCAAACAGGCAGCGCTGACCGTCAGCGGACAGCTCGAAGGTGAGTTAGGCGCGATGGCGTTAGGAAAGATCTACACCTTCGGTCCTACTTTCCGCGCCGAGAACAGTAACACCCCTCGTCACCTGGCAGAGTTCTGGATGATTGAGCCGGAGGTGGCGTTCATTCAGAAGGACGAACTGATGGACCTCGAGGAAGACTTCATCAAGTACTGCGTCCGCTGGGCACTTGAGCATTGCCAGGATGATCTGGAGTTCCTCAACCAGTTTGTGGACAAAGGTCTGATTGAGCGTTTGAAGTCGGTTGTAGATACCGAATTTATCCGTCTGCCATACACAGAGGGTATTCGCATCCTCCAGGAGGCAATTAAGAACGGTAAGAAATTTGAGTTCCCCTGCAACTGGGGCGATGATTTGGCATCCGAACACGAGCGTTATTTGGTAGAAGAGCACTTTGGTAAACCGGTGATCATGACCGATTATCCGAAGGATATCAAGGCGTTCTATATGAAGATTAACGAAGACGGCAAGACCGTACAAGGCACCGACGTGCTGTTCCCGCAGATAGGTGAGATCATCGGAGGTTCGGTTCGTGAAGAGAGCCTTGACTTGCTCAACGAGGAGATCGAGCGCCGCCATATACCGATGAAAGATATGTGGTGGTACTTAGACACCCGCCGTTTCGGTAGTGCTCCGCACGCAGGTTTTGGATTGGGATTTGAGCGACTGATGCTCTTCGTAACGGGCATGCAGAACATCCGCGATGTGATTCCTTTCCCGCGTACGCCGAAGACCGCAGAATTTTAATAAACATAATATCATAAAAACACTAACAAACAATCGTATGAGAAACAAACTCTTATCATTGGTGTTTGTGCTGGCAATCGGCCTAAGCGCCTTTGCACAAACATCGCTCAAGGGACGAGTGATCGATGAGGCGACCCAGAATCCTATTGTGGGTGCGCGAATCACGCTCGCTAACCAAAACATCTCAACGACCACCAACGCAGCCGGAGAGTTTACCCTGCTCTATCTGGAGGCGATGGACGAAGAGGTAGTGATAGAGGCAGACGGTTATGTGGCTGCCCTCGAATTGGTTAACCTACAGGACAATCAGACAAACCAGATGGAGGCTGTCGCGATGCAGCAAGACATCGTCTCACAGACCCAAAGCGAGATTCTGCTGAACCTGACGGAAGAAGAGATGACGGATGATGAAGGTCGTTCGCAATCGCAGGCTTCCTCCTCTTCGGCTTCCACCGATGTATTCAACTCCAGCACTTCATTCGCCTGGTCCACAGCGCGTTACCGCAACCGTGGTTACCAGTCGTCGATGGAGAATTACTACATCGAGGGTCTGAACTTCAACTCGCAGGAGCGCGGCCAGTTCAACTACTCGGCGATGGGTGGTCTGAACGATGCCAGCCGTTACAAAGAGGTGCTGAACCCGATGGAGGCGACCAACTTCACCTTTGGTGGCCTCGGTCAATCGACCAACTACCTGATGGGTGCCAGCCGTTATGCACAAGGATGGAAAGTAGGTGTAGCCGGTACCAACCGTAACTACAAAGCACGTGTCAATGCCACCTACTCCAGCGGCGTGCTGCCTAACGGATGGGCTTTTGCAGCACAATTGGCTTATCGTTTCTCGCCGTATATCGACAACAAAGGCATCATCGGTGAGGGTATCAAATACTACTCTCTCGGTTATTTCTTCACCGCAGAGCGTATCTGGGACAATGCCCGTTTGAAACTGATCACCTTCGGTGCTCCTACCGAGCGCGGCCAGAACGCAGCAGTGACACAAGAGGTATATGACCTCACCGGATCGATTAACTATAACCCCTATTGGGGCTACCAGAACGGCAAAGTACGTAACTCCCGTATCGTCAAGTCGTACGATCCGACAGTGATTGCCGCTTATGAGTATAAGATTGACGACCAACAGAAGATCAAAGCCGCTGTGGGATACCATTACTCGATGTATTCCAACTCGGCGCTGAACTTCTTCAACGCGCCGGATCCCCGTCCGGATTACTACCGTAACCTGCCTTCGTATTTCTGGGACGGCCAGATTGCTAACCCCTATAACGAGACCTCGCAGGATCAGCTCTATGACGAATCCGGTCATAGATACCCGTGGGGTCTGTTTATCGGCGAGGACGTGAACGGCAATGTCATGGGTTCCGGATTTATCGGCAACGACGGTAATATGGTCGGTCCGTCGGTGAATAAGGCCCAATACAATAACCTGGTGGATCTCTGGAAAGCACGCGACAACAAGACCACCCAGATTGACTGGGAGAACCTCTATGCTGCTAACTTTGCGAACAACGAGATCAACCCCACCGGCGCTGCGCGCTATATCCAGGAGCGTCGTCATAACGATATCCAGGAGGCTACGGCATCCTTCAACTATGTCAATACGCAGTTTGACCATCTGAAGATGACCTTGGGAGCCGAGGGTAAGTTCTCGCAGGGTATTCATTACAAGACCATCGATGACCTGCTCGGCGGTAACCAATGGATTGATATCGACGCTTTTGCAGATCGTGATATCAAGGAGTTGGCTTCCAACAGCGGTTTCACGCAGGAGGATATCGATAATGTCCGCAAGAACGAGATCCGTGACGGTTACGACGATGTTATCAAGGCTAACGGACGTCGTTTCGGCTATGACTACCGCATTAACATGGGTAATATGAAGGCATGGTTCCAGAACGAATGGACCTTCAACGAGGTGGATGTCAACTACGCTTTGGCGCTCAACTACAGTTCGATGCAACGTACCACGAATATGTATAACGGTCGTGCATGGTACCTCACGAAGATTGCCCTCGGCACGGAGAACGAGTGGAAATACCTCGGTCATAAAGCCCTGGAGGCAATGGCGGATGGTAAGTACCTCGCTCCGGGCAACACCCTGGTGGGCGAAGCGCACCATTTCTTTGACCCGGCTTTCAAGCTCGGTGTGAACTATAAGATCAACGGCCGTAACCGTCTGAAAATCAATGCTCTTGCTGAGACACGTGCTCCGTTTGCGCGCGATGCTTATATGTCTCAGCGCGTACACGATCGCGTAGTAGAGAGCATCTACACCCATGATCATGCGAAGAACCTCAAGGACTTCTACGCCGCATCCGAGAAAGTCGTTTCTGCAGACCTGACCTATGAGTTCAACTACCCGATCGTTCGCGGTCGTGTGACCGGTTTCTTCACTCAGTCTTGGGACGGAACGGAGCTCAACGGCTACTATGACGACGAGGCTCGTACTTTTGTCAACCAGGCGATGACCGGTATCGACAAACGCTATATGGGTATCGAGGCGGCTGCAGCTGTTAAGCTCGGCACTTACTTCACCTTGACCGGTGTAGCTTCTGTCGGCGACTACCGCTATACCAGTGACGCACTCGCAGTCACTTCGGCCGAGAACGGAATGCCGCTCTCACAGGATATATCCAGCAAGTCGCTCATCCTCGAGACGACAGATAAGGTGCTCCTCAAGGGTGTACGCCTCTCTACGGGTCCGCAGGTGAATGCCAGCCTCAAGCTCTCGTTCTTCCATCCGAAGATGTGGTTTGCGGACGTGACGGTCAGCTACCATGACTGGAACTACCTCTCTGTAGCCCCCAGCCGCCGTATGCAAGGTCTCTACACCGGTACCCGGTATGACGGTACGGCGGTGAACGGATGGTACGGAGATGCCAATACCCGCGCTATCGAGACCACGGATGGTAAGGATCTGCAGGTAGAGATGGATGAGAATAATAACCCGCGTTACCTCAACGCTGTGCTGGATGCAAACGGTGTACCGGTTCTCCGATATCCGTTTAACAAGATGGTAGATCAGGAGTCGTTGGCAGCTACCAACCCGCTCAACCGCTTCCTTATCGATGCATCGGTAGGAAAACTGCTGTATTTGCCGAACCGTCAGTCGCTCTCTATCAACCTCTCGGTGACGAACCTCACGAATAACACGCATTTCAAGACCGGCGGTTACCAACAGGCCCGTCTGCCGCGTGCCGTGCGTCAGGGTGAGAAGGATTACCAGAACTCGGTTATCACCGCCAATGCCTGGAAATACCCGTCTAAGTATTACTACGCTTGGGGTGTTAACTTCTTCTTAACCGTAACCTATAAATTCTAAGCATTATGAAGACGTTGAGAAATACTTTGTACTTTGTACTGGGTACCTTGGTACTTGTTATGACCTCCTGCGAGCCTAAGGGGCTGACGGAGAATGACGTGTTTGCTCCTACGGACGAGGCTGCTTTGGCGGAAATGCTCAAGGCGGAGAATCCCGATGGACAGTATAAGATTTACAATATCAACTCGCTCCTGGCAGAGCCGTTTATGACCGAGGCGGGTAACTTCAAGAGTGACTCCTCGCTCTATCGTACGCGCTCTTCGTATAAGGGTATGGAGCTCTTCTCTATTGATACACTCCCGACCAACGGCCCGGGTATCTATATCCGCGGACGAGTAGCTACCGATGATTACGGAGGCAACTTCTACAAATCGCTGGTGATCCAGCAGATTAACGACTGGGAGAACGGTGGCGCCGCTATCGACCAGCAGTGTCTGCGTATCTCCGTCGATATGGGTTCGGCGAACGGCCAATACCCGCAGGGGCAGGAGATCCTCATCCGTTGTAACGGACTGGCTATCGGTCGTTATGCCAACGAACCGCAACTCTGCGTGCCGACGTATAACAACAATATCTTCGCCTCCTCCTATGCGGAGAAAACAGGCTGGGCACCGGGTCGTATTCCGTCCGGTATCTTCCGCCGCGCAGCACGTCTTGTCGGTACGCCGGATAAGAGCAAACTGGTCTATGAGACGATGACGCTGGCGGAGATGCAAACCAAATACCTCAGCAAATACAGCGACATTGTGGGTGCCCGTAAAATCGACGGACGCCTGGTGAAGATTACCGACGTGCATTTCTCCGGCGAATTCGATGATTTGAATGATGGTCCCAAACAGTGCAACCGCTACGCAGCGTCGGATACCACAGACGTTGGTAATCCTGAATTAGACGGCAATGCATGCACCTTCGGCCCAACTACCGGAAACGTGGGCTATCCACAGTCGCGATACGCAGTAGACAAAGCAGACTCAAAAGTAATATTGGTGGACAGTCAAAAGAAACATGCACCTAAAAACGCAGTCTTAATCAGTACCTCCGAGTATGCACGCTATGCCTATTTCTATCTGCCTGCTCTTAAGTATGTAGGCTCTATCACCGGTGTCTTGGGCTATTACATGGATAATGGCAAATACGATCCGGATGGCGGCGAGTGGTCTGTCACTCCTTGCAACCTGGGTGATATTCTGCCGGAATGTCAGAAAGAGGATGCTGATCCGCGATGGATTCCGACGGAGTGGAAATTAGGTACTCCGCAACCGGAAGACTAATCGATGAACTGGCTGGACGTCATATTGGTTCTGCCGCTGATTGTAGGCCTCGTGAGAGGTCTGATGCACGGACTGATCTCCGAGATCATCGCCATCGTGGTGGTGGTACTCGGAGTGGTCGGTGCCAAACTCTGGGCAGCACCTTTCTCGGCTTTTCTGCTCGCGCAGTTTGCATGGCCGCAAGGGGTGTGTGACGTCGTGGCTTATACCCTGCTCTTTCTGGCGATAGCGATTGTCCTGTCTATCTTGGCGCGGTGGTTGTACAAACTCATCCGTGCCATTCATCTGGGCTGGGTGAACCGCATCTTAGGAGGAGTCTTCGGGTTAGCGAAATACGGTCTTCTTGTGCTGGTGGCGGTCTTTATCATGGATCGTACCAACGACAGCCTTCATTACCTGGACGATGCGCCGGTGGTCAAGACCTCTGTCGTCTATCCGCAAATGGTCAAACTCACGCATGCGTTACTATCTTTCTCTGGGAAGTAATATAGGAGACCGTGAGCAGACGCTTCTCGCGGCACTCACGATGATAGAGCAGCAGATCGGTTCGGTCCCTCGCCGCTCTTCGTTCTTCTATTCCGCTCCATGGGGATATGACAGTCCGAATGAGTTCTGTAACCTCTGTTGCTTAGTACAAACGGACTTGGATCCTATGGCGATGCTCCGTGCTACGCAATCGATTGAGCAAGCCCTCGGACGCACCCATAAGTCTATCGACGGCATCTATCAGGACCGCACGATAGACATCGATCTCATCCGTGCTTTTGATGAGGAGAATAAGGAGATCAGATTACAAATCATAAATCCTAAATCTCAAATGAGCAACCCTCAGCTGCTCACTCTTCCTCATCCGCTTTGGCAGGAACGGGATTTTGTACGAATTCCTTTAATGGAGATAATGCTATGAAAAAATCAGTTAAAATCACCCTCTGGGTTCTTTTTTCGATTGTAGCTTTAGGTGTCGTGCTTTTTCTTAGCGCAGATATCATCGCCTCAACTTTGGTCAAGAAAGAAGTCAGCAAGGCTTTTGCCAACATCCCCGATGCCAATGCGGAGGTAGGTAATATCTATCTCAACCTCATCTCCGGTTCAGCGATTGTAAAGGATATCACTTTCTCTACCCATAGTCTGGATATAGAGGAGGACGAGTCGCTGACTCGTGCACCCGGTTTGGCAATCCATATACCTACCCTCGGGGTATGGAACGTGGATTACTACCAACTCCTGCGTCATCGTCGTCTGGAGATCTTCGCTGTCTCGCTCGATGATCCGGAGGTAGTGGTGTATCTGGATGAGAAAGACCCCGCGTCGCTTCTTCCTACCCTGCCTAAGGATACGACCTTGGAGAAAGCCGGGCTCTGGCTGCAGTCGTTCTGCCTCCGCCATCTGGATATCAATCGTTTCTCCGTACGCCTGCATAGCACCTCCTCGCCGCTTGTAGTGAAGGCGGATACACTCTCTATGGAGTGCCATGATCTGGCGTATAACTTTGCGGATTCCGTCTTCTCGTACAATGACTCCGTCTATTCGCTCTCGCTTGCGGCAGCTAAGGTTGCCCTGCCGGATGGCCTGATGGATATGGAGGTGCATGACCTCAATACTTCTAACCAAGGTCCGCTGAACCTCGGCTATACGCGCATCCGCAATATCGTCTCGCATACAAAGATGGTGGAGATCATGCGCGAGCAGATCACATGGATTGATCTCGAACTCAACTCCGTCACTACGTCTCCCCTCAACCCTATTCATAAGGCGCTATCGCAGGACTACACCTTGGATGAGATCAATGCCGATGTACGCCGTATGCACGTCATTCGGGACGCACGGCTGGCTCCGAAAGTGCCGTTTGGCACGCCCCAGGAGTTCCTCCGTACTATCCCCGTCACGTTTGCTGTCAAGAAGGTCACCTCCGTGACTCATAAGTTAGATGTCGAACTCTATACCACTGCTGTCAACTGCGGCAAACTGAACCTCAAAGGCCCGATGTACGCCACTATGACCAATGTCACCAATAAACCGGGAGCCGTTTGGCATAACCGCGCGAAAGCGCCTTTCGGAGACAAAGGTCATGTAGAAGCATCATATGACATCCACATGGATCGCAAATCCTCTTTCGACCTCTCCATCCACGGGAAGGACCTCAATCTGGAGAATATGAATCCTTTCATCCGTCCGCTCGTGGGCATCACTTGTGCTATTCATGTGAAACAACTCGATGCCGACTATTCCGGAGATCAAACGATAGCCAAAGGCGCTTTCTGCATGCAGTACCACGGGCTGGATATCAAGGTGCATAAGGAGGATAACATCCCGTATAAGATCGTTACCAAGCATGCCGATTTCTTTACCTCTGCGGCGAATTCGCTTCTGCCTAAGAGCAATCCTACTTCGGTGGATATCCATCCCCGCAAATATGCGGTTGAATGGACGCGCGACGTGTGGAGTCCCTACCCCTTGTATCTCTTCGGCCCCTGCATCGATGGTATCAAGAAAACCATGCTGCCCGGCCTGTACGTACATAAGCAAATTAACTGACAAATCATTTTATAATCTATGAAAAAGACCATCGCCTTCCTCTTTTGTGCCCTTGCTTGTCTCACTATGCAGGCGCAAGAGACCCGTCAGCGCTATGTCGGCGGAGACATCTCTGCCCTGCCCTTGTATGAGAAATATAACTATCCGTACAAAGACGTCTATGGCAATAATATCTCTAATCTGATCACTTTCCTGACCAACGACTGCGGATGGAATACCTTCCGTGTCCGTATCTTCGTCAACCCCACGAAAAAAGATCATGGAGGCACCACCAATCCTTCCGTTTGCCAGGACCTCACTTATGTCAAGACGCTTGGCAAACGCATCAAGGACGCCGGTGCGTTCTTCATGCTCGATTTCCATTATTCCGATACCTGGGTGGATGCTACGCATATCCAGGCTCCTGCAGCTTGGCAAGGCGCTTCGGATGAAGCTATGGCAGATAGCGTAGCGAAATATACACGCCGCGTGCTCGATACCCTCAATGCTGCCGGCGCTACGCCCGATCTCGTGCAGGTCGGCAATGAGATCATGTACGGCCTATGCGGCATTCAGGTCCATCCGTATGACAAAGCCGGGGATAACTGGACCGGCTATCTCGGACTCCTGAACGCCGGCTGTAATGCCGTGCGGGAGACATGTCCGAATGCGCAGATCATCATCCATACCGATCGGCCGACAAATACCGGTTATAATAGTTTCTATTATAACAAACTGGTTAATGGTGGCGTGAATTTTGATATCATCGGGCTTAGTTACTATCCCTTCTGGCACGGCTATCTGACCGCAGCGCAAGTAGCATCCAAAACCGACAAGAATAACCTCGTCAACGCCATCAACAACCTCAAAACGCTCTTCCCTACCAAAAGGGTACATATCGTCGAGTGTGCCTATAACTTCCAGTGGTGGCCATCCACAGGCGTCAATTATGACACCCAAGATGTATGGCCCTGCTCTGTAGCGGGTCAATACGCCTTCGTCAAAGACCTTGTCGATGCGCTCAAACCCCTTACGAACGTCGATGGCATCAATTATTGGTTCCCCGAGGAGGCAGGCAACGGAGATAAAGGATCGGTCATTCCCTCTTGGCAGAACCGAGGATTCTGGAAGGAAGAAAAATCCACCTCCGGCCATGCGATCAACAAGACCACTTCTGTATCTGCAACAAAGACCGCAGCCGACGTCTGCGCACCCTATTATCTGGGTACGTTCGTCGAGCATGAAGGACAGGGACTCAATCAAACACCCTTCCCTTTACAGAATGGACAGGGAGAGGCTCATAAGCTCCTCCGCAACGGGCAACTCATCATCCGCGTCGGCAATCGTGAATACAATGCCTCCGGAATGTCTCTGAAATAAAACCGGTAAAGGGATTTAAATCGTATCGATAAAGAACTTCTGCTTGCGGTTGAACATCGCTATACCGATTACCAGCAACACAAGCATGCATACGCAGCTGTAGCCTAACGCGCTCCAGCTGAACTCACCGGCTCCGTACGCGCCGTATTTGAAGGTCTCGATCAGCGCCGTCATGGGGTTCAGCAGCATGATCTTATGCAGCGTCGGATTGGTCACATAACTCAGCGGATAGACGATAGGCGTGGCGTACATCCATAGCGATACAAACACACCGAAGAAGTTCGTCAAGTCGCGGTATTTGGTCGTCAGCGACGATATGATCAGTCCTAATCCCAATGCCAAGCCCTGAATAATCAGCACGATGACCGGGAAGAGCAACAGATACCAGTTCGGCCGCAACTCCACTCCTTTGAGTACAAAGAAGAGATACACGAACACAAACGTGCATAACTGCAGCGAGAATCGGAATAATTTCGAAGCAATCTTGGATACAGGAGCTACCAGACGCGGGAAATAGACCTTACCGAACAAGGCGGCATTGGTCTGGAATGTAGAAGCCACCTCCGTCAGGCAGGTCGAGAAATACTCCCAGAGACAGATACCGCTCAGGTAGAATACCGGCTGCGGGACATCATCGGTCGGTATCTCCGCAATCTTGCCGAACACCACGATATACATAAACATCGTGAACAACGGCGAGATGAAGTACCAACCCATGCCGAAAATCGTCTGCTTGAACTGTACCGTGATATCGCGCTTGATAAACAGCCATATCAGGTACCGTTTCTGCCATAGCTCCCTCAGTCCCAATCCTCTTGCATACGAATCAGGGCTGATCTCCGTTGTCCAATATGTATTATCTATCTCTTTCACTCCTTCATTCCTTCACTCCTTCATTCGTTCATTCGTTCACTCGTTATCACACCGTATCCATAAACGATTTCTGTACCTTGTTAAACAGCATCAGTCCGAATACCAGCAGCACCGCCGTGAACGCCACGCTGTATCCCAGCCAGAGCCAACTGAACTGCCCCTGCCCTAACAGCGAGTACTTGATTGCCTCCATCACCGGCGTCACCGGATTGAGCGACATCGCCAGATGCAGCTTCTCATTCGTCACCATACTCAGCGGATAGATCACCGGCGTGATATACACCCATAGCGAGAT
>OCTW011492210.1_pt1 | contig 11075 bp, 16 predicted proteins | sample 1539671 | NCBI WGS metagenome assembly OCTW01 (sample SAMN02144230, study PRJEB22623) | gut metagenome | biome: sheep rumen | host: Ovis aries | place: New Zealand | reverse complement strand
GGCGTGATATAACCTTCCCGCATGGCCTGTACATCTTTTTTGGCGCATGCGATAAGGCGCTGGAACCTGGTATTACCAAATCCGAAATCGTCGTGTAAGTAGCGCATCACCGCTAACGTATTGGATTCTACCCCGTCGCCGAAGCCGTCTTCATAATTTTCCCTGGCGTACACGGTAAGCCAGGCCAGGAACTTCTCATTGTCCAGCTTCTTGATTCCCCGAAGCGTCTCTCTGTTGATTGGCATGTCATCACCTCACCACGATATCGACCACGCCGATAATGTACGGGATGGCGAACAATACCAGCGCGAACACGAACCCGGCCAGATAATCGTTGTGGTCAATCTGATCCGCCATCCAGTCGCCTAACTTGTCCAGCTTCTCCAGCACTACAAATATGTATGCCCATCCGTATGTCCATAAAGTTTTCATTTTAATCCTCCTCTTCGTCTTCGCCATACTCCTCTATCATCTTTATGATCTGCCCTAACGGCATCCCGGAATAGTTCGCCAGCAACAGGGGGCTGATGTGGTAGCTCCACCGTTCCTTAGCTGTTTGAACTGCGCTGCCGAACGGGAGCCGGCCTTGCTGGAGCCCGAACCGGATAAAGTTCTCACTCTTTCCCAGTACTCTGGCCGCTACTGCAGTTGGTACTTTCCTTGGCATATTCTTACCTCCTATCTCTCCCTCGCTCGTGATATAATAAAATTCACAGAAGGGAGGTGATTAATTTGCGCATTCGATTAGATCTTCTTCGGGACATTATGAAACTTGTGATTGACGATGAATCCGGAAATCTTTCATCACCCCAGATTGTCAGTGATGAAGATTCCCCTGAAACTATCGCGTTCCACGTCAAAACACTTATTGACGAAGGTTGCCTTACTGCCTTGGACGGCAGTTCAAAAGACGGTCGCGCTTATTACAACCTTGAACCAACCTTTAAGGGCCAGCAGTTCTACGATTCTATTGAAGATTCCAGCATATGGAATAAAACTAAAAAATACATCTCAGAACATGCTATAGAATTTACGGTTGAGGCAGTCATCAAAGCCGCCAGTCATTTCGTTTATTCTGCGCCATAATCTCCCAGTAACGAACCAACTACCTTACCAATTCCGGCGATATACTCTTCTATCGTCGTATCATGGCTCGGGTACTGCTCCATCGCTGCCGGCATATCCTGAATCGTTACCGTTACATAAACAATTTGATTCCCGATATTGTTGTAGAACATTTTGCTTTTTACTTTGCACGTCTCTTCTGTCCATTGAGGCGTGCTTTTCTTTTTGTCAATATGAACTGCCATCTGCAATTACCTCCTGTACCGCCGGACTCGCTGGCGGGTCTGCTTCAACCTCTTTCCATCCACGCGCCATCACTACCGACATCAGTTCTCCCTCAGCTTGTGTTTGGGTTGGCCACCAGTGGAAACTTCTGCTTCCGTGCCAGCCTACGGAAAGGTCGCCGTCCTTGCGTGGCTTCCAGTAGAAGACCTTCCATTGGTTTTCACCGATGCCAGGCCTGACTTCGTACAGATAACCACGTTTATCCTTGTATCGCATATGTGCCTCCGCTTTTCTTGTATCTCGTTTCTTTGGTCACAAATCGTGTACTTTTCAGGTATAAAAAAGAGTTTCAATACCGACATTAAAATACTGAGCCAGTTTGATTTTGATTTCATCACGAGGAATACGTTCTCCGCGTTCATACATTCCAACAGCCGCAGTCCCGATTCCGCAGGCATTTGCAACTTCTTCCTGGCTTCTGCTACCCCTTAACTCTCGTAATCGCTTTCCTATTTCTTTAGAATCCATTTTGCTCCTCCTCTCTATTTTTTTGCACACGTTTCGTGTACTTAAAATATAGCACGTTCTTTTTTGCTTGTCAACACAATTCGTGTTAAATTTTTGTTGTCATAAAACACGTTGTGTGTTATTATATTGGTAGGAGGTGTGACGAAATGCCATTCAGTTTAAATTTAAGGAAATTACGAGAACAAGCTGGATACACGCAGGAGGAACTGGCTGTCAGAACCGGCATCAGCAAAAGCGCAATCAGCATGTACGAACGTGGTGAGCGATTCCCCTCTGAACAAATTTTAGAAATGTTCGCTGACTTTTTTAATGTTGATATGAATATGTTGCTGGGAAAGCAAAGCAAATCCACCTACTACCTTGACCCTGAAACCGCTCGCCTTGCCCAGGAAGCAGCCAATGATCCTGACATGCGCCTTCTACTGGATGCCAAACGCGACCTGTCTCCGGAAGATATGAAGGTCATCATTGACATGGCCAAAAGACTACTCGACCGTAAATAAACTTAAAGGAGTTACCCAGCATTGAGAACTTATCTTTATGACTTACCCTGCAAGTGCAAAGGTTTTATTTTAAGAGACCCCTACACCGATGAAGAATCAATCATCCTGAATGCCAGGCTGACTAACGAGGCCAATATGGAAACCTACCGACATGAGTTATACCACCGGCTCCACGGAGACCTGGACAGCAAAGAAGATGTTAACATAATAGAAAACAGGGCCCACCGGAACGGCAGGCCGTAAAAGACAAGGAGTTTTACCATGAAACGAATTCTTACCCTAACAACCGTACTGCTCCTGATCTGCAGCACGGCCCTGGCTTATGTTGGGAACAGGAATAGCCGCAAGTTTCATTATGACAGTTGTCGTGCTGTCCATAAGATGAAAGATAGCAATAAGGTCTATATTGAAAAACGGGAAGATGCTATTAACCAAGGCTATACGCCCTGCGGTATCTGTCGCCCGTAACTATTTTGCGAACTCTCAAAAATAAGCACAAAGGAACAAAAGAAAAGAAGGAGAAATGTTACTATGAAAAAAGCATTACTGCCTGTACTCGTATCTGCCCTGCTGATTGCATCTACCGTTAACGCAGCCAATCTCATGCTGGATGAAAAGTCAAAAACCTACGACTTTAAACAGGCGTTGCAAGAAATCAATGAGTCAATGACAGCTGTCGGAATGGTGGAAACCGAATCGGCAAAAATCGGCATTAAGCCCTTTTTCCACAGCCACATAATGAGCGGAAACTCTATTTCTTATAACGGTCTTCCCTTCCAGAAACCTAAATCCATGCTGGAAAAAGCAAACGGTTATGTTTTTAGGGCTGTAGGCAAGTCCTTCGCAACAGAAGCATATCCCCTGGCTGGCGTTTTTCTGATGGTCGAAAACAAAAAGGATGAACCTCTTGTGATTGACATGAACAACTCCGCCCTGCAGATCGGCAACTTTTATGGTCAGCCGTTCTATTCCGGTAAGTTTATGGACCAGGGAAGATTTACTCAGCCGAATCTGATTATCCCGCCGAAGCAGAGTAAGTCGGTTCTGCTGTTCCGTTCTGACGCAGAGTTCAAATCCGCGACGCTTTACCAGGGCTGGTTCCTGAAACCGGAGCCCGTTGACTTTAATATGATCCATGCAGAAGTCGCTTTGAAGATCGGGGATAAGTATGTTATGGTAACTGCCGACGGCGCCATCCCGGAAGAGATACAAAAGAAATATGATCAGGCTGCGCAGATGGCCGCAAAATAAAAATGACCGCCCGGAGCACCACCTCCAGACGGCCGATGCAAACAACCCTACATACGTCAATACGGGAGTAGTCTGCCCTTTTATTATAGCATGGCAGGCGTTCCGTTGCAAAGGAGGTCCTTTATTTTATGAAAAGAGCCAATAAGACCGGCACCATCATCAAGCGCCGGGACAAAAAACGCCGCAGGCCTTACTGCGTTTATCTGGATGGCGGCCATGATCCGGACACTTTCCGGCGCAAACGCATCTTCCTGGGCAGTTTTGAGACGGCAAAAGCGGCCCAGGAGTACCTGGAGCAGTACCGGACAGGAACCATTGTGGAGCCCACAAAAGAAATCACCCTGAAAGATGTGTGGGACCTGTACGAGGATAACCAGAAAGCCATCGGCAAGCCCGTACACAAATGCTACGCCAGCGCGTGGAAAAAATATATTAAGCCGAAACTGGCTGATACGGCCGTATCGCAGCTCAAGAACATGCACCTGCAGAACGTGATCAATAATTGTAAGAGCGCCAGCAGCCAGCGCCTGATCAAGTCCGTCTTCTACAACCTGTTCCGCTATGCCGTGGCGAATGACCTGGCAGCCAAAGATTATTCCGTTACACTCAAGATGCAGGACGTGGAGACCTCCACCCTCCACCGGCCCTTTACCATGGAGGAGCTGGGCTGGCTCTGGCAGAACGTAAATGATGATGCCATTAAAGCTATCCTGATCCAGACCTACACCGGTATGCGCATGAGCGAGCTGGCCGGAATCCGGATGGAGAACGTCCACCTGAAGGAGCAGTACGTGGTCGGCGGTATAAAGACCGCGGCCGGAAAGAATCGTACCATCCCTATAGCAAACTGCATCCTGCCGTTGGTGACCCACTTTTACACCATCAGCAAGTTCAGCCAGTTTGACTACCTGATCATGCCGGACGCAAAACGTGGGCTTCCCACGAAGCAAGGCGGGGTTGATATGGGGAGGCTGTACCAGAAGGCTTTTCCCTCCCATACGACCCATGACGCCCGTCACACATTTGTCACGATGGCCGAAAATGCCGGAGTCCGTTCCGCTACAATCAAAAAGATCGTAGGCCATGCGGGCGGGAATGTCACAGAGGATATTTATACACATAAATCATTAGACCAGCTTTTAGCAGCGGTCAACTCTCTCCCATACGGCTGTAATCTGGGTGAAAAAGGAAAGAGTTCCGGGGTAGCCACCGGGTAGCCACAGAGCGAAAAACCGCGAAAATTATAGGTAGTTTCAGAACCGCAAACCCGCATGGTTAAGCCACAGTGCGGGCGAGCGGTTTCATGATTTTATTAGTCAACAAAATATAATAGAATATAACATGCGTCAACCATGCGCATTAGAACGATTTTAGGCTGAAATCGGGGTAGCCACCGGGTAGCCACGTAGTAAAAGTTATTAGCTGGTATTAACAAAAAATAGCCCCGGGAAAATTCCCAGGGCTACCTTGGAGGATCATCTATGGCAAACAGCAGCGACAGCCGCTGCAACCATTAAACAAAAATATGTATTTCTCTGCGCCTTAATTTTGAGGCGCTTTTTCTTTTCCTCCACTGCGCACTGCTCTAAGTATAGATTGGCATTCCGCAATGATTCTTCTGCCCTCGTCAGCTGTTCCTTTGACATACTCAGCTCGCTCTTGAGCGTCGCTAATTCTCGCCTCGACTCGGTCAGCTGCAGCTGCAGCGTTGTCAATTCCGGTGACTGCTGTGCTAACACTTGATCCAGCAGTGTCAATTTCTGTTCTAACGCCTGCAGCTGGGTCTCCGTTATCGTGTACATTTTCTCTTGTGTGGGTGACGCCGAGCATGTAGCCGAGGCTGAAAGCAACCACCAGGAAAATAAGCACGCCAAGAATGCCAAAAGCCACCTCTTTGTTCGTAGGTCTAAGGTTAAAAAGGTAATCATGCATATCAGTCTCCTTGAAATTCCCCGCGCCATTTGCGCTGATACCAGGCGGCCTTCCCGCGGATGAGCGCTCCGCCATCAGTCAATGCACCTTCCGCGCCGTAATAGTCCGGAATGAACCACAAGTCCCAGCGACAATCCGAATCCTGCCCGGGTGCATATCCGTCACGCTTGGCCGCCTCATAATGTGTCATCACATATTCATCCGTGTCCAGTGGCAGGTCGAACTCATCCGCCAGAACGGCAACGACTTCCGCCATGGATTCAATCTGCTGAGCCGTGGGCGGTTCGGATCCTAAATCTATCCGGCTGCCGTCAGCCGTAGCGCTGGCATCTCCGCAACAGCAGAGTGATACACCGACGGCCCCGGTGTTCCGGCCCAGCGTGTGCGCCTTAACTTCCGTCAGGCTGTTGTCGCACATGATGTAGATCTCGCCGTGCTGGTCGATACAGATGTGATAAGAATCATAGCACTGGCCATACCAGCCGGCGGTCCAATGCAGATACACATGGTCAATTATTCCCCTGGCGTTATGTGCCAGGCGCCGGACGTCGTCCAGGCTGTCCGGTGTCATGTAGTTACTTTGATACATCCTTCCCATATATCAGCCCTTCTTCTTAGGCGGCGCTATGCGATCCAGCACGGCGTCAACAAACCGTTGCACGTATTCCGATACCCCTTTATATCCCAGCTCTATCAGGTTTTCGTTAAGACTGCTAACTTCAATAAGGAAGATAACTACACAGATGATGCCTGGGAAAACATTTTTCGGAACCAGATCTGCGCCGAAAACATGTATCTCAGGGATCCAGGTGCCCGCCCCGAAGAAGATGATCAGTGCCAGCGTATAGACCGTCATCTTTTCGCAGATGCGGCCAAAGGCCCGGCTTGATAAGTACTCCTCGCACCAAGTTTCATTTTTGAAAAACTGGACAATAACCTTACTCATTGGGATGAGCCGGATATCTGCTTCTTCCGGGTTGTGGTCCATAATAAATTTTTTGCATATGCAGTCCCACCTGGTCAGCGTATCGAACGCGATCATTAAAAACGTAAGAAACAACACCGGCCAGAAATTGTTTCCGCACACCTTCACTCCGACGGCATAAATTATGGTCGCTATAGCCCACAGGTCAAAGCTGGCCAGCCGGTCAAGAAATGATTTTAAGACATCCATAATGACCTCCTTGAAACTAAAAGGCACTTACCGAAGTAAGTACCTTGTATGATTTTATTCACTATAAATCACTTCCAAGGTTTTGTAATCAATAGTGATCAATCCGATATGACGCATGTATTCATCTCTATCCTGTCCAACTCTTATAATTTTAACAATATGTCTTGTTTTATCAAAAGTAAGTATGTTGAATCTTTCTTTTGGTTTTGTCAAATCAGGGAATCCACTATAAGTAGCTGTAACAACAACAAACAACTGATTCGGGTAGTTTGTGTTTTTACAAATCAAATCATAATGAGTATGACCTGACAGATAACAAACAAAATCACCACCACCATCAATAAACGATTGTACGCTTTGCTGATACATTTCTTTAAAACCGGATAATACAGGTTCTATCTTATCCGTAAAATTACAATCAACTTTTACACCATTGTAAGGGCCATAATGAGTAAGGATAATAACACTGTACCCGTTTGTTTTTGCGCCAGCCAAGGTCTGCTGCAACCAAGTATTTTGGGCAGTTGCTTCATCGCCGCTCAACAGGGCATTCATTGATATAAGACGAACACCTTTACTGGCATAGTCCTTGTACCAATATGTAATGTTTTCTTGATAACTAACTGTACCCCACGATGGGTTTCCACCTGTCACATAAGGCTCAATAAATTTATCATAAACCTCTGCCTGTGTGTGTTCTACTCTGCCGTAACTGTCTCCACCTTCTGTACAATCGTGATTGCCGATACAAGTAAGTATCTCTCCTCCGCCATTAGCATCCCACACGGATGTATAATAAGCATCAGAAAATTTTTGTCCAACCATGTCTCCAGTACAAACGGCATCATCAATTAATGCCGAATACTTATTATAGAACTTAATAACATCGACAAGGCAGTTTAAAGAAGGAACATACATGTGGATGTCGGACAAGTGTAATAATGTGAAATTGGTATTTCGATTCGCTTGGAGTATTTTTTCTTTCATTCCGGGATTCAGCGATACAACATCACCCACAAATCCACAAGAAATATCACCTATATTGTTGATTATAGGAGATGATAAAATGGTGCTTTCCAACGCCACTGTTGTGTTTGAAAGTCTAACATACGCTTCATTGCTATTAATTCTAATAAGGTTGTCGCCTACTGCGACCCTAAAGGAACGGGTAAAATTTTTATTGCTGTCATAAAATGCATTGTAAAGGCACGCGTTGTTTGTCTTAATACGCAAGTACCCATCAAATTTTTCTGTAGATATATAGTCTGTTGCAGACCATGTAGGATAATTTCTTTCCGAACCGTCAGTATTATCAATATATTTATTATCAATAAAAGGCTTTATATATTCTTCGGTAGTTTTTAAACAATTAATCACATCATTTGTTATTGCAATTTCGCCTTCTGCATCCAAGATTTCGCTTGACAAATATGTTTCTACTTTTGTTTGTTGCATAGCCTCGTGAGTATTGGACATTGCAAAATAACAGGCATTACTCGGAACATTATATATTTTTGACCCTGCTTGCACATAAAACGAAGAAATAAATGTTTTTTGTGCATCATAAAATGCATTATACGCACTACCGACAGGTGCAGTTATTCTAATTGCGGAATAATCGGTACATTCTATGTAGTCAGACCTTGAGAAATCATTAGAATATGAAAACACACCACTAAGATTAACATATGAGTTTTCGACAATTTTAAACCGTTTTTGTCCAAATTCTAATGAATGCAGTATGTCCCCTGTCATCTTCGCATCTGCCGCCGCACCCGGCACCGTCAATGTAGGGTCTGTATTAAACGCAATGGCATTATATACGCCGCCATCCGTCCAATCAGTACCGTTATAGTAGTACCAGTCACCATTGGTATAGCCTGTTTCGCTACCAGTATATACATAGATTTTGGTGGTGTCAGTCATGTCTGCTGCCGTGGAAGCGGTAAAGGGATAGCCGTAACCGGCAAGCATAGCGTTCTTGATTGCCTCGGTTTGAGTTACGCTGCCTGCTGCGGCGGTGGCACTGGCAGCAGCCTTGGAGGCAGAAGTTTGTGCGGCATCAACATACTGTTGCCCCACTTCTGCAACCTCCGCTTTTTTCGTGTCGGTATAATCATCAATTTCTGTTTCTGCTTCATCCACTATTTCTGCAGCTCTCGCCGCAGCATTAATAGCCGCCTGGGCAGCTAAAGACTCTTCCTGCGTATCTTTTACCTGAATTTCGACCACCTTGGTTACAAAATCCACGTTTACAACATTACTCATATCTCAGTACCTCCCCCACAAAGAATTCGCTTGGCGGTATCAGTTCAACTTCCGTATTCGCATATACATAGGCCAGATCGTACAGGTTGAGCCCATACGGGATCTGTGCCGCCTGTGCCTTTGTGGCCGTCACATAAAAATAGCACCCAACAATGTTATCATCCTCATCCTTTATCATAATCAGATCAGAATAGGCAACCTGCTGCTGGAGCACGATATCGCCGACCTCCGGCATCCTTCCCATGCGTTTTGTCGCTTCCAGCACCCGCCGAATCGTGAAAACAAACTTTTCCATGGTCTGCGGGATATGGTTTTTGATTACGAACGGTATGGCAAACGTATCGTAATTTCCCACCACAATCCGCCTCGTCTTGTCATAAAAACTCATACCGTATCCTCCTTAACTCGGTACACTTAATGTCACTGTCACTTGCGCACTGTCGTCTTCTGTTTCATAGTTACCTTTGATGTCTTTAGTGCCTACTGCAATAACATATACGCCAGCTGTATCGATACCGTTGATGGCCACCTCATTGCCACCCATGCCGGCATATGTCCATACCGCTGCGCCATATCGCTTGTACGATACCCTGCCGGCACTGTAGTCGCCCCAGTCCGGAGCAGTCCAGGTTACATGTATATCCCAAGTATAGGTCGATGGTTCCAGCAGACCGCCAGAATGCTCATGTCTCACAACAGATGCCGCTACGTTCTGCACGTTGGGAATGTCATACGTCCGCACGGTATGGTTGTAATATTCCACGTCGTTCAGCTGTTGGTTACTGTTTCCAAATACATTGAACGATGGGAACTTCAGATACAGCGTCTTGTCCATCAGCTGCTTGGTCAGCTGCACGCTGAACAGCCCGCCATCCAGTACAGCAAAGCCGTCATTAATGGCATGTGATACCGCAGCCGTTCCATACTTGCCACGAATCAAACCCGTCAGCCGGTAAGCGTTCAGCCCGATCAGCGTTGAGCCGGTATAAGCCATGCACTCGCCATTAACCCAGATATCCGTCAGGCAGTTCTCTGCATCAGCGGCGCTGCCCTCCAAGATTTCCACCGTGTCTACGTTGGTGAACTGCACGTCCACCGTCGTGCTGGATGCCGTCATGGCGCTGGTGATATAGCCGTAGTTGCTTGACCTGTTATGCCGTCCGTACACCTCATACGCGCCGTCTTTGGTGCTGGCGAACACATCGCACCCACCCCAGTCAGCATTCTGCCCCTGCAGCGCTATCCATAGTTCCAGACCACTTGCGGATGTCACAAGGTCTGCCGGCGGGATGATCATCAGCGGCGCTCGGATGTCTTCCGGATCTGCGTTGTAGCTGATGATGTTGTAGCTCCGCGCCGGGATGTCATACGTCAGCGCTTCTGCCGTGGCTTCCCGGCGTACTGCCGTTACCATCGGGTTCATGTCGGCATCCTCATCCACAGACTCGACCATGACCAGCTGGTGATCCAGGCCGATAATCGGATCCGTCAGTGTAACCAAATCGCCCGGTTCCAGCAGGCCGAATTCCCACGATAACTTGAACTTATACCGCACATTTTCCGTCCGGTTGATGCGGGCCTGCATCTCTGCCACCTTGACCGCCCGCTCTGTGGTGTGTAACCACTTGGCGGAAAAGTCGTTGGCCGTCTTTGCGCCACGGGCAATAATATCGTTCGTATCCTCGTAAAATATCGTCTCTGCTTCGTAGTTGTTGTCCCGGTTGGTGTAGACTACGCCGAACCGGTTATACACCTCGGAACTGTCCTTGCGTTCATACGTTACGCAGGCACCGTCGCCCTGTGCCGCCATCTCATTCGGCGTCAGATCATAGCATATCGTAGTGTTCGGGCGCCACGATCCGCGTGGGCGGTCATCTCTCGGTAGGACCTTGAACCGGTCAACAGACCAGAACATATAAGCGTTGGTAATTGCCAGTATCTCTTTCAGACATTCCTGGCATTTTTTCTGGTCTTTGAATGCTTCATCCGGAGTGGAGAGCAGGATATCCGCTCCCCGGCAGTAGCTACGATAATTCGCAAAACTTTCCTGGTCGATAAAGTCCGCATAACCGACCCGTGTCAGCATGTCAATGATGATGTCCGCCGGGTTGGCGTCCACACCGTCACCG
>OCTW011320707.1_pt1 | contig 11075 bp, 10 predicted proteins | sample 1539671 | NCBI WGS metagenome assembly OCTW01 (sample SAMN02144230, study PRJEB22623) | gut metagenome | biome: sheep rumen | host: Ovis aries | place: New Zealand | reverse complement strand
TTGTTGTCCAGCCAGTATCTGATGCAGCGGCAGGTGCCGTCGAGCATATAGAAATCAAGGTAGCACACGTCGCCCGTCTGCTCCAGAACGGGGACGAACTCGCTGGGCTGGACGAGGATACCTGCCCTGTCCCACCTTACGAGCGCTTCGCAGCCGCAGAGCCGCCCGGTGTCCATTCTCACCTTGGGCTGGAAGTAGACCTGGAACTCGTTGTTCTCCATAGCCTTCGGGAAGTAGGCAGTGATCTCGTTCTCAGCGGTGTTCTTCTTGTACATCTCGGCGTTGAAGTAGCAAACGCGGTCGCTCTTTGAATTCTTTGCCTCGGTATAGGCGATCGAGGCAAAATTAAGGATATCGTTCATGGTGTCGATCATGCCGATCTTGTAAACGCCGGCCTTTGCGGAGAGCGTCAGGTTCGCGTAGCCCGACGAGCTTACGGAAACGGCCTCGGTCTGCCAAACGAACTCCTCGGCGCGTTCGTCCTTGACAAAGATTATGAAGTTATCTCCGCCAAGCCTTGCGACCATTGCGCCCTCGCCTGCCAGCTCTTCAAGCTTGTGGGCGTAGACGGTGAGTATCTTGTCCGCGGCTCTTGTGCCAACCACCTGATTGATATATTTGAAATTCCTTATATTCAGAAACACGGCCGTATACTGGCCGATAATGCCGAAAAGCAGGTTCTTCTCGCAGTAATCCGCAAGTCCCTGACGGTTCAGCACCCCCGTCAGCTGGTCTGTTACGGCGACCTTGTGAACTTCGCTGAAGGCGCGTGTCTTGGCGCAGATCGTGAACAGCACCTGAAGCAGGAAGTTGAGCGCCTCGCCCTCGGCGTCGTTCCAGACGTGGCCGCTGGTGGGATATATCTCGATAAGCACATTGCCGTTGTCGTGGCTCTTGAAGCGGCGCTGTGTAACGTTTGCGGAATTATAATAAGGCTCGGTAAAGATCGTTGCCCTGCGGTCGTCCATACCAAGCTCCTCAAGCGTAAACTCCTCGCTCGCCTCGAAATTCAGTCTGCCGATAGAGACTTCCCTCGAGATGAGCGGGATATTCTCCTTCAGGGCGGCGATGAACTCCGCAAGACCCTCGGAGGCGCTTATTATATTTTTAAAGAATTTCTGGAAATTCGTACTGCAAAGCACTCCGTCCATAAGACCCTTCCCCCAAGTCATACTGAAACGCGAAATGTTCGCTGAAAGATACTAATAAGTTAATTGATATTACTTTTAATATAGCACTTTTGCGCTGCTTTGTCAACTGTTTATTTGTAGATTAGTACCGAAATCGCGCCCCGCGAATTGGACAATTTGCTTAAACGTTTTCGTTAGATCTGTCACTGCACAAAAAAGGCAGCCCGGAGGCTGCCTTAGTGCTTGTTATATCATCTTCTCTTTTTGAGAGCGACCGCGGCAGCGGAGGCTATGGCGATGACGCTGAGGCCTGCTGCTGCGCCTGTGGCGGGGTTTGAGCCCTGGTTAGAAGGTGCGGGTGCCGGCGCCTCTGACTCCGGCTCGGAGATATCGGGTTCGGAGGTCTCTGGTTCTGAGGTCTCTGGTTCTGAGGTCTCTGGTTCTGAGGTCTCGGGTTCTGAGGTCTCGGGTTCTGAGGTCTCGGGTTCGGGCTCGGAGGTCTCGGGCTCGGGCTCGGGATCAAGCTTCGGGATAACTTCTTCTTCAACGTGGTCTGCATCGTTGGCGCAGACTCTTCTTCTAAGCCCTTCCTCGTCTTCGGTAGGCTCGGTGACGGTCTCCCATTCGCCCCAGTCGTGTTCGAGGGCGTCAACGGTCACCGTCTCGCGGCTGAGCTCCGCACCGCAGACGGTGCAGTAAACTACCTCGTCGCGGCTGCCCTCGTTCTCGCAGTCGGGAGCGACTTCATTCTCGATAACGGTACTGCCCTCGGTGTGTGCGCCGGATGTGAAAGTTACTTTTTGTGCTATCGTTGTCCCGTCGCTTTCATAAATATTGCCGTCTTTATTAACAGCCCCCTCGGGTGAGGTTATCTCACAGCATTCAAGCTCAATGCCTTCATCGAAATCGACGATACCAAATTGGCCATCTGATGCATCGATCGTTATGTCGGAATTGATTATTTTAAGAGCGGAATGTGAGCCAAAATCCCACATATCGCCATAACCGAACATTCCCGCATATCCTTTGAGATCAAGCTCGGAATCCTTGACAGTGAGAACGACCCTTTCGTGGTCGTTATAGAGAAAAATTGGCATAGTGTTTGAAGGGCACTCTATGGTAAGCTTCCCGTTGGTCTCTATGGTCGTATTATTCTTGATAAAGAAACCGGCCCAATCCGTTTTTAAGGTCACGGCCTTTGAGGTCCTGATCGTCAGTCCGTCTTTGTCGTTATCCAGCAGATAATTACCGCCGGAGTATTCAATATCGGAATTGAATGTAAGAGCATTTTCCTCGGGGTCATAGGTCACAGAGCCGTCACCGAAGATATCATCGGCGTTCTCACTCGTCACCTGTTTGCCAAGAACAGCTATGCCGTAGTCCTCTACCGTTTCCGGCTCGGCAGAAGCCCCGAAGGATAACAGGCTGACAGCCATTGCGGCAGCAGTCACCAGTGCCGCAGATATTTTTTTGATCTTCATACTTTTTCCTCCCTTATCAGTGATAGTTTTGCCGAGCTTTACGTTCGCCCGAAGCAAAAAATAACTAAACTTTGCTGAAACTATATCAAATCTTTTGTATATTATACCATGTGCGCCCCTCTCAAATAAGAATGAATAGTTAATATTCTATGTCTTATGTGTAAAATTGCCTGCATTTCGTGTATAAATTGCTGCGCTTCCGACCGACGTAAAAATAATGCTCAAGGGGCTTGAAATAATCGCGGAAATAAGTTATAATTATAATGTATATGTATATTCCCAAGGTTCCGGAGAAAGGACAGTGTGATATGAAGATCGGTAAGCTCGATGTCAGGATAAGCTCGAAGCCCGAAAAGCTCGTGATCGCCGCGACGGCCTCGGTGGTGCTGTCGATCATCTTTGACGAGCAGAAGAAAAAGATAAAGCGGCCGCAGAAATACCGCAGCTTCCCCAAGCGAGTGAAGAAAAATTATCAGCTTGTGGACAAGCTGCTCAAAAAGACCCTCGCCAAGGAGCTCTACGACACGACGGTACACTACAGCGACCCCGTGCTCGAAAACCTTGAGATCGAGAACGGAGAGTTCATTGACCTATGACAAAATATCTGACCACCTACCGCAGGTACATACTCTCGCAGCTTGAGCGGCAGGACGTTGATCTTCCGCGGCTCATCGAGTATCACGAGAAGCACCTCAGCTTCTTTATGCACGAAAGGCTGATACACCTGCTGGTGATGATGCTCTTTGCGCTGATGACGATGGCGTGCTTTTTGCTGATCGCCGTGACCGAGAAGCTGATACTGATACCGCTGGCGGCGGCGCTGCTGTGCCTGCTTATCCCCTACATCAAGCACTACTACTTCCTTGAAAACACCGTTCAGGCGCTTTACAAGGACTACGACAGGATGAGGATGATGCTTGACGGAGAGGGCACAAAGGAGCTGTACGAATGAGCGGCTTTACGGAATACACCAAGGAAAGCTGGAAGGGCAGCGTTATGACGGCGCCCGTGCCGCCCGTGCTCGTCAGCTGCGGAACGCCCGATGCGCCGAACGTTCTCACCGTCGCGTGGACGGGCACGCTTTGCACGCAGCCTCCCGTCACCTACATCTCGCTGCGGCGCGAGAGATACTCCTATGACATAATAAAGCAGAGCGGCGAGTTTGTTATAAACCTGCCCACCGCCGAGCTTGTGAGAGCCGTGGACTTCTGCGGCGTAAGGTCGGGGCGGAACACCGACAAGCTTCGGCAAACGGGCCTAAAAACGGCGCCTGCCTTCGAGATCTCGGCTCCGCTGATAGTGCAGTCTCCCGTGAACCTTGAATGCAGGGTCAGAGAGATAATACCGTTCGGCACGCACGATATGTTCATCGCGGACATCGTCAGGACAGACGCCGCCGGGGAGCTGCTTGACGAGAACGGGCGGCTCGCGCTTGAAAAGGCGCAGCTTTTAGCCTACTCCCACGGGGAGTATTTCTGCCTCGGCAAGCGGCTGGGGAGCTTCGGCTTCTCGGTAAAGAAGAAGAAAAATAACAGCAAAGGAAAGAAATGAACATGAAGAAAATGATCGCACTGTGCGCAGCGGCGGCTGCCGTTAAGCTTATGAAGCCCATACGCGCCTACGCATGGTTCAAGGACACACACAGAGATATTACAAGAAAGGCGCTGGCTCTGCTTGAAAAGGACAACAAGCCGAAGCAGTTTGCTTTCTTCAAGGAATACGAGGACGAGCTGATCGACGGCTGCACAGAGCCCGACGACAGCGGCGACTGCGACCAGGGCTCAGGCAGGCACTACTACTCCTACTGCAACCCCAAGGGCAAGGAGCTTGAAGCCACCGCAGGCTACTACCGCAACAGGCACGGCGGGTTCTCGAAGAGCTGCCGCACGATGCTCGAGGAGAACTACACCTCGGCGCTCTGCCTCTACAAGAGCGGCGAGACCAAAAGGGCGATGCACGTTCTCGGGCGGGCGATACACTTCATCGAGGATATGAGCTGCACCGTACATTCGTCCAACACCCGCTACATGGGCAGGCCGTCAAATATCCACTACGCCTTCGAGAAGAACATCAACACCATCTGCAAGAACTTCACCGCCGAGCGCTTTGACAAGCGTATCCAAAAGAACTACGAGGGCGACAGCTTCGAGGCTGCCGCAAACAAGCTGATAAAGGCCAGCTCGCGCTTCATCGGGACGATCTCGACGCTTGACCCGAAGGCCTTCAGCGATGCCGCAGGCACGATGCTTCCCATCGCCCAGCAGAACGTGATGGCGCTGATGCTCAAATTCTACGAGGACATCAACAGCGAGAACGGGAACTATATCGTCTCCGACAAGGCCTATACGATCAGGAACGAGGCCACGGGCGCTGTCCTCACGGTCACAAAGAGGGGCGTTGTGCTTGACGGCCCCGACAAAGAAAAGGAACAGAAGCTGCTGTTCAAGATCTACTCGCTCGGTGCCTTCGGCCTGCAAACGGCCGACACGGGTTTTGTGAACAAGAAATGCAGCGGCTTTGACTACCTGAAAGCAGGCAGCGAGCCTGCACTGTTCAGGCTGGCGGCTCTCGGAAAGAGGCGCTTCCGCATAACAACTGGCGGCACGGAGTTCAAGAAGGTGCTCACCTGCTCGAGGAACGGCTCGCTGGACATCGACACCTTCGACCCCGAGGATCCCGCGCAGATCTGGATAATAAGCTGAGGAGGACGAGCTGATGGATAAGGATTTGGAAAACAAGACAGTTGAGGAGCAGGCCGAACCTGCCGAAGCTCCCGAAGCCGAGAAAGCAGCCGATGAGATCTCAGAGGCAGCCGAAGAGATAGAAGCAAAGGACGTCGTTGAATTACAGGAGCCCCGCAAGCCCGCAGCAAGCAAGCCGAATCTGAAGCTGATCGCGGCCTTTGCGGCAATGGGTCTTGTGATCGTGGGGCTGGCCATCGCGCTGATCGTCACAAACACAGGCAAGAAAGACGACAGCTCGGCCGAGGACGCAAAGTCCGCCGCGGCATCGGACGCCGAAGGCGACGGCGATGACGAGGAGAGCGCCGAAGACACCGAGGACGAAGACTCGGAAGAAGACGAGGAGTCCGAAGAGGACGAAGACTCCGACGAGGAAGAAGAGTCCGACGAAGATGAAGACTCCGAGGAAGATGACTCCAAGGATGAAAGCAAGGACGAGACCAAGAATTCCAACGAGGTAGTGCTGACCTACAGCGGCAACAACAGCTGGCAGGACGGCGCAACGATCATGACGGGCATGGAGCTTGCGGTCTACAACGGCACCTCCGACACCGTCAGCGACTGGAAGCTCGAGCTTGAGGTCGAGGGACTGAAAAGCTGCCAGGGCTGGAACGGCACCTACACCTGCAAGGGCGACACCCTGACCATCACTCCCGCCGACTACAACAAGGACATACAGTCCAAGGGCACGATCAGCCTTGGCGCGAACATCGGCACCACTTCGGCGCTGAACATCAAGAGCGCAAAGCTTGGCGGCAAGGATATAAAGGTCGTCAAGGGCAATGTTCCCAAGGAGAACAACCAGCCGGGACAGGACAACGGGAACAACGGAAACAGCGGCAATAACGGAAACAACGGCGGCGACAGGAACGGCGACGTTGACGTTGAAAAGCTGCTCAAGCGCTCCGACAAGGCCAAACAGGACGACGACTGGCTGCACACCGACGGCAGCAAGATACTTGACAAGGACGGCAAGCAGGTGTGGCTGACGGGCGTCAACTGGTTCGGCTACAACACAGGCACGAACACCTTCGACGGCCTGTGGAACTCCGAGCTGGTAAGCTCTGTAAAGGGCATCGCCGACCACGGCTTCAATCTTATCCGTGTTCCCATGAGCGCCCAGCTCATCAATCAGTGGGCAGCCGGAGAATATCCCAAGGCAAACTACAACAACGCCTACAACCCTGCGCTCAACGACATGAACAGCCAGGAGATCTTCGACTACTTCCTCAAGCTTGCCGAGGCCAACGGCATCAAGGTAATGATCGACATACACTCCGCCGAGACGGACGCCTCGGGTCATAATGTCAACCTGTGGTACACCTCGAAGGTGTCTGTGGACGACTTCTATGCGGCGCTGGAATACATGGCCGACCGCTACAAGAAGAACGACACGATCATCGCCTTCGACCTGAAGAACGAGCCCCACGGAAAGCCGAACGAAGGCTCGAACGCCGCTATCTGGAACGACTCCAAGGACGCGAACAACTGGAAGTACGTTGCCGAGACCGCAGCCTCGAAGGTGCTTGCAAAGAACCCGAACGTGCTGATAATGGTCGAGGGCACCGAGATATATCCCAAGAACTCCAAGGGCGATTACTCCTCGCAGAGCAACGACGACTACTACTTCAACTGGTGGGGCGGCAACCTCAGGGCTGTCAAGGACTTCCCCATCGACCTCGGAAAGCATCAGGACAAGCTGGTGTACTCGCCGCATGACTACGGCCCCACCGTTTACAAGCAGCCCTGGTTCGAGGGCAGCTACAACTACAATTCGCTTATGAAGGACTGCTGGAAGGACAACTGGTTCTACATTCAGGAGCAGAACATAGCGCCGCTGCTTATCGGCGAATGGGGCGGCTTCATGACCGAGCCCAACATCACCTGGATGACCTATATGCGCAAGCTTATCAAGGACAACCACGTCAACCACACCTTCTGGTGCTTCAACGCAAATTCGGGCGACACGGGCGGACTTGTGCTGGACGACTTCACCACATGGGACACCGAGAAGTACAACTTCGTCAAGGAGGTGCTCTGGCAGCAGGGCGGAAAGTTCGTCGGCCTTGACCACGAGATCAGCCTCGGCGACAACGGCATCGCCCTCAAGGACGCCAAGAGCCTGAGCTGAAAAACCGCTCCCCCGGCACTTGACGAATCAGCAAAAATATGCTATCATAATATTTGAAGATATTATTATATGATCTTCGGATCGGAGGTATCATAATGGCAAAGAAACAAGACTTTGACTACATCTGGACAGACAAGAAGCGCACCCTTTTCGGACTGCCTATCTCCTTTACAAGATATTTTCTGACAGAGGACAAATTCATCACGCGAAAGGGCTTTCTCAGCCTCGAAGAGGACGAGCTTGATCTTTACAAGGTAACGGACAAGAAGCTGGTGCTGAAATTCTTCCAGCGCATCTTCAAGTGCGGCACGATCATCATGAACGTTAAGGACGTTGATACCCCCATAAAGGAGATCAGGTCCGTAAAGGTACCGAGACAGGTGCTTTCGATGCTCGACAAGCAGATAAATATCAACCGCGACAGATACAACATAAGAGGACGCGACATGATCGGGCTTGGGGGTGGTCACCCGGGTTTTGACCAAATGGACGCCATGGATCAGTTTGACCATGACGTCCACGACTTCGACGACCACAGCGATATCGGCTGAGAGCGGAATATACTGAATTTAATATCCCACCTTTGCGGGTGGGATATGTTTTTATCCGAGGTGTGAAAATGTTTAGCATTGATAAGCTTCACTCGCTGACCGCGTGGTACGAGCGGCTGAGGGAGTGCGGCCTGCCCGTGCTGATCTACGGCATGGGGACGGGCTGCGAGAAGGTGCTTGCGGCCTTTGAAAAACACGGCATCAGGTGCAGCGGCATCTTCGCCAGCGACGACTTTGTGCGCGGCCGCGAGTTCTGCGGCTTTCCCGTTACAACGCTTGCCGAGGCCGAGGAGCGCTTCGGGGACTTTGCAGTGGCTGTGGGCTTCGGGACTTCCCTGCCCGGGATAATGCAGCGCATAGACAGCATCGCCGAGCGGCACCTGCTCGTATATCCCGACACGGCGGTAGCAGGCAGCGAGCACTTTGAAAAGGAGCGCCTCCGCGAGCTCTCACGCGAGTGTGAAAAGGTATACTCCCTGCTTGCGGACGAGAGGTCGCGCCTGACCTTCGAGGCGGTGCTGAGCTTCAAGATCACAGGCGACAAGGAATATCTTAAAGCCGTATTCTGCGATACCGACGAGCTCTACGCCCTGCTCGCCCCTGACAGCAGCGAGATCTGCTTTGACGCCGGCGCCTACACGGGCGACACGATCGCGGAGCTGCTTGCACACACGGGCGGAAGCTTCGAGCGCATCTACGCCCTTGAGCCTTCAAAAAAGAATTTTCAGAAGCTTGTGAAGAACTGCCGCGGTCTTGACGGCATCTCGCTCTACAACGCAGCCGCCGCCGAGGCCGACGGAACGGTATACTTCACGGACGGCGCAGGCCGCCAGCAGGCTGTCACAGACTCGCCCGAAAGCGGCAGGCCGTGTGCCGCTCGCAGCGTTGACAGCATTCTGAACGGCAGGAGATGCACATACATCAAATATGACGTTGAGGGCGCCGACCGCCCTGCCCTGCTCGGCAGCAGGAGAACTATAGAGGCTTACTGTCCAAAAATCAGGACAGGTGTATATCACAGGCCCTACGACATCATCACCCTTCCGCTGCTGCTGCACGAGATGCAGCCTGCCTACAGGCTCTTCCTGCGCCAGCAGGTCTACTATCCCGCCTGGGAGACCGAGCTCATCGCGCTCCCCTGAAACAAAAAACGTGCCGCCTGCGGCTGCGACCTCACGGGTCACGCTGCATGGCGGCACTTGTGTTATCTGCTGTTTTGCGTCAGCCAAAGACGAACTCGCCGATCCTGTCGTAGATCCCAGAGAGCTCGCGGAGCATTGCGATCACGCTGTCGAGCTGCTCGCGTGTCATACCGATACGCTCAGTAAACGCCTCGATGAACTGCTGCTCGAACTCGTCGATGCTGTCGTCCGAGAGCAGCAGGCCTGCGGTCTCGATCAGGATTATCTTCAGCTCGCTTTCGGAGCTGAGGGCGATGAGCTTGTCCGCAAGACCCGAAAGCTCGTTTTTCTCCTCATATCTTACGGGAATGTGCATCTCCTCGCAATACTGGTCGATAGTCAGCTTCTCGTCCGCCGAAAAGTCGTCGTTTGCCTTGGAGGCGTGTATGCAGAGGTCGAGGAAAAGCTCCTTCTGCTCGTTTGAAAGTCTGTTAAGAAACATAGATCATTCTTCCTTTCGCTGATTATTTCAGATCGCCGCGATGAGCTCGGCGTAATAGGTGCCTGTTCTGCTGGGCGAGGGCACGCGCTGTATCTTGATGTCGATATCGCGGAGCTTGTCGATGAGCGCCCTTGCGTGGGGCTTTGTGACCTCCCTGACGATGATGACATCGCTCTCCATTCTCAGCTTTGTCAGCAGCGGCTCGACTTGCTCCTCGGTCACGGGCAGCAGCTCAAAGAGCCTGTCCCCGAGCCTGTAGCGATAGGAGAAATACCCTCCGGCGTCGCCCTTGAGCACGACGTCATAGCGCGAGCCGTCGTACTCGAAGCCTCTGTCCGAGCAATAGTCGGCGGCGGTCTTCATTCTGTCGGCGGCGGTGGCGTAGTCTATCCTGCTCATTCCCTCGCCGTAGTCGTCGTCCGCGAGCTTTACCTGACACATATCATACAGCAGCGACATCAACTGTACCAAATTCTGGACTGCAAATTTTTGAGCATCGCCAAAGCCGTTCCAGTCGGTCTTGCCGTTTTTCTGATACATCTGATCGAGGACGGCTTCGTGGCGCTTGCACAGATCGAAGATACTTGCGAGCGACTGTGTGTACTGCTCGGCGAGTATCTGCAAGGTCTCGTAATAATCGAAGGCTGCGAAGAGCTTCTTTTCGCTCTCGGCGGCGTTCTGAGCGGAAGTCTCGGCGTCCTGCGAGAGCTCGAGGGCTGCGTCCTGCGGCAGCATCCACTCTCCTGCCGAAGAGATATGCTGCGAGAGGAACCACTTCGGGTCGGCGGCGGCTTTTCTTATGCCGTCGGGGTCGAAGGGCGGCATAGCGGCATTGACGACCGAGAGGTCGGCGATATTCCGCGGCTTATTCGCAACGCGGTCAAAGCGCTCGAGGGCGCTGCCGAAGCTTCCGACGATCTCCTCCTGCAAGCTTTCGAGCGCCTGCATAGCGCCGGCGCACTCGCTCTCCTTAGACTTTAGCTTAGCGATATTTTTTTCCTGCTTTTTAACGGCCTGCCTGACCTTCTCTCCCTTAAAACTGAACACTCCGATAAGAAACGGCAGCGGCATAGCTTTCCCTCCTTGTTTTATTTTTTATCATTATAGCATACTTTTTGTGACTTGTAAAGACAGTAAGTGCCAGTGCGCATGGTGCTAGCGCGCACTGCGCAATTCGCGTGAGCACTCGCAAGCTCGTTTACAACTGTGTGAGCCGCGAAGGCTCCCCCGCGATACGGTGGCTCGGATATGGGCTTGTGGGTGCCTGCGTATGTTTTACAATATCCCCGCCTGGAGCGAGCATTTTTCCAGAGCCAAACCCCTTCTGCCGGCCCGAAAAATTACGCTGTCAGCATAATCTCTTTACGTTTTGCACAAAGAATGCCCCCCTCCCGTTGTGCATATATATAAAATTCCAC
>OCTW013371768.1_pt1 | contig 11078 bp, 7 predicted proteins | sample 1539671 | NCBI WGS metagenome assembly OCTW01 (sample SAMN02144230, study PRJEB22623) | gut metagenome | biome: sheep rumen | host: Ovis aries | place: New Zealand | reverse complement strand
TGATTCAGACACCAGTCTCTTGTCTTGTAGTATAGGTCGTGATACAGTTCAGACATTGCCATATTGTTCTTGTTATAGTGCTGCCAGCATTTCCAATTGACTACTAATGCAAGTTCAGTAATATATACTGTGTCTTTCTTCCACTCTTTGAATGCATTGTTGTATGTCTGTTGTACAGCATCAAGTCCAAACAAATCTGCTATTGTGAAGTCCTGCCAGAAGGTGGTCTTCATTTCATATCCATTTTCAAGAATCTGTCCCATTGCTGTTGTTCAATTTGATTAGTAACTCTTTTATTTCTCTTATCTCTTGTACTAAAAGAGGTAGTTGCCTTGCAACCACCTCCATGAATCTCTGTTCTAGTATAGTCATAGGATTGAGTTCTTCATTGCTTGTAACTTAGCAATCTCTGCATCCAGTCTGTCAATCTCTGTCTGCTTGAAGTTGTTGATAAACTCTGTACAATACTTCATGACTTCTTGTGCATCCTGAACAGTTGCATGTCTCTTCTCAAAGAGGTCTTTCACTCTGTTGACCATCTTACTGTGTTCTCTCCACTCTTCAATCTGCTTGTTGCGCTGAATGTAGTGTTTGATCTTAGCAACCTGTTCTTCCACACTGAGGTTCATGAATCTCTTGTACATGATTTTCGGTACAACATTGATGTTCTCATTGATGAACTGTACTGCTTCGTTGTTCTCTACTGCGGTGTTTTCAACTTTGTTGTTAATCACCTGGTTCTTGTTTTCTTTCATTGTTTTGAATTTTAAGTTATTAATAATGTTATGTCAAATCAATTATGTTTGATTGACAATGCAAAATTAATACTTTTCTACAAAACGTAACACATTTTAAGATAATCTTTATATTTTGTTAATAAAATCTAATATCAGATTAACAGGTTTTAATTAAAAGCCTATAAATCAGGCATTTACAATAAAAAAGAGGAATAACCTGAATTATTCCTCTTCAATTTCTTCTTCATCTTTGGTATTATCATTAGAAAGATATTTGATTGTCTTATATTTATATGTATAATCAATTCCTATTAGTGAACCAGAGAATGTGAATACTTCTCCTAATGCTGTAAGTACAGATGTATCGATTACACCAGTAGGTGGCAAGAAAAGTCCAACCCATAATAAGACAACACCTACAATTGCTAATATTACACCTAACCAAAGTTGAATGTTCATTTTCTCTTTTACTGTTATCTTCTTCATTGTCTTATTGTAATATCTTTCCAATTAAAAATAAACATTTCTATTGTCTATTATCTATTATCCACAATAGAATTGCAACCAGTAATTACCATCAAATATAAACATATTAGCAGTATTGTTTACACTTGCAGATGATTGTGGTGAATTACCATTAGATGCTATTATTTTATTATTGCATCGTACATTGATTGTCTTCTGTGAATAGTCTTTTACATATATTGTCCTTCCTGCATAAGTACTGAATGGCAAGTCTAAATATCTGTCACTTGTCATTGAATTGTTTGCAATAATCAATTCATCATCATCAGTAATAGTATAGTTTGAGTCAGGCATTACTCTTACATTCTTAGCATCAAGTCCAACCCAGTCACCATTAGGATTCATTTTCTTTATTACATTGTCTGTTACTTTGAATCCAGCATTACCATATTTGATATATGTTCCTTCTGCACCAATATATACTGTCTTGTTATTTCCAAAGTTGCTGCCTATTCCATCATATCCTATCAATGTGAATGCATCGTTGATTGGTACATTTACATGATAATTCAATGTTGCTTCAACTATCTTTTCTTCATTGTTTATAATATAGAATCTTATTACTGCATAGTTCTGAATTGATATGATTGAGTCAGATGTTGTAGTATATGTTGCTTCTCCATCAGTGAATGTTATTGTCTGTTTATATACTCCATCTTCATATACAGACCAATTAGTATTAGCAGTCTCTATTATTATGCCAGAAGTAATAGGTCTACCATCATTCATATAAGAATAGCTTACATTATTAAGTGTAATAGTTGTTCCTGACTTTACTTTGCCTATTGTATTGGTAAATCTGAATTGTCCTACATACCATGTTTGTGGTGGGTCTACAGTTGACACTTTAACTAAGCCTGAATTGTATACTGCATTAGCAATATAGTCAATAGCTGTTCTATTTACAAACTCATTATAAGTACCTATACTTTGCGCCGTAATCAAAGTAGTTCCACCTATTCCTTGTAAAGTAAATCCTTGGTCTGTCTGATTCAATGTAAGATTACCATTTATAATAGTATTACCATTCAAAGTAATCTGTCTATTATCAATGTCAATTCCTGTATTTCCAACAGCTAATAAGATTTCATTTGCTGTCTGTACTATTTGTGAAGAAAGCATTTGTGCATTGATGTCAAATTGACTTGGAGTCTCACCTAACTCTAATTGTGGACGATAGAAAGCATCTTCTAATTCTTCATCTTGCATGCTTGCACTTATTACATAATAAGCATCAGCTGTTGCAGTGAATGTGTAGTATATTCTTGGATTGTCCAAATAAGTATCATCACCATCATAATGTCTTACTGTCTGAATATAGTTGGTGAAGTTTACTGGCAACTGATTTGTTGCTGAATATGCTACACTAATATGTGGATTAAATTCTGAATAGAAGCTGAACACATACTTTTCACCCTGTTTTAGTTTTATTACGTTGCTAAATATATCATAATAGTCATGACCATCCCATACAGAGTGTGAAATATCATATCCTTGGTATTCTTCATTATATACTGCTGCTGTATGGTCTGCTTTTGTCCATCCATATAAATTAATCAATTGTACACCACTATAATTAGAAACTGTTGAACTTATTCCATCTGCTCTTATTGTGAGATTAGATATAGCAGTTGTATTCTGGCCGATTGAAGTTGTATGACTTTCTACAGTTGCTTCTATTTCATCATATTGCTGATTCAATGTAGATATAGCATTTGTATTAGAGTCAATGTCTTCTCTGCATCCTTGTACAGTTGAAGTAATCTCATCTGTAATAGTCAATGTTGCTGCAGGTGCTAATTGTGCATATACTATTCTTTGGTCGTATACTGTTCCATTACTGTCTACTAATTCAATTTCAAGATAAGTCACTCTGTCATTTGAAGTCCACCAATTGTATTGATAGTCTGAATTAGTATATGATGGAGTAGTAGTATTGACAGATAGATTAGTCCAAGTGTTTATAATAGATACTGTATAATGTGGTTTGAATCTTACATAATATCCATTCAATGATGCTGTAATTTGTTCTACTGTTGTTCCTACATTATGGATAATATTATATCTAAGACTTACACCTAATGTTGAGTTATGGTCGATTGGTGCGTTCTCAATAATTGGAATCAATTTATAGCTATCTGCATTTATTCCATCATTTCCTTTAAGTCTTGCCCATGTATAGTCTGAATAAGTCAAAGTAGCATCACTTTCTGTATGATTAGAACAAAAACCTATATATAAAGCATTGTTGAAATATGTTTTGCTAAAATTTTGTCTACCATCTGCACTATTTGAATATGCTTGGTGTACATAAGTAATTACACCTTCACCAACATCTGCTATAAGTTGCTCAATATCATCACCGGTATTTGTTGTGAATTTGCCTTTGAATTGATTAAGACCATTAGATATTATATTGATTCTATGACTACTAAGATTATAGTCATTTATTCCATCATATTGAATTAAGAATGGTGCATCAATTGTACTGTCAAGATAAGGATTATTATAAGCACCAATAGTAATAGCTGCTTGTCTTGTTGTATCTGTTCTGTTACCAAGCATTACTATTTCATCACCTACTTCTGGTATGCTATTTGAATGTGATTCTTTGTCTGTGTCTGACAATATTATCCAATGACAATCTACTGTCTGTCCATCTATTTCAACTTGCTCAACTGATTGACTTACATTTGTACATAATCTCCAATAGAATTTATTGTCTACATTATAGCTTACACCTTCTGCAACATTGAATGTCTGGCAGACTATCTGGTCGTTTATCTCAAAATTCTGGTATATCTTTCTGTCTTCATCGGATGCTCTGAAATAGCATTTATAGCCACCATTGTTTTCTAATGTGACTACTTTTGTTAAAGTGGCATTCGCAGGGGTTATGATTATTTGCCCCTGCGCTGCCTTGATTTCATCTATGATTAATTTAAAGAAATGAGCTGCCTTAGTGACAGTCAAATAGTCAGTAGTTATGTTCTCTGACAATAGATTAGTAATTGTTGCGTTTATTGCTTGTAATGTATTTGCATCAACTGTAGTAGCATTTACTAAAGTTGAGTTAATAGTCTCATTGTCTATTGTAGTTATGTCTGCATAAGTTGTTGTGATTGTACCTGCAACAAGTTGTCCATCAATATCTGCTGTATTAGCTTCAATATTGTCAGCAGATAAATTACCAGTTATTGTTGCAGTATTTCCTTGTAATGTATTTCCTTTAATTGTTCCAATGCTTTCTAAGTCACCATCTATGTCTTGTGTATGGTCATGATATTGTCCCCAAAGATATACACCTCTAGTTGAGTTTACACTTCCACCACCATTTACAACTGTTATGTTAGCAAATCCATTTGAAGTTGTCTGACTTGAATTGCCACTATTTGTTTTTTTGCTGAATTTCTTTATTGTAATCATATTTCTCTAAGAGTTAAATTTTTAGTTTTATTTCTTACATCAAATTCTTCTGCTAATGTAATGAATTGTTTATTTAATGCTGTACTTGTATATACATTCTTCCAGTCTACATTAGCAATATGTAAGTTTGTGTCTAATCTAATCTTTGGACTTGAATAGTTATTATAATATTGATTTATATAATGCTCTTCTGCTTTGCTATTCTTTTTACTTGGAACTGTTTCCCATTTATTGTATATTGTAGCAAGTGGAAGATTAGTAGATGTATTTATTACTGCATTCATATTGACTGCTTGCTTTATACCTAATTCTAAGCATTCTGCACTACTTAGTTGTGTAATGAAATCAAAATCAATATCATCTTTCTTATTGATATAATTATCTGTCTCATCACTCATATAAATCAATTCATTGTCTTCTGTAATATCATTTAATCCGCTATTAGTATAAACTTTACATTCAAAGTCTTCTATTATGATATTCTCTGTATGTGCTAAAATAAATCTAGCATCAGAACTCCATTGTGTATGTCTCCAAAAACTGGGATGTCTTCTGGTAACTTGATTCCATAATAAGTTAATTGGACCTAATATTCTGAAAATAACAGCACCACTAATGTTATCACTTTTCTTAATAGGAATTGCTGTACCTTCAGCATCAACATTCATAGTGTAATCTATTGTGTTTTGTATGTCGTATTCCTGACCTATAATAAAATCATTCAACTTAGGATTTACACCTATGCTAAAAGTTGTCAGGGTGTAAGTTTGTCCATCAACCGTTACTGTTGGTTCGTGTCCTAACTCATACCATTTAAATGTACTGTTTCCATATTCATCAATATCTTCTTCTACTAATCGTTTATTACCGATTATCAATTCACATTCTAATATAGGAAGTTTTGCATATAAGTCACCTGTCTGCCCTTCTGCACTATATTTATATTCATATCCTTTTGCTGATTTATCGGAAGTCCACGGTTGTAGGTTAGCAGAGCCATCAGTCAAATAAGTCAATGGTTTATCTGTAGGATTGATTTGTGTCCAGAATTTTCTAGTATAATATCTACCTTCACCATTATTATCTGATTTAATAAGGTTGTTTGGAATAATACCTAATTCATCATATCTTGGAACTTGTGCTACACTTCCTTCTGTTCTTGGAGCATTACCTACTCTTATTGCTTCAAAGTTATTGTTCTTATTAGCAGTAGATGTGCTGCTTTCATATTGTATTGGTTGGAATAATAATCGACCTGAAAATACTAAGTAGTTAATAGTATCATCATCAATTGGACTGAATACACCACCACTATTATTAGCAACATATTCTGCCATTCCACTATGTGATTGTATTGTAGCATCTGATGGTGCATGTGTATTTTCATTAGATGTTTCGTTCCCATTAATTGAAATAAATAAATATGGCTTCATATCCACTTTACTAATTGGTGAATTATCTGCTACTGAACTACCTTTATGCTCAACACTACCAAACTTAAATATATAAGGTACACAACTATGTGTTCTTAGATATTTTGCTAATTTCCATTGATTTATATATCTGCCATTTGATTGTTCTGCTAATGAATCTACTACATTTACTCCATCATAATAAAATTTCCAATTCTTATTATTCATTGCTTGTATAAACCAATCTACTGTCTTACAATCTGCATAATTGTCTGACCTACCTTTTACTATTGCATTAAAAGCACTATTAGCATGATTTCCACTACCTTCACTTATATACTCAGTCATATATAGTTGTTTTCCACTATATAAAGAAGTCAATGAGTCTTTTTCTAATGGACTAGTAATTACAGTATCTTGTGAATCTAAATTACATTTGACACTAATTTGATTATATACATCATCTATTGTTATTTGTGTTCCATTGTCGGCATGCATATCACTTGTTATGCTAATGTCTACTGCTGCTAATGTTGTTGATGTATTAGTAGACAGATTCAGCCAAGATGTATTCTTGTTCTTTATGCTGTCCCAATCAAAAATGTATATATTCTTGCCATGTTGTACAATATGCAGATTTAAGTATTTCAATAAGGACTCTAAACATTCTTCGTAAGTCCATATATCATCAAATTCTTCACCTACAATAATCTGTTCTGACACAGAAATATCATTGAAGACAGTATTTAGTTTATTAGATGAAATTCCCTTTGATTTGTCGTAATATAAAGTGACATCTAAACCAGTAAACATCAAATCTAATATTGACTTTATTGTGACATTTGCTGCTGCATTCTTTATTGTAGGATAATTAGTAAGATTTGCATTCTTATAGTTATAATATTGTAAAGTAGACAGAACATCAATACAATTTACTTCAAAATCATCTAATGGTGAAGAATAAGGTTGATTATATGTGTTTGGATCAACATAACCATAGAATAAGTATGAATTGCCCTTCTTTATCTCAACCTTTACACTTCGACTATTATCAGCAAAGAAAAGATTACCAACATAAGATGTAGTTAGTAATGATATTTTTGCTGATTTTCTAATTATAACATTGAATAAGTCATCATTGTTAGTTGTAATTGTAATAGGGTCGCCAGCAAATACAATATCTTCACCTATTTCAATTATTTGTTCTGAACCATCATCTTTAGTGAAAATGACTGTAATCAAACTATTGTCTATATCTCTGAATTGTCCTCTTATTATCATATTACTTTATTCCAATGTTTTTGCCTGTCTTCATTTGACCTTTTCCGAAGTTCTTTAGACTACCATATATGTCAGAGCCTTTTAACTTAAAGTTTATTGTTGGTGTTTCAATATTTGAACTACCAAAGTCACCGTTTTCTATTGCTCTGAATAAGTTGCTTTGTTGGTGTCCTGTAAGAACCATTTCACCTGCATTTAGTCTAGCTAAAACTCTATCACCATGGGTTGAACCACCTGATACTATACCACCTTGTGCAAATGATTGTAATGTAGCTGATGCAGCATGTTGTGCTGCCATTGCTGCCATCATTTGACTTATAAAACCAATTGATGTAGGAACACCAACAAATGGAATTGCTGCATGTGCTGCAAATATTTGTGCTGCTGCTAAATCTAATGTTGCTGCTTCCTGTGCTCTTAATGCTACTGCCGCTGCTGTCGCTGATACTGTCTCTTCTGCATCTGCTGCTACTTTTCCCTGTGATGCTGTTGTTGCTGCTATTGTTCCTGCTGCTTCTACTGTCTTAGAAACACCTAATAGATTAGAAACTAATTCCATTGTTTTTTCTATTGCAATAATAGCATTCATCACTGATTCTGCTATTTGTAAAACGGCAAGAAATTTTTTCCAATCACTTTGATTTTCGTCGATAGCATTACTTAAATTATCGAAAGAATCGACAACAGAATCAACTGCTTCAAATGACTGTATTGTGGTATCAAAATCTGTTTTAAATTTATCTATATTAGTTTCAAACTCTATATGAATTGGTTCTAAACCTAATTTCTTTAATTCTTTATTTATTTCATTTATTTGCTCTTTTGCGGTCTTCTTATCTATCAAACCAATTTCATAGTCAGATTGAACTTGTTGCATCTGTGAAATAGCATTCTCATAACTAGCACGTTTATCATCTATTGAACCTTTTTCTATATATGTAGGAGTTACTTTTGCTTTTATTGTTACTTCACCTTGTGTTATAGTGTCTAATTGATTTTGAAGTTCTTGTTTCTTTGTCTCTAATTGTATTCTAGCACCAATATTGATTACTTCATTATCGAGTATATTGTTTATCTTCTGAATCTCTTGTTCTAGATATGCAACACTACCTTCTAATGGTTCTTTTAGTTTCTCTGCATATGCTTTTGCTTTAACATATTCTTCTGCCATCTCTTTTGTTGCTTCACCGATTTTCTGATTCTCTAAATAAACAGTTTTCAGTGCTTCTGCAACAGATTCAGCATGTTGTTCAATAGTGATTAAACCATCTGCTAATTGTTGATTGAGATTTGCAATACTATTATTATAGTTAATATCAATTTCTAATGACTTGAAACTAGATTCTGCTGCCTCATATAGTTTCTGTGCATTTTGAATTTTTTCTTTTGTTGCTTTGCCTGACGATAATAAGTAATTGTAATGTTCTTTTTCAAGTTCAAGTATTTTAGAACGATATGTTATTTCATCTATTACCTTATCATTAAATTGTTGTTGTAATGATGCTTTGTTCTTATCATACTTTGTTTGTTCTTCTACTGCTTTATCAACTTGTGGTGTTACTTTTCCTCCACCTCCTCCGCCACGTGGTGCTTTAGGTGTTGTTTGTTTTTGTTTTCCTGTTACAGCATCAATGATATTTTGTGGTTTTTCTTTTTCAATAAGTCTATCATATGCTCTACGTCTATTCGTCAAGTCTTTAAGTGCTGCAGTTTGTTGTTGAATTTCTTTTGTTGTTTTTACTATTTCTGCGGTGTTTATGTTATATCTGTTTTGCGCTGCTAAATACTCATTACTTCTACCACCCTGCCATGTCGGACCACCTTGTTTTGAAGTTCTCGCCATCTCTGCTCTATCATGTATAGCATTGTTTTGCTTTCTTCTGAGTTTATCTCTCTTCTCTTCTAAATCTAATTCTCCTTTTATTTGTTCCTTTTCAAGTTCTTTACCTACTTCTAACAATGCCATTGCTCTCTGTAAGTCTTTAAGTGCGGCGATATGTGCATAAATAGCATTCACTGCTTCATATTGAACTACTCCTTCCTGACTTATTGTAGCATTGTATTGTGGAACAATTTGCTTTAGTTGATTATATGCATTGATTTTCTCCTGATAAGTAGCATTAGTCGAATACATGACATTATGTAAAGCATTTATCTTATTGATTTCATCTGCTATTGAGTCAATATTTTTCACTCTTGCATCATACACCATCTGATGTAATGACTTACTCTTCTCTGTCTCATTATTTAGTTCTTTTTGTTGTTTGTTACTATTTGATGTAGCAAAAGCATAAGTTGCTAATGCACCTGCACCAACAATAAGTAGTCCTGTAAAGTCTCCTAACAGTGCCTTACCAATAGCCTTAGTAATATTCCAAACCTTCATTGCTCCATTATTAGCAACAGTCCCTGCTGTGTTAACACCTGTTGCGGCTGTGTTTGCATTTGTTGAAGCTGTTGAAGCTATCATTCTAACTTCTTTCAGTTTCAACATTAAAGCACTATCTTTGTTTAAGGCATTGGCTACCGTCTGAACGCCATTCAATATAGCTAATGCACCTTGTACCTTCTGAATTGCTTTTGCTGCATCTTCATTCTCAGCACCAAATAATGCCATGACACCAGTTGCAACAGTTCCAACAGCTGCTAGACCTTGAAATGCTTGTATACCTGCTTGTAATGATGCAGTATCATTTGCAAATCTTTGTGTTGCTGTACTTGCATCTGCTATAGCATCTTTTATTCTACCTGCTGCTTGTGCAACTTGTGTAAACTGTTCAGTATTAGACATTCCATTGAAGTTCATTTGTGCCATTAATTGCTGCAAGTCTCTAAGCTGACGTTTCAATGGTGCTGTACTATTGATAATCTTATTGAACTTTGCATCAATTTTTTCTGTAGCGGTCTGTCCTTTGCTGCCTAAATCATTTAGTTCTGTCTTTACTTTATTTATAGTTGATGACAAGTTGTCTTGTCCGCTTAGTCTAACTACATAATCTGCCATATTACTTTTTCTTTAGATAAGTTTGTGCCATTTTATTCATGCGTTCTATGTCTTCTTTTGTTATCTTAGTATCACCTTCATCTTTGAATTCTTCTTCATTATCCCATGGTAGCTTTACTATATCATCATAATGTAGTTTCTTTGTAGATTGTACTTGTGCAGTAACGTAAGATATTAGTCTTGCTTGTTCCCATTGTTGTTTATATGCATAATGACAATATTTCAATGCTGCACTAATTTCATACCATTCCATTTCATCTAAAACGTATGATGGGGAATAATGACATTGCATTACTAAGATAGCATAGACCTCACTAATGCTTAGCTTTTTTTTTATTGTCTTCTCCTTCTTCTACTACTTCAAATAATTTGTCTTTCTTTTCTTCATCCAATAATACTTTGCTGAATTCTTCTAATTTTTTCGGATCATTGTCTAATGCATCAATGAATTCATCCCAATCAATTACATTATTGGGATTATTAGCTAAAATAATAGAATAATAGAAGATATAGTTGTCTAAAAGAGTCTCTAATTTAAAACTCTTTCCAGTTATCTGTTCAAAAATAAACAATGCTCTTATAGTATACTTTACTTTGTATACTTTATTGTTAAGTGTAATTTCTTTCATTTCTTTAAATCTAGATGTTTTTAAAAAAGGGAAATGTGTTTGTCACACTTCCCTTGTATAGTTA
>OCTW011467680.1_pt1 | contig 11080 bp, 13 predicted proteins | sample 1539671 | NCBI WGS metagenome assembly OCTW01 (sample SAMN02144230, study PRJEB22623) | gut metagenome | biome: sheep rumen | host: Ovis aries | place: New Zealand | reverse complement strand
ATAAACAAAGAAACTCAATTTGCATTAGACTATTTAGGAATTGAAGCACCAGAACTAATAGAAAAAGTTGAAGATGGTCAAAAAGTTATTTTAGTAGACCATAATGAAGCAGCACAAAGTGTTGAAAATAGAGAAAACGCAGAAATAATAGCTGTAATAGATCATCATAGAATTTCTGATTTTAATACAGCCAAACCACTATATTATACAGCAAAACCATTTGGATGCACTTCAACAATATTATATGAAGAGTTCAAAGAATTAAATATAGAAATAGAGAAAAAAGAAGCTATATTAATGCTTAGTGCTATTATTTCAGACACATTGTTATTAAAATCACCAACGTGCACAGAACACGATTTAAAAGCATTTGAGGCATTAGAAAAAATAGCAGGGATTGACGCAAAAGACTATGGGTTAAAAATGTTAAAAGCAGGAACTGATACAAGTGCATTAAGCGCAAAGGAAATAATAGATTTAGATGCTAAAGAATTTGATGAAAAAGGCAAGAAAATTATAGTTGCACAAGTAAACACAGCTGATATTAATGACGTATTTTCTAGAAAAGAAGACCTTTCATTTGCAATGGAAAAAGAAATTGCAGATAAAAACTTAAATCTATGTATACTAGTTATTACAGACATAATAAATACAAATTCTAGAATAATTGCACTAGGAAAAGACAAAGAATTAGTTGAAAAAGCATTCAACCAAAAATTAGATGTAGACGATTCTATGTTATTAGAGGGCGTAGTTTCAAGAAAGAAACAAATTGCGCCACCTTTATTAGCAGTTTTATAAAATATAATCTAAAAACACGTTTAAAATTGAATTTTTAATAAATTTAACAAAACACGCTTAAGCATTTTTTAATAAAAAACAACAAAATACGCTTAAAATTGCACTTTTATAAAACCTAATAGAACATTTATTGTAGTTTTTAAAATGGAATCAACCCCATTTTGGGATGATTATAATAAAAAGTTTCATATATTGATTAATGCTTATATATTATTTCAAAATGTGAGATATTATTGTAAGTTATTCATATTATCTTAAAATGGTGTGATCATATCACGAGTATTCATAATTATTTCAAAATTGGGGTTGACAAACTTGATTTGTCGCTGTATAATAAAAATGTTCTAAATTTTTGAAACGCAGATATGGCGGAACTGGTAGACGCACAGGACTTAAAATCCTGCGGTAGCAATACCATCCCGGTCCGATTCCGGGTATCTGCACCATTAAAACCTCAAGTAGTTCGTAAGACATGCTTGAGGTTTTAATTTTAAAAATAGCGCAAAGTTCTAACAAAAGTTCTAACACTTTTCTAAAATTAGAATTTTTATAAATAGTTAGAAATGTATTTTTTAAAACAAGAATATCGTAAAGTTTGTGTAAACTTTAAACTTCTTATGATATTAAACATAAATATTCAAACATTGCCATTACTCTGCCAAAACTCTGCCATTACTCTGTCATTTTATATTTTTTATTTGGGTCTTTTTCACTTTTTCCAACCATTGCAATAGTATTATTATTAACTAATTTCTTCAAAATTCTTCTAGCAGTTCTATCTGAAATTTTAGTTTCTTCGATTATATCTTTTGCACCAATTAGAACATTTTTCTTTACACATTCAATTATTTTTAATTCATTTTCAGAAAGTAATAGTTGTGATTTATCTGTCATTTCTTTTGAGTTCATTAATTCATCAATAGTATCATTAATAATTTTTAGCATAAATTCTATAAACTCTGTTGAATTTCCAGCATTATTGCATTTTTGAATAGTTACATAATATTCTTCTTGATTTTTCTTTATCATGCTTTCAATAGGTAAGTAAGCAAATGCTTTTTCCCAATGTGATAAGATTGCAGTTTGCCATAATCTCGCAGTTCTACCATTTCCATCATGAAATGGATGTATAAAAACAAATTCATAATGGAATATAGAAGATAAGATAAGGGGATTTATTGTATCTTTAACTTCATTCATCCAATTAAATAAATTATCCATTAAAATTGGTACCATAGTGTGAGGTGGAGCCATAAATATTTGTACGTTTCCGTCAAATACAGCTTCGCCATGATTTCTAAATTTACCTGCATCTTTTTCAATTAAAAATGTTAGTATTCCATGTATTTTCTTTAAATCTTCCACAGAGTAAGGATTTACTTTATCAATTTGTTCATATGCTTCATAGGCATTTTTTACTTCTTGTATATCTTTTTGTTCTCCAATTACAGGCTTACCATTTATTACATCTTCAACTTGAAATAGTGATAATTGATTATTTTCAATGGCAAGTGAGGAATGTATTGATCTTATTCTTGATTTTCTTCTTAATTCAGGATACTTATTTAAATTTTCAAAATAGTTTGCTTCTCCAATTTTTTTCATTATATCTGATACATAATTTAACATTTTATCAGTAATTGTGTATGGTGGATAATTAATTTCCATATTCAACCTCCCAATAATGTGGATTTAATTAATAAAATTATTTTTCTTTTGATATGATGTAAAAAATAAATATCTAAAACAAACATTTATAGAAATGATTTTCTTATGAACATTATATCAAAAAATTTAAAAAATGTAATAAAATATAAAATAAAAATTTTAATAACACCAATTTATTATAATTTAGTCGATTCAATCGTTTATAATATTGGCAATAATGACTTTGACTTTTCTAATTATGCTTTTTTTCATTATAATTTATCATAAATCCTTATTTTTTACAACAAAATTTCTAGTTTATATAGTGCAAAACATGAAAAACACCGAGATGCAATATTCTTAAATGGAAAATATTATGATAAACTAACCATGGATATTCTAGACAGTGAATTTAAGCGGGATTACATTAAAAACAAGAACGTGAAATAACACAAAATTAATATAAGAAATAAAACAAACAATACAATTTTTTTACATAAACAAATTATATAAATAAAAATTCTGGTGCACCAGAAGGGATTTGAACCCCCAACCGTTCGGTTCGTAGAGTAATTTTAGAGCATAATTCATAAATTCTTATAATGGTTCATTTATAGGCATTTGATAGCTTAAAGTATTGAAAACAGTGGGATATTGAAAAATTGAAATGGTTTGATATGAATTAAAATAAATTGAAAAGAATTATTATAATGCCTCGTTTTTGGGGAAAATTGGGGAACTCATTTTTCTGTTTTGGGGAAAAATTGGGGAAACTTTCTAATATCATAAAACTAGCACTTACACTAGATTTTAAGTGTTAGTTTTTCTATTTTTATCAATTTTAAAAAATAAAATGTAAAATATGATTGTAGGGTAAAAGCTACAAGGAAGAAATCCGAGAAAAATACGAAAGCGAAAATCAATATAAACAGAAGCATAAGATTATACTTTTTTAATGAAGCACTCTATATATAACTGAAATATGTTATTATAGAGTGTTATTTATATAGTAAAACAGATATAATCATGATGGCTATAAGATAAAAACTCTTTACAAATCTTGAAATTTATGTTGACTTTAGTAATAAATGATGTTATCCTTGAGACAGAATTGAAAGTCTGAAACCTTTGATATAAGCTGAATATAAAGGTTATACATATACAATATACACCTTTATTTTTAACCAGAATACACCAAAATTCAATTTAAATACTAAAGATATATCCAATTATTATTTTAACTGCCTACCCCCTGTTTTTAGGCTTTTAGAAACTAAAGAAAATTAAATAAAAATACTTTTATAAAGAGATAAGTTAGAGATTTGGCTCAGAGCTTACACCAACCTACAATTTGCAAGGTGGTTCAACCAAGATTAGATAAAAGGAATATACAAATTGCTGATTTTAGAATTATATTCCTAGAATCAGCTTTTCTATACCCTTAATAATAAAACTATAATGGAGGTATTAGTGTGTTAGATGAAACAATTGAAAGAATGAAATTACTAAAACTACATTCTAATGTCATAAGAGAATTTAAAGAAGAACATAAATTAAATAGGTCAGAGTCAAAGTTAGGTATTCTTTATTGGCTAACAGATGAAGAACAAGAATTAGTAACAGATTTCGAAAAAACACATAAAGGTTTAATGGTATATCATGTTATTAAAACCTTGTCGCAAGATTTTGGAGTTGTTTATGATTTACTATATCTTACTGAAGATACAGAAGATTGGAAAATTGACCGAGAATATTTAAAAGATAATTTAGTTTTGTCATATACTGTAACGCAATTTGCAGAATGTGGTTATATTCAAGTCAAGTGTATCAACGGAGGGTTAGTTAGATTATATTAAGAAAATCCAAACAAAGATATTATTGGAGGTGCAATAGTTGGAATATGAAGAACAATCTTTACTTCAAGAATTAAAAAACATATATGGCTTAAATAATGATATAGAAACAGTTTTAAATTATTTTAAGTATGTTGACCTATCACTAAGAGGAGAGATTAAAGAATTAGGGAATTATAATATAATCATACAATATCCAAATGATTATCAAGTTGTTATAAATCTAATTGATATTATAACGAAAGTTTTAATGAGAAGTGGAATTATTACTGATATAAACTATTGTAATATTCATCAACTGGATTTTAGATACAGACATAGCAAAAATGATAGTCGAGAATTGATAATACTGAATAAAGGATTTGAATTTAAAGATATAGGCTTACAAGAAAAGTTAAAACAGTATGTACATAGTCAAACTAATAAAATTTTCATATTGCTTCTCTACCTAAATAATGATGACACACATATTTTTCAAGAATCATTGTTAGAAGAATTTGCTTGGTTTGTTAAAATAGAAGATTATTCAAATGTAGATAAACAAGAATATATAAAAAATAAATTAAAGCAAAATCATATAGTAGTAGCAAAGAATTGCAATTTTGTAACTAAACTAGCAGAAAATAATTCGATAGTAATAAATGATGAACTTCTAAATGTTGTCTTAAAATGTAAAGTGAATAATACAAAAATAATTACAGATGATTTTCTTGGAAAAATACAACAAGAGCATTCTATAGATACCTCAGAAATTCATACTCATAAAGCAAGAGATGAACTTGATTCATTAGAAGGCTTAGAAAATGTAAAAAAACAAATACATAGCATATTAAATTATGCTTTAAGTTGTAAGAAAAGAAATACAACCATTCCCTGTTTACACATGTTCTTTACTGGAAATCAAGGATGTGGAAAAACGACCGTAGCAAAAATTATAGGAAAGATATTTGCTGAAGAACATATTTTATCAGATACATACAAATATACTGAAATACATGCTAGAGATTTAGTTGGAAAATATGTTGGATGGACTGCACAAAAGGTAAAACACATTGTAAAAGAAGCAGAAGGTCGGTGTACTTTTCATAGACGAATTTTATTCATTATATAGTGATAGACATAGTTTTGAGCAAGAAGCTATTGACACTCTAATTGCTGAAATGGAAAACAAACGTGATAAAATATGTATTATTATGGCAGGTTATAAAAAAGAGATGGAACAAGTATTAGAAATGAACCGAGGATTATCTTCAAGAATAAATTTCTATATAGATTTTGAAGATTTATCTACAGAACAATTATATAATATTTTTACAAAATTGTGTAAAGAAGAAAATTATAAATTACAACCTACAATAAAAAAACTTTTAATTACATATTTTGAGTCAGCAATTAAACAAGAACATTTTTCAAATGGAAGACTAGTACGAAACATTTTTGACCACACAAAAATAGAACAAGCAAATCGCATATCATCGGATCAAAATGCAAATGTAAATTTAATAACAAAAACAGATATAAAAAATGTACTAAAGGAATTTCAAAGACAGCAAACTACTGAAAAAATAAAAATAGGTTTTAATGTATAAAAGGAAAGGATTAAATCAATGCAAAAATTAATAGAAATAATAAAATTTATAGCAGATAAATATTTAAGTACAGTAAATGTTATTATAACTGAAAATATGTTGATTTTAGAATATTTATACTATATTAATGGAGAACAAGATGTATATAAAACAATGCAAGTTACTGAAACTAATAAAGAATTAAATATAAAATTTATTCCAGAAAAAGTCACAAGAAAAATAGAAGTATCAGACTTAGATGACATTTTTGAAATATTAGATAAACAAGTACATACGCAGAAATTTACAAGAGAAGAAATCCAAAAAATAAAAAACAAATATAAAGAAGGAATGAAAATTGAACTTGAAAAAATGTATGATTTATTTGCCCCACCTAATGGAACAAAAGGAACTATTAGAGGCGTTGATGATGAGGGACATATTTTAATAAGTTGGGATACTGGTAGTTCACTTAATTTAATTGAAGGAACAGATAAATTTAGAATAATAAAATAGGCATAGAAAATAACAATAGTAGAGATTCTAAATTTACTCTACTATTTATTATTTTCTTCAATCTCCAAGTCTTTATAAGCATATCTCATAGCCTCTAGTACTAGTGAATTGAAAGATACTCCTGTTTCGGAAGATAATTTATTATAATCATCAAATAAGTCTTCTGGAAATCGAATAGTCCTTGAAATATTTGCACTTTCCTTATTTGCTTTATCTATTTTTTGAATTTTAAACATTTGTAACCACCTCGCAAACTTATCTTGATACCAATATTATAACCAATATGGTTGCTTTTATATATAACCAGTGTATAACCATTTTAGTTGCAAAATAAAATAATAAGTGGTAGAATGAAAGTAGAAAAATGTAAAAAAATGTCGAACGCTAAAGATAAGGAGATGCAAGATATGTATTGTAAAAATTGTGGTAAAGAAATTAAAGAAGAAAATACTTTTTGCACTAATTGTGGTAAACCCATAGAAAATAATAAACAAGAAAATATAGAAACAAATTCTACTGAACCAATTTCGAATCAAAAGAAAAAAGGGTTTAAAATCAGAGTATGGCATATTATCGTTATATTAATTATACTTTTATGTATTATAGTTACCTTTGCATTTTGTAAAAAGGATAATATAAACAATGATACAAACAATACAAAGTTATCTGAAACAAGTGCTACAGTAGATAATAAAAAAGGGCTAATTGATGTAGAAAACGAAACATTTAACTTTACTGAAAAAGAATTAGTAGATTATTTGGTTGGTCATGTAACTTATAATTATATGGATAATGGATATAAAACAACTAAAAATAATGATACTACATCTTACACAAATTCAATATCTACAGGAGCAAAAGAAATTAAAGTAACCACTGTAAATGGAAAAGTAAAATCTTTTTCTTTTATATATAATACTAATACTTCTTTATCAAGTAAAGATATTTCTCTAGAAAAAACTATACAAGCTGTTAAGGGGATAAATGCTTTATATTTATTCGAAAGTGGTAAAGATTATAAAGAATTATCAGATAAAGAACAATTTGAATATATTGAAACTTTCCAAACACCTATACTACATAATACATATAATTCAAATTTAAAATATAGTGTAGATGAAAATTTTAATACAGTTATTACAACATATTCAATTTGGGTAAGTCATAATAATACCAATACTGCAGAAACAACTAATAACCAAGACTTACTTGAAACTATATATGCCAAGTATCCTGAATTAAAAGATAAAGATGGATATATTTGTACAAATGGTGAAGAATACTGGATATTAAATGAAGATGGTAAAAAGATTTATTTTGATAGCCTAGAAAGTTTTGAAAATGCAACATCAATTACAGGAAATAATAGTGTGAAAGAAACAGAAACTGCTAATGAAAGTATAAAAGATTCAAACAATAGTAACCAAAATAACAAAACAAATATCAATAATAATTCAAATAGTGCTAAGGAAATATGGATTTATGAAAACGATATTAATAATTTAAGCGAAGAAAGTTTATACAAGTTTTTAACTAATAATAATTTAAAATATAATGTTACAACAAAAACAGAGAATGTCATATATTTAGATAAAAAGGCAGGAAACTCATATTTCAAACTATCAAGATATGGAGAATATCAAAGTGGAAGTACAGTAGAAGTAATAAAAACAGTTTATGTAGGTACTAGTTGGAATGCTAAACTTTCATTTACAGATTTAGCAGATATATCAATTAATTATAATGGTGGTAATTGTACTTTTTCTAAATATGCTCAAGAAGACTATACAGGCTTTTTAGAAAATCCAGAAGGAAAAGATATATATTATGTGCCAATGGGAATGCAATACTATATAAACGGTGATCTTCTAAAAAAGAATGATTATTATTACCAATATACATTTAATAATAGTAAAACTGCTAATTTAAAAATTGTAGTTCCATATTTATATAGTTACAATGAACAAAAAGTAATAAATCAAAATGTTACCATATACCAAAGAACAATAAATTTAGAAGAATTGTATAACTCAGGCGGAGAAGTAAAACAAATAGACTTGCCAAGCAGATAAGAATAACTAAAGATTAAGAAAAGGAGAAATAAAATATGTATTGTGAAAATTGTGGAAATAAAATTGAAGAAGATGAAAAATTTTGTGGAAAATGTGGTCAACCAGTAAGTAATAATAATATAGAAAAAAATACTACTACAAAGCCACATATAAAAATAAAATTTACAAATTTAATGTTACTTATAGGTATCGTAACAATTGTTTTTATGATGATTATATTTATAACTGTATCAAAAAATAATAGTTTAGATAAAAAAAATAAAACTACAGATAATTTATCTCAGAATAATAGTTCCGTATCAAATACAGTAAATAAAAAATTAGATATAATTGATGCAGAAAAACAAGCATTTAAAATAAATATAAATGAATTGTCTAACAAATTAATAAAAATAAAAGATGATGAAGAAACAGCGAACAGAGAACCTTGGAAGAGCGAATATGAACTTATATCTAATACAATTAAAGATGCTAATGGAGATAATGCTATAGCCTATGGATTAGTTCCAAAACTTGGAAAGTCTAATCCATACTATAAATTACCATTTCAATTTGTAGCAGATAACAATGGAAACATATTTAGAATTTTTGTATTACACGAATATCAAACTAGTTACGGTTCATCTAGTTTATCTAGTTCAGAGAATTTGTATAAATGGTTATATAAAGCATTAAATAATTTGGGAGCTAATGATTTAGTTAATACAATAGAAAATTTGAAAAAAGAACAGTTTGAAAATGCTTCAAAATATGTACCAGATGAAAATGGAAAAATATATATAGAGTTAAATGGCATTACCATAACAGTAATAGATGCTGGAAATAACCAATATGGAGTTAGTGCAGGAAAATATTTAGGTTTTTGTGTAAGATAATTAAATAAAAATATAAAATTAAGTAAAAGTTCACTATTCAATAAGTAGTGAGCTTTTCATATAAGAGGAGCAATATATATGGAAGAAAAAGATGTAACATTTAATATTGAAAGAAATGATGACTATATACAAGTAATGTCAGACTTTGAAGAAGATTTAGATTATCTTCGTATTGATGAAGTTATCGCATTAATAACTGAACTTGTAGATTACGCTATAAGAAAAATTGTAAAAGGAACCCTAGAACAACATATTGATCCAACATTAGAAGAACTAAATTCCTTTACCCTACTTCCTGCTGTTAAAATAACAGATGAAAAAGTTGGTGATTTTATAGGCGACTTAATTCAGATCATATTACATACAACTCATAACCAAGATTCGATACACGAAAGCAAACAACCAAAAAATAATATTGGTTATAGTTTATCTGTTTATATTAATACCGAAGAAAATAAAAAAGATAGAGAAGTTTTATCTACTTCGCATTATGGAGATATTAAAAATCAAGAAATATTACTTACAATATACACATTTTATAAAGATATTGTGGATAGATTAGCAGAACAAAATATTTCAAAGCCTAAAATAAAGGAAGCAATTAACAAGTCGATAACATTACTACTTTTAAAAATACAGAAGTATATTGAAAAACATGATAAAGATACAGAAATTAAAGAATAATTGGAGGTTATAGATTTGAACAAAAACCTAGAAGAAATTAAAAATAATATAGCAGATATTATTAGAAGAAAAGTTACTGCAGAAGAAATGGAGTATATAAAAATATGGATACTAAATTACAACTATGACTTAGATATTATTAGTATAGTTTTATGTAATTGTAACTCTAAAACTAAACCAAATTTTAATACGCTACACAAAATTATATCTCATTGGCATAGTAAAGGTCTTAAAACTGCTGATGATATAGATAACTATTTAAACTACTTAATTATAAAAAATAATAAAGCAGTTTGTTGAAAGGAATGAGAAAAATGTTATATAAATATGGTTTAAAGCACAGAGGTGTTAGTATTGGAACACAGCCAACAGGTTTTATTAAATATGAAGACGTCAATAAATACGAAACTGGTTTTTATTCCTTTATATATTATGACAGAGAATTAACAGCAGATGAATTAAATAAATATGAAATAATGTTTATAGAGCAAATTAAGGAGCAATAGACAATGGAATTAAAAGATGTCGAAAGTTTTGCAATATTATTATGTAATGAAGCAAATGATGAAAATTCAATATCAAATATAGTTAGAAAAATCAGTCTAAGAAAACATATACCATTTAATCGCCTTACTATAAATGGTGGAAAATCCTATATCTTATATGATGTAGATAAAACTTATATATTTAATATGGGAACAAACAAAAGACTAAAATTCATATATAAAAATGCAGATGAATTTTATATTATTGATTTTTCAAACAATATCAAAGGGAATATTATAAACCACCTTACTTTTAATGAAACGACTGCAGAAAAAATAAAAGGCTTTATAGAATACCCAAATATTAAAAAACAATTTCAAAATGAAAAGCACCTACCTTTATTTTGTAATGGATTATTAGAGGAAGATGAACCTTTAATATATAAACACTTTTGCATTTATATAAAAACATAAATGATATGGCTGATGTATATGTAATATGTCAGCCAAAAAATGAACTTGAACTTAGTTCAACAAAATGTAGATTTTGTGGAATTAAAATTTAAAATAGATATAAAA
>OCTW011619314.1_pt1 | contig 11081 bp, 10 predicted proteins | sample 1539671 | NCBI WGS metagenome assembly OCTW01 (sample SAMN02144230, study PRJEB22623) | gut metagenome | biome: sheep rumen | host: Ovis aries | place: New Zealand | reverse complement strand
CCCGCGTATGCCTCCGCGCGTCCCATGATGATGCAGTTCACCACGATCAGCGGGATATAGACTCCCAGTGACTGGTACATGGCCGGTGTGAAGCCCTGCATCAGGAAATCAACGATCGTCACGAAGGACGCAATGATCACAATATAGGAAGGCATCCTCATCCGCGCGGGAATGACCCTGCGAAGGAGGGATACAAACAGATTGGACAGTGCCATGATCACCGTCGTCGAAAGTCCCATACCGACCGCGTTCGTGACGGAGGTCGTCGTGGCGAGCGTCGGGCACATGCCCAGCACGAGCATAAACACCGGGTTCTCAAAATAAACGCCGTTCACGATACGTTCTCCCGGAGAATCCTTTCTCAGGTGAATGTACCGGCTCAGGTCAAAGCGCCTTCGCGTCTTTCCGAACCGAATTCCCGGATTTTTTGTCTTCATAACAACCAGTTCCTTTCTTTTCCTGCCGAAAAAGAGCTTAATCCGTTTCCAGAGCCGCCCGGACCGCTTCAAGCGCGGCGTTCACATTTTTCGTCACGGAGGCTGTGGTGATCGTGCATCCGCTGATCGCATCGATCTCATTTTCCGCAGATGCTCCGTCCTTTGTATACTGAAGCTGCTCGCCGGGGCGGATCACTTTACCGGCAAACTGCTGCGTAAAGTCCTCATCCTTCGCCCGCATTCCCATGCCGGCCGTCTCAGTCAGAGTGAGAAATGAGATCCCCTCGATCCTGAGCGCTCCGTCTTCTGCGGGGGCAATGCCGCACATCATCTCGATCTCACCGCCGTATCCTTCGGAATTGACGGCAGTGACCACATAGCCGACCGTCTTGCCGCTGCCATCGAGCGCCAGATCGATCTGCTCCACGGAGGTATTGGCAATGCTGTTCTCCCCGTCCGCTGCGGCCTGATCTTCCTGCCCCGTCAGCGGTTCGAAAGCGTCCGCCGTCTGCATGACCGCCTGCTGTGCCGCTTCCTTCGCGCGCGCCTGTGCCTGGGCGATCGGCCCCTTTGTTACGCTGTAGGCTGCGCCAAGCAGCATGCCTGCCACCAGCGTGATCACAACGAGAATGCTGACGTCACGGGCGATGCTGTCCTTCGGCGCGCTCTTATCTGCCCCGTTCATACTGCCTTCTCCTTCCTGTCTGCAGCCTTCAGGCGACGGGCTTCTCTTGCCTTCTCACGCATGAGCCGCCTTGCCTCACGGCTCTGTCTGGCCACTCCCGCGGCCGCAGGCCTTGTATAATGCTCGATCATCGGGACAAGCAGATTGCAGAATATGATCGCGTAGGAGACTCCCTCTGTCGCTGTCCCCACCATACGGAAGATCCAGGTCAGTATGCCGAGCAGCACTCCGAACACGATCTGGCCCCAGGCCGTGATCGGACTGGTTACGTAATCTGTTGCCATGAACCAGGCGCCCAGCATCAGTCCTCCGGCACACACCTGTTCCAGCGTATAGATCACCGGCGCGTGATATCCGCGGACAGCCGCGGTCACCAGCGTCAGCAGGGCAAAGGTCCCGATATAGGATGCCGGGATCCTGAGGCGTATGACATGCACCGCCACAAGAAACAGTCCGCCCGCCATCAGCGCCAGCGCACTGGTCTCACCGATACCTCCGAAGGTATTGCCCAGGAAGAGGCTCTTCAGGTCAAAGGAAGCTCCCGTCTTGAGATAGGCCAGCGGCGTGGCTCCGGACAGCGCGTCCGGCGCGCCGGGCGCCTGCGTCACAAGAGGGATCAGCCCTTTTCCGGTCGAGCTGTCCGTCATCCTTCCCGCGAAGGAGATCAGCAGAAAGCACCTTGCTCCAAGCGCCGGATTCATAATGTTCTGGCCAAGCCCTCCGTAGAGCTGCTTGATGACAATGATCGCAAACACCGAGCCCAGGCACGGGATCCACCATGCGATCTTCGGGGGCATGTTCATGCCGATCAGAATACCGGTCACCAGTGCTGAGCAGTCGGATATCGTGATCGGTTTGTTCAGGATCCTTTCATAGACATACTCTGCGCCGACAGCGGACATGGAGGAAAGGGCGAGGATCACCAGCGCGTGCTCGCCGAAGCACAGCACGCCGACGATACAGGCCGGCAGCAGTGCGCAGGCAACCAGGATCATGATCTTCCTGGTCGTCATGGAGCTTCGCGTATGCGGCGAAGACGATACCTGTAATTTCCGGTTCATTGACACTCCTTTCACTTCCTGGCCTTGCGCTTGCGTGCCAGAATCGTCTGCCTTCCCTGGAAGATAAGCGCCGCCAGCGGCCGCTTGGCCGGACAGCTCCAGGAGCAGGAGCCGCAGTTCACGCATTCCAGACCGTAGTTTTCTTCAAACTGTTCCAGCCGCTGCTTCTCCACCATGGCCGCCAGATGGCTCGGCACCAGGCGGGCCGGACAGGCGTCCACACATCGGCCGCAGTTGATGCAGGGAGTTTCCTTCTCCCTGGATACGATGTCATAGCTGAAGACAGTCAGTGCGCTTGAGGTCTTGGTGGCAGGCAGGTTCAGGTCTGCCTGGGCAAATCCCATCATGGGGCCGCCCGCAATGATCTTCTCGGGAGGCTGACGGAACCCGCCGGCCTTCTGAATGATCTCATGCAGATACATCCCTGTCGGGATCAGGAAATTGCCCGGAGTTGCCGCCGCATCCCCCGATACCGTCATAAGGCGCCGGTAATCCGGCTTCCCCAGATATACCGCTTCGAATATCGCATATGCGGTGCTCACATTTACCACGATGCATCCGGCGTCAGCGGGAAGCATCTTTGAATTCACGTCCCTTCCCGTGATCGCTTTGATCAGGCTGCGCTCCGCGCCTTCCGGATATTTGGTCCGGCAGGGGGCTACATAGATGCTTTCCTCCATCCTGAGAGCCTTTTTCAGAACGGAGATTGCTTCCGGCTTGTTGTCCTCTATGCAGAAGATGCCGCTCACCTGTCCGAACAGCTTCAGCACCGCCTTCAGGCCGGCGATCAGCTCGCCGGGCCGCTCGCAGAGCAGCCTGTAGTCACAGGTCACGTACGGTTCACATTCCGATCCGTTGATCAGGACATAATCGATCTTCTCCGGATCGGACGGAGACAGCTTCACATGCGTGGGGAATCCGGCGCCGCCCATTCCGACGACTCCGGCTTCTCTGATCCGGTTCAGGACATCAGCAGTATTCATTTTCTCCAGGATCTCATCCGGGCGGATCAGGTCCAGCACCTCCTGCGCATCCCGCTGCCCCAGATCATGCAGGCCGTACCAGCCGCCTGCCTGTGTCTGAACGAATCTGCCGCAGTACGCTTCCATGCCGGGCAGTGCTTCGCAGGGAGCTTCCTCATACTGATAGTCGTTCTGGACAATAACCGCGTCGACCAGGGCACCCGCGGCGCTGCGCCGTTTTTCGATCCCCTTGACCGTCCCTGAAACAGAGGAAAATACCCGCGCCGATACAAAGCCCCTCTCTTCTGCCAGGAGCTGTCCGGCCAGGACATGGTCTCCTTTTTTTACAACCGCAGAGGCCGGCGCGCCGATATGCTGAGATAATAAAAAGGCGAGTTCTTCCCCGGGCTCCAGAGCTTTGACCGGCTCATTTTCCGTCAGCTCTTTACCCTCGTAGGGATGCACTCCGCCTCTGAACGTAAATTTTTTCAACGCTAGCTCCTCATAAACATCTTTATATTGCCGTATAAGTATAGCAATTCTCAGAAAATCTGTCCTCAAGCATTATTTACAAAAAAACACCGTTGTTTCGGTAAAACAACGGTGTTTCGACCAGAAATCGAAAAATTAACTAAATTGCGTCCTTCTCTCTTGCCCGCTCCTGCGCCTTTTCTGAATAATGATGCGCTTCTTCCAGCATCATGTCCTTGACCTTCATCAGACGGATCTGGCTGGAACGCTCATTTTCATCAAGCTTCATGGAGATATACTTGATATCGGTCTCCAGCTGAGGGATCATGACGTGTTCCAGCGCGTTGACGCGCCTTCTCGTCTTCTCGATCTCTGCCGCCATCAGCTGGCAGCTCTTCTCCGTCTGGGCAAGCTTCAGCATCTGAGGGAATACATCGGCAAGCTGCCCGACCGCGTCATCAAGATCGGCCGAAGTGAACGCGTACCCGTAGGAGAACATATCGGCCTCGTCGCTGGTCCTGGTCTGGAAAGTATAGACCGGAACATTGACGCTCATGATGTTGTTGTAGGAAACATCCAGGGAAACCTTCTGCTTTGGCGCCATGAAGGCTACTCTGACAGCCTCGTCGGACATCGAGCTGCGGGCCAGGGCAAACCCTCTGTTTGCCTCCGCGATCCCCTTCTCGACCTGCTCTCTCAGTTCCTTGTTCTCCCTGACCATGATGAGGAACTGTCTCATCAGCTCATCACGCTTGTCCTTCAGAAGCTTATGGCCCTTGCGGGCTGTCACCAGCTTCTTCTTCAGGCGCGTGAGCTCCATTCTGGTCGGTATAATGGTTGAACTGGCCATGCCGGCACCTCCTGGTTGTCACTTCTGTCAGACTACTCCGGTTACTTCTTCTCGTAGTAAGTATCCAGATACTCATCCTTGATTCTCTTCAGCTCGCTTCTGGGCAGGATCCTCAGAAGATCCCAGCCGATATCCAGCGTCTCTTCGATGGAACGGTCGGTACGGTATCCCTGGTTGACGTAGCGCGCTTCGAATTCATCGGCAAACTTCGCGTACAGTTTGTCGACATCCGTCAGAGCCGCCTCGCCCAGGATGACCATCAGCTCCTTCGCGTCCTTGCCGCGGGCATATGCCGCGAACAGCTGGTTCATGGTATTCGCGTGATCCGCCCTGGTCTTGCCTTCACCGATTCCCTTGTCCTTCAGACGGGACAGTGACGGAAGCACGTCGATGGGCGGCTCCAGGCCCTTGCGGTAGAGATCACGGCTCAGGATGACCTGGCCTTCCGTGATGTATCCGGTAAGGTCCGGGATCGGATGGGTCTTGTCGTCCTCAGGCATGGTCAGGATCGGGATCATGGTGATGGATCCGTTCCTGCCCTTCTGGCGTCCGGCTCTTTCATACAGGGAAGCCAGATCGGTATACATGTATCCCGGATATCCGCGGCGTCCCGGAACCTCCTTGCGGGCTGCGGAGATCTCACGCAGCGCGTCCGCGTAGTTGGTGATGTCCGTCATGATGACCAGGACATGCATTCCCTTTTCAAACGCAAGATATTCCGCGGCGGTCAGGGCCATTCGCGGCGTCGCGATACGCTCGACCGCAGGGTCATTGGCGAGGTTCATAAACAGGACTGCTCTGTCGATGGCTCCCGTCTCACGGAAGGATTCGATAAAGTAGTTGGATTCCTCAAATGTGATGCCCATGGCTGCGAAGACAACTGCGAAGGGTTCCTCGGTCCCTACGACCTTCGCCTGTCTTGCGATCTGTGCCGCCAGCTGCGCGTGGGGAAGACCGGATGCCGAGAAGATCGGCAGCTTCTGTCCTCTGACCAGCGTGTTCAGTCCGTCGATCGCGGAGACACCCGTCTGAATGAACTCTTCCGGGTACGCGCGGGCTGCCGGGTTCATCGGCAGGCCGTTGACGTCACGCCTCTCCTCCGGCAGGATGTCCGGACCGTCATCGATGGGGCGGCCGAGTCCGTCAAAGACTCTCGACAGCATGTCTTCCGACACGCCAAGCTCCATGGAGCGGCCAAGGAAACGGACCTTGGAGCTCTCTACATTGATACCGGTCGAACTTTCGAACAGCTGGACCAGCGCATTTCCGCCGTCGATCTCAAGAACACGGCATCTTCTCTTCTCGCCGTTCTGCAGCTCGATCTCTCCGAGTTCGTCATAGGCTACGCCCTCTACGCCGCGCACCATCATCAGAGGGCCGGCAACTTCCTGAATGGTTCTGTATTCTTTTGCCATTGTTATGCCCCCTTACTCCTGGCTCTTCGCGACCGCCTCGCGGATCGCGTCATCCAGGTTCTTCATGATCCTGTCGTACTCCGAACGGATCTTCTCGTTTTCCGTATATTTGTAACGTCCGATCTCCTCACGGCAGGGAAGATTCACCAGCGCGTTGATGGTCGCGCCCTGCGCCAGGGCTTCCTTGCCCTTGTCATAGTACGCAAGGATCAGCTTCATCATCAGGTGCTGCTTCTCCAGTGTCGTGTAAGTATCGGTATCCATGAACGCGTTCTGGTTCAGGTAGTCCTCACGGATGGACCTGGCGGCTTCCATGGTCAGGCGGTCCGGCCAGGACAGAGCATCCATACCGACCAGCTGAACCATCTCATTCAGCTCACTCTCCTGCTGCAGGATCCGCATCATCTCGCCGCGGAGCTTCATCCATTCTCCGTCCGTCTGGGAGTCGAACCATTTGCCCAGGGAATCCAGATACAGTGAGTAGGAGCTCAGCCAGTTGATCGCCGGGAAATGTCTCTGGTATGCAAGATCAGCGTCCAGTCTCCAGAAGACCTTGACGATACGAAGCGTTGCCTGGGAGACCGGCTCGGAGATATCGCCGCCTGCCGGTGATACTGCGCCGATCGCGGACAGGGCGCCTTCTCTTCCATCGGATCCGAGGGTGATGACGCGGCCTGCTCTCTCGTAGAACTGTGCCAGTCTGGATGACAGGTATGCCGGATAACCTTCCTCACCGGGCATCTCCTCCAGACGGCCGGACATCTCACGCAGTGCCTCTGCCCAGCGGGAAGTGGAGTCTGCCATCAGTGCCACGGAATATCCCATGTCACGGAAGTACTCGGCGATGGTGATTCCGGTGTAAATGGATGCCTCACGTGCGGCAACCGGCATATCCGACGTATTCGCGATCAGAACGGTACGCTCCATCAGAGAGTATCCGCTCTTGGGGTCCTTCAGCTCAGGGAACTCGTTCAGAACGTCTGTCATCTCATTTCCGCGCTCTCCGCAGCCGATGTAGACGACGATGTCCGCCTCTGCCCATTTGGCAAGCTGATGCTGTACGACCGTCTTTCCCGAACCGAAGGGGCCGGGGATAGCGGCGACGCCGCCCTTGGCGATCGGAAACAGCGCGTCGATGACTCTCTGTCCTGTGATCAGAGGCATATCCGGCGGCAGCTTCCGGGCATACGGTCTCTCGCGGCGGACCGGCCACTTCTGGATCAGGTTGATCTCCAGCTCGGTTCCGTCTTCCTTCGCAAGAACGCACACGGTATCCGTGACCTTGTAGTCGCCTTCCTGTATGGACTTGATGGTTCCCTCGGTATTCGGGGGGATCATGATCTTCTGTGTTACGATATGTGTCTCCTGGACGGTTCCGATCACGTCACCGCCGACGACCTTATCTCCCGCCTTGGCGACGGGGGTGAAATGCCATACCTTCTCCCGGTTAAGAGACGGAACTTCGATACCGCGGGAGAGGAGGTTCGACTGTGTCTGCTCCATGATCTCGACCAGCGGTCTCTGAATACCGTCATAGATACTTCCGATCAGGCCGGGTCCCAGCTCGACGCTCAGCGGAGCTCCGGTGGACTCGACCGGTTCTCCGGGAGCCAGTCCCGCAGTCTCCTCGTAGACCTGAACGGATGCCTCATCTCCGTGGATCTCAATGATCTCACCGATCAGTCTTCTGTCAGAGACACGGCATACGTCGAACATGTTCGCGTCACGCATGCCAGTCGCGACGACGAGCGGTCCGGACACCTTCTTGATTGTTCCCTTTGCCATATCCTGTGCCTTTCTTTGAATTGGTTATATGCTTCCAAGCCTTATGAATTACCGAATATGATATCGCTTCCGACTGCCTGCTCGACAGACTTCTTGACTGCCTTCAGGCCGTCTCCCGTGTTGCCTGAGATGCCCGGGATCAGAATGACCGCAGGGCTCGGCATAAGGCGGTATCTGTCTATCTCTTCAGGAATTCGCTTTGCAAGCGATTCTGTGATGTAGATGACCTCGTATTTACTCTGGGACAGTTTCTTCAGCGTATTCTCTGCTTCTTCAGCATCCGCATCCGCCTCAACGCGAAATGTGTCAAGGCCAAGTGCCGAGAAACCGTAGATGGAATCCCAGTCCCCCATAACAGCTGCCTTATACATACATCTCCCTTACCCTTTCCCGAAGCATCTCATCCGGAAGGCCGTTTCTCTTGGCCGCAAGGATGATACGCACCGTCTTGATCTCATTGTCCCGGGCAAGAATGTACGCCGCGATCGGACCGATGCCGAAGGGATTGTGGATCTGCGGCTTTATGGTCCTGATCATCCGGTTATCACACCAGCGCTCGAAGCTCGCCACGGATTTCTTCAGCTCATCGATGGCATCTGCATAGACAGTGTGGTCCAGATACGCGATGACCGCGTCTGTTCCGGCTGCCGCAGCGTCCGCAAGCGCAGCCACGTCCAGCGTGGAACACGGTGCCAGCGCCTTCTCGAGGAACTGTCTGGTCTTGCCGGTCTTTGCCGCGCGGACAGCGGTCTTGATGTTGCCCGTGGCACATACCAGCTCACCGTACTCTTCAAGCAGGGGCTCGCCGGTCTTTGCGCCAGCTGAGCGGATCTCCTCCAGCGCCGCCCGGTCTATCATTATATCGCACAGCTGGCCGTCTCTGGTCTGAAGCAGCGTCTCCTTCGCTTCCTGCGCGACCTGGCGCATGGCCTTCGGGAGCGCCTCATAATCAGATTCCTCGACTGCCTGCCGGATGTCCTTTGCCGGGATGGTTCCGCCCTCGGCAAAGATCCCCGGATGAATGCCGCCGATACAGCTCTCTTTGACCGCCGCCTTGAGGTTGTGGTAATCCTTCTCCAGGCGGAATACGTCAAAGATCTGCATCTTATTCGGTACGAGTTCGCGGATCAGCGCCCAGGTCTTCTTATCTTCCTCCTGGAACATCTCCTCACTGGAAAGATCAGGGTTGCCCCAGCTCTTCTCGTTCAGGATCCGCAGGCAGTCCTCTTCCGTAGCTGCCGCAGACAGCTGCGAGATCACGGCCTCATTGAGCAGAGACAGTTCACGGGAACGGATACGCGCGACCGCATATATATATTGTTCGGCCATGGCTCTCCTCCTTTATGAAAACAACAACTTCCCTGCTGCGTCTGTCATGCGGTCCCGGTTCTCCTCAAAGATCTCGTCAAGAGACAGATTCTGTTCGATCCCGTCATACTTCAGGATGAATCCGCCGTTGATATCCGCTTCGTCTTTTGAAACATTCAGTTTTGCCCCGGCCGGAAGAGACGCAACGAGCTTCGATGCGAAATCCTTCGGCAGACGGGCAAAGTCTTTTCTGCTAAAGCAGATCTCACCCTCTCTCGGAAGCGCGTTGCTCCCGATCAGCTTAAGGATCAGATCAAAATAATCACTGTCCGGAAGTTCCAGGATGGCCTGCTTCGCCTTATCGATCACAGACGCGATCAGCTCCTGCTTGGTCTCCAGAAGCATACGGCGTCTCTGAAGCTGCGCGGCGGAATCCGCTCTGGCGATCAGGTCGTCTGCCTGGCTCTTTGCATGGGACAGGATCTTTTCCGCCTGGGCATCCGCGTCCCTGGCAGCTTCCGCAAGCACCTTGTCCCGCTCGGCCTGTGCCTGTCCGGTGACAGAGGCGACCGCCGCCGCGGACTCGCTGCGAATGTCCTCTAAAATCTTATCCAAACCTGCCATTTCCCGTCTCCTCGTCTACTGTGTACTTAACCTGCTTCTTCGGATGATCATGATCATGCAGCAAGTCCGGATACACCGAAGATCGCGAGGATGGAGATCAGCAGAGCAAGGATCGCATATGTCTCGACCATTGCCGGGAAGATCATGGACTTACCGAAAGTCTCTTCCTTCTTGCTGACCATTGCGATACAGGCAACCGACGTGCGGCCCTGGTGTATAGCGGAGATCGGCTCTACGATAATGACCGGCAGGCATGCCGCGAAGTACAGAAGGCCGGTTCCGAGGGACATGGCAGTATCAGCACCGCCGCCCATGATCCCGATCTGGGAGAGGCAGATGAATGCGATCAGCAGTCCGTAGATACCCTGTGTACCCGGAAGCAGCTGAAGGATCAGGGTCTTGCTGAAAAGATCCGGGTTGTCCGTGCAGGCACCCGCTGCAGCCTGACCTGCGGCACCTACGCCATACGCGCTGCCCATACCTGAAGTTGCGGCAGCAAGAGCTGCTCCAGCAAGAGCAAATACCAGTCCGATACTCATAATTACATGTCCTCCTTGATCTTATAATACTTAGTGTTTACTGCAAACGGACGGAAGGCCTTCCCGCCGCCCTCATAGAACTTTCCAAAAAACTCAACGTACGTAAGACGGTTCGTATGCACGTAAGCGCCCAGAGCGTTGATCGCAAGATTCAGCACATTTCCGACGAGGAATACGGCGATGAACATCACTACGCCGCCCGGCGACCTGCCTCCCATCGAACCCATCGAGTTGAAGACCGTCGCGATGACTCCCGTCGCAAGGCCCAGAGCCAGCAGTCTCGAATAGGAGAGAATGTCGCTGAGCCATCCGGAGATCCCGTACAGGGAATAGAGGCCTTTCAGGATCCTCTTGAACCAGTTTTTGGATTCCCTTCCTCCGGTCAGAATGATCCCGACCGCCGCTATGATCATCAGGATCCCGGCAGGCTTCTGGATCGAAGCGGAGAGTGTGTTCACTCCCAGCATATCCGCCATGGTCGGAACCGTAAGCAGGTATACGACACATGCGATCAGCAGCACATACCAGAGCACGACGTCATAGATCATGTCCATGACCTTGCCTTCCTTCAGCAGCATGTATGCCTTTGCGCCGAGGCCCACAAACATGTGGATCAGCGCCAGGATGAAGCAGAAGGTCAGCATGCGCATCGGTTCGGACAGGGGCTCAAACCACAGGGGCTTCGGGCCGAAATCCGGGCCCTTCCCGAGGAAGGTGGTCCCGATGACGTTGATGGCGTCTCCGAAGAACGAGCCGAACATGATCCCCCAGAACGTGGTCGATATGCCGCACAGGAGGAACATCTTCATGAACTTCTTCATGCCTTCCTCCATCGTCTTTCCGAACTTCCACAGGATGAATCCGGTCCCCAGGACCAGGAGCAGTCCGTATCCCGCGTCCGACAGCATGATGCCGAACAGGATGTAATAGAAGCAGGCGGAAAT
>OCTW011562150.1_pt1 | contig 11082 bp, 8 predicted proteins | sample 1539671 | NCBI WGS metagenome assembly OCTW01 (sample SAMN02144230, study PRJEB22623) | gut metagenome | biome: sheep rumen | host: Ovis aries | place: New Zealand | reverse complement strand
CCGCCGTATGCGGAACCGCACGTGCGGTGGTGTGAGAGGACGGAAAATGAAATAGGAGGAAAACTATTTCATTTTCCTCCTACTCGATTTCTACATCAGAGAGTTGGAATCGGAATCGTTCAGGGAAACGGCTTATATTGCGCTTTACAGCTTGATTAAGTACTTTTGTATCAACACCATATAAGAGTGCCAAATCCCTGTCAACCATTACCTGAGTGTCCCTAATGGTCATAATCAACTGACCTATGTTTACCTGTTCGATGGCCATTGGGGATGTTGATTCCACCAACTGGTCACGTTTTGTGACTGGTTTTGTGGACTGGTCGCAATTTGCGACTGGTTGTTTATTCGCAGTCTTTATTGTCTTCTTTGCCATGTGATTCCCTATTCTACAATTCCCAATTCTTTCAGATACACCTCAATCTGCTTGTCAAGGTCTGCACGTTTGGCTTCAAGTTCCTTGATCTCGCCCATTACGGCATGAATGTCGATGGGTGCTTCTTCCTCAAATGTATCAACGTAACGGGGAATGTTGAGGTTATAGTCATTGTTGATGATTTCCTGCATCGTTGCCAGATGGCTATACTTTTCAATCTCCTTTCGTTCCCTGTATGTGTCGATAATCTTCTGTATATGCTCAGGACGAAGTTTGTTCTGGGTCTTTACCTTCTCAAACTCCTTGCTGGCATCTATGAAGAGTACATTGTCACCCTCCTTGCGGCATTTCTTGATAACGATGATACACGTTGGAATGCTTGTACCATAGAAGATATTGGCAGGCAAACCGATAATGGCATCAATATAGTTACGCTTTTCTATCAAGAACTGACGTATCTTTCCCTCGGCAGAGCCACGGAACAACACACCGTGCGGAGCCACGCAAGCCATCGTGCCGCCATCGTTTAGGTGGTAAATCATGTGGAGGATAAAGGCATAGTCGGCTTTTGACTTGGGAGCCAATACACCAGCCTTGCTGAAACGGTCATCATTGTTAAACTTGGCGGCAGCACTCCAGTCTGCAGAGAATGGAGGATTAGCCACCACAGCATCAAACTGGCGGTCACCAAATGCATCTGCCTCCAAGGTGTCACCATTCTGAATGTCGAAGTCATTGTATTTCACCCCGTGCAGCAGCATGTTCATTCGGGCCAGATTAAAGGTCGTTGGGTTCTTCTCCTGTCCGAAGATGCTGTCTGCCTTACCACTACGGGCAGTGCGAAGCAACAGAGAACCAGAGCCACAAGTGGGGTCATAGACATTCTTCAAACGGGTCTTGCCCGTTGTTACTATCTCTGCCAATATCTGGCTAACCTCCTGCGGAGTGTAGAACTCACCAGCCTTTTTGCCTGCTCCGGCAGCAAACTGACCGATCATGTATTCGTAGGCATCACCGAGGATGTCAATGTCACTGGCATCTTCCAGTCCGAAGTCAATGCCATTCAGTGCTACCAGTACATCACTGATAAGTCGGTTCTTGTCATCAGCCGTCTTGCCAAGTTTGGGAGAAGCAAGGTCAATATCAGAGAATAGACCGCCAAAATCATCCTCACTCTCTTGTCCGATTGTGCTGTCCTCAATCTTTTTCAGTGATCGTTCAAGTTGGGGTAGAATATTCTCCTTACGCCCTATGGCATCAATGATGGTGGAGAAAAGGAAGTCCGGCTCAACAAAGTAACCGAGGTTATCAACGCACATCGCCTTGATTTCCTCTTTCATCGCCTCGTCATCGCCCTGCCAAACCTTCTGAAAGGTAGTCTCGTCAGCCTCTAACTCGTCATTGACGTACAACTCTATCTTTTCCGACAGGTATTTGTAGAAGATGAAGCCAAGAGAGAAGTACATGAAGTCGCTTGCCGACATGTTTCCTCTCAGCGTATTGGCAACCGTCCATAGCTGGCTGCGCAGTTTCTGTTGCAGGTCTTCGCCCATATCTTGTTTTCCTTTTTTAGTCCCAATTATATGTGTTAATGATTTCTCTCAGTCTTTCGATGATCCGTTTCAACATCATTGAGCGTTCCATCAGTTTCAGTCCTTTCTTTGCACGGATTGCCTTTTGGATGATTTCTGGCTTCTCCCGGTGCAGATAGTCGTATTCCGAGATGAACTTCGTCAATGCCTCTTCTTCTATCCCCTCAAACACGGCAAGGCTGTGAACTGCATTATTCCGTGAAGTAGCAATATACTCATTGAGTCGGCTCTCCAAATCCATAGAGCCGTCTGCCTTTGCCTGTTGGAATCCTGCCTTGTCGTTATCCACGTTCTCACGGATGAAGTCGTCTATCAGTTTCGACTTGTTGCGCATTACGGCATCCTTGATCATCGTATCGAGAATGTCCTGACGCTTCTTGTCATAGTCCTCTTCATCAGGATTCAGGTTGGCTATCAGTTCCAGGATATATGCTACGTTGATGACGTCACTATGAAGCAGTTCCAGACAGAAGTCTATATCCTCCAAACCACTTTCGTCATTATAGGGAATTTCTCCTTCTGCAGCCATAGTCGTAGCATCGACAGGAGGATTGATAACGCCGACAGTGATGTCCAGGTATTTGCTCTTGAAATCGGCAAACTCCTGTTCGGTCATGTAGAGGTCTGGATCATTGGTATTGTAGTCCTCGTATATCTGTATCTCAGCCTGCTTTTTGATGATTTCACGGAATGCCAGTACGAAGTCACGCTTATCCAGTTCGCTTTGCAGTGTGTCGATATACTGTGGCTTGGGGTATTTCTTTAGGAACTCAATAGTGAGATTGTTCAGTTCCTTTTTCACTTCTTCAAATGGCTCACGGATGATAAATTCATTCGGCTGGTTGTTGCTGAACAACTTGATAGCAGCATCCACGTTATCCTTCAAGTCACGGAAACATACCACCTTGCCAAAGCGTTTCTTCTCGTTCAGCACACGGTTGGTACGACTGAATGCCTGCAGCAGTCCGTGATATTCCAGATTCTTATCCACATAGAGCGTGTTCAACTTCTTCGCATCGAAGCCCGTAAGGAACATACCTACAACCAATAGTAGGTCAAGAGGTTCCATATCCGGCTTTTTCTTCTTCATACGCAAGTTGATGTCATCGTAATATGCGCTGAAGTTCTCCGTCGTGAATGCCGTATTGAACATATCATTATAGTCGTCCATGATGGCTTGCAACTCGTCAGAGGTCACCTTGTCATCTGCAAAGCCTTGGTTCATGCCTGTCTGTGCATCGTCCTGACTCTCGTTGGCAGCGTAAGTGAATACGGCTCCAATCTTGATTTTCGGACTCAATGATTTGAATATCTTGTAGTATTTCAAGAGCATGGGAACGGACTGGATGGCAAATAGAGCATTAAACTCCCCGTCAAATGTTGACTTGTTGAAGTTGTTGAGGATGAACTGTGCTATCTCCGTCATGCGCTTCTCACTGAATAAGTCAATATTCTGCTGTCCCTTGTAGTATTCTACAAGGAATCCAAGCACATTTTCGTCCGCAATAGCATCCTTGATGAGATATTTGTGCAGACAGTCACCAAAGACTTCTGCCGTCGTATGCTCCAGCTTGGCGTTTTCAGCAAATATAGGCGTACCTGTGAAACCGAATATCTGTAAGTTATTGAAGAACTTCACGATGTTCTTATGACATTCGCCGAAGTGACTGCGGTGGCACTCGTCAAATATCATCACTACCTTCTGGTCTCGTACACCCTGTAATCGTTTGTTGTAATACTCACGGGTAACGGCCACATTCAGCTTCTGAATTGTTGTAATGATAATCTTGCTGTCACTACGCAATCGCTTGATAAGTTCCTTAGTGTTGTCCGTGTTGTCAACGGCACCCGGCTCAAACGCTTCATACTCCGATTGTGTCTGGGTATCGAGGTCGTGGCGGTCAACGACAAACATCACCTTGTCAATACCATCAATCTCACTCACTAACTGAGCCGCCTTGAACGATGTCAAGGTCTTACCTGCTCCTGTAGTGTGCCAGATGTAGCCGTTCTTATTAGAATTCTGCACTCGGTCGAGTATCTGCTCCACAGCATAGAACTGATAGGGGCGAAGCACCATTAGGCACTTATCGCCCTCATGCAGTACTATATACTTGCTTATCATCTTGCCAAGATTGCACTTGTCAAAAAAGAAGTAGGCAAACTTACTCAGGTCGTTGAAAGGTACGTTTTCTGCATCCGTCCAGTTGAACGTGAACTTATAGCCGCTATTGGGGTTGTTTGCAAAGTAACGGGTATTTACACCGTTGCTGATAACGAAGAGTTGGATGTAATCAAAAAGCCCGTGAAACGAAGTCTTGTGGTATCGTTGAATCTGGTTGTATGCCTGTTTTAACTCCACACCACGCTTCTTCAACTCTATCTGTACCAGTGGCAAACCGTTGATGAGGATGGTAACGTCATAACGGCACTTCTTTCGTCCCTCAACGGTTATCTGATTGCTGACCTGAAACTCGTTTTGGCACCAGTGCTGCTTGTTGATGAACTCAATCCACACACGTTCACCGTTCTCTAACTGGAAGTTCTTCAGGTCACGGAGCTTCTTTGCCTTCTCAAAGCGGGTACCACCCTCCAAGTAGAGCAGTATCTTGTCGAACTCCTTATCGGTAAAGTGTTCACGACCATGCGCAGCCAGCTCCTTATGGTTGTGCTTCTCCAACTGCACCTTGAAATTAGCAAGCAAGTTCTCTTCCTCCTTGATGGAAACGTACTCGTAGCTCATTTCCGTCAGGGTCTTTATCAGTCCTTGCTCCAGTATCTCTTCGCTCTGCGTCATATTCGAATCAAATCATGTTGAACAACATTAGAGATACAATATCTCCAATATAATCAATTTGCGGCACAAAGGTACTAATTTTTAGTCGAAAAATTGCATTAACGGTCTAAAAACAAGCATTATTCACATTATTATATATAAAATCAGGATTGGTTTGCCACCTTGCTATATATGCGCAATGTGGACTAAACTTATTCTTCTTTCGCTAGAACAATGATGTTTGCTGGCGAAAGGAAAAATATCTTCTCTTTTCGCCAGTAAATAAATCAATGTTATAGGTTGAGTGCTGGTAGGCTGTTGATGGCATCTTCTTTCAGCTTATCAACGGCACGGGTGTATTTCTCGGTGTGCTTCAAACCGCTGTGGCCGAGTAGGCTGGCAACGGTCTTGATATTGGCTCCGTTGTTGAGGATGTTCACAGCAAAGGAGTGGCGAGCGCAATGCCAGCTGATGTGCTTGTCGATGCCGGCACGTTTCACCCATCGCTTGACGGACTTACAGCAGCTTTCGTATGATGGGAGGTTGAAAACGAGCGATTCCTTTGTCTCTCCTTCTTTTGGCCTGCCGACCAGATGGATGAGTCCGTCATTGAGGGGTATGGTGACCCAACTACGGGCAGAGTGTCCTTTGGTCTTGTCTTGCTCGAAACGCAGGAGTTTGTTAGCATAGTCAATGTTCGAGTAGCGCAGGTCTTTGACATCGCAGAAACGCATGCCTGTATAGAGGCAGAAGATGAAGGCATTGCGGACGTTCTCTTTCTCGAACTGATAGTGGGTATCCATGAGTTTTTTAATCTCCTCTTGTGAGAGCACATCTTTCTTCAGCACTTGGTCATCAACAACACAGACTACTCCCTTGCATGGATCTTTCGCCATAATACCCTGATCAACGGCAGAGCGCACCACCTTCTTGAATCGCTGCAAGATGCTCTTTGCTCCCTCTCCTACACTACGAGTCTGAAGGTATTCGGCAAACTTCACCATCATTTCATGAGTAATGGCATCGGGCCGGATGAAGTCCTTCAACAGCGGATGATACTCCGCAAGGAAGTCCTGGAAACGATTGAGGGCAATCTGAATCATGCGGATGTCTTTCTTGGTGTAGCTACTGATGTACGACTGGTAATAGTCGAGGAAGTTGATGCCTTTCTCTTTCTTCAGTCGATAACCCTCGCGGTTGTCCAGAAACTCCTGCTCACGCTCGAAACGAATCTTCTTAGCTAGTTCCAGCGTCTCTTTGTTTTGTTGCCGTTGGATGGGTGTACGGGGAGATGCCAAAAGATACAGCGACAGACTTTCCTTCTTGCGAATGGATGTGCCGTTGTCCCGATTATACCCCATTTGATACTCCAAATATAGGCTATATTCGGTGTCATTCTTCACCAATTTCTTCAATAATCGCGGATTTCCTGCTTCCACGAGGTTCTTGTTTTTGCCTCTTGACTCTGCCATAACTCGTTTATTTGCTGATGTTTTCTTTTCGTCTGCAAAGGTACAAAAAGTTTTAATTCTGGGGTGTTAAAAAGGTGTTAATTCTAACAAAACAAGGGCAAAAAAGGGGTATTTTGTCAAAAATCAGAAAAATTGAGAAACATTGCAAATCGTTGTATATCAATTACTTTGTTGCTCTTTCTTTCCTTTGTTAGAGTCGGTTATGTTCCGGCTCTGGGTACTTTTTAAAAACGCAGAAAATCTCGCAAGATGCTGATAACAATGCACTTGCGAGATTTTCGCTTTACTGTAGGGTGCTAATTTGCCCCACATTTGCTCCACAAGTCGGTAAATAATCTTCCATTATATAGAACTAAAGAGCAATTTTAACCCATGTCTATTCTGTCAGTGCCAGTCGTAAACCAAGACGATTACTGGCATAATCGGTAGGATGCCCGTCATAGTTGCATAGAAGGCACGTGATTTCGATAATTGAATTATCTTCCCAAAAAAGTTAGTTCTCCTATACGAACCGCTTGATTTGAAAAGAGGGAAGCATTGTTACCTTTAAAAACAATGCTATATTCCAAATCACTTGTAAAATCTATTGGTGTGGAATTGCCCATGAGAACAAACAAATGTCCATCTTTATCCCTTAATTCGTACTTATAATTTTCTTCTGACTTATATCCATATCTACCATCTAAATCAGTAAAACATATCTTGACCTCGTCATTGGAAAAAGTTATTTTGTATCTAAGTACATCATAAGTTGTTTCCCAAGATGTTCCTATTAGTTTGCTTCTAAGTTCAGAAACAGAACTTGCGCCTGTCCATTTATCTGTCCGAGACGGAACAATGGGGGCGGAAGACTCATTTGTTTCATCTACTTCATATTCGTCTTCTTCGTTTACTCTTGTTTCTTCTGTTGATAAAGGGCTATTTGCCAATGTAAAGTTGAAATGCTCACCTTTGTAATTGATGAATTCACCTGAGTATACGCCATCAATCATCTCACCGTTGAAATGTCCTGTCGGACGTCCTTCTTGGGTGGTTTCGTTGAGTTCGATATGGTTATTATTGATGGAGCCTGTTAACTGCAACTTTGAAGATCCTGAATTATAGTAATAATAACCATTGACATTATTATTGTCAAATTCAAGATGCATGGTGACGGGGTATTTACCAACTTTTCCACTAAAATCCATAGACTGACTGCTACCAATCTTCTTATTGTCAGTCAAATCCGTGTTATTCGTTTCTGCATTAGTCACATTTGTGTTATCCACAATCTGTTCGGTCTGGTTTTGTTTATCATCGTTGAAAATAAACAACCAGGCTGCTAGACCAAGCAAAGCAACAACAAGAACACCAATGACAGGATAGAGCCATTTGCTTTTTGTTGATTCATTTTCATAGGTATAAGTTTCGTTTGTGATGATGTTGTTAGATGACATTGGTTTCTTGTTTGATACTTGTCCCACAGGATTTCCGCATTTTGGACATTTCATCGCTTTATCAGAAATCATTTGTCCACATTCGTTACATTTGATTAGTGCCATAATCTTTTTGGTTTTAGTTATTACTATGCTGTTTGAGGTGTTTCTAATATTCCCATTCTAATCCTTCTGTGTTAAAAGTGTAAGTTGCGGTTCCACCATCTTGGGCTTCTACCTTGATAGCACATTTTTTAGATTTCTTTAGGCTGTTGATAATATGATTGCTTATCTTTTCACTTGGAATTAATTGTGCCTTTGCACCATTTGCAATAACAGCAAAGGTATCAACTTTACCACCATCAAATCTAAAATATATCATTGGTAGTTTGTCTTGTCTTAACACACCATCTTCAATTTGCACGAAAACAGAATTGCTCCCCATAGGCATATGCATAAGGTATAATTGGAGATGGGTTCTTTGGTCACAGATTGTTAGCGATTCATTTGACATACATAAAGCCGCATTGGTCTCTTCATCAGTCATCGGGTCTGTTGAATTGCTATAAGCCCAATTTCCCTTCTTCAATACACCCGCTACATATTCACCCTCATCTGTGTTAGAATTTACACTTTCTGCTTTACCCTCTTCAGAATCGGAATTAACCTCTTCCTGTTGCATATTATCTGCAATCGTTGTATTATAGAGTTTGGTATAAACATAATAACCGCCACCACCAATAAAACAAAGAAGTGCAACAATCAAAGCCCCAATCCAACCGTTCTTTTTCTTAGGCGTTTCTTCAAACAGTTCTTCTTTGAGTGTCTCAACAGATTCTATTGGACATCCACAATTAGGACACTCTGTTGCATCTTCTGGCAGCGGTTCACCACATTCTTCACATATTTTTACTTGTGTAACTGGGCATCCACAATGGGGACAAGCAGAGGCTTTGTCCGAAATCATTTGCCCACATTCTTTGCATTTGATTAGTGCCATATTATATCTTCAAAATCAAAGGTGATTTCACCATTTACAGTTAAGTTTTAAACAGAATTAAAATCCATATTTTTCAACTATTCGCTGTGCTTCTGCATCGCCATTTTCAGCCGCCATTCTAAACCATTTCATTGCTTCAACCTTATCCTCTTCAACACCTTTCCCTTTCCAATATTGCCAACCAACATTGTATTGTGCTTCTACGTGTTCAGGGCTTGAACCTTTAACTGCTAATCGTTTACGCCATTTTAATGCTTCTGAATAATCTTGGGGATATCCATCTGCTCCAAAGGCATAATTATATCCCATGCGAAGTTCTGATTTTACGTCTCCATTTTCAGCTGATTTTTCAAGCCACTTTTGGCCTTCGCGTATATCTTTATAGTCTCCGCTTCCATAATGGCCAAGATATATCCCTGATAGAAAAGCTTGAGCTTCTGAATCATTTTTATTTGAAGCTTGTAAAAGAAGATTTATTGCCAACTCTTCATTGCCTTTCAATTTGGACCCCAAACGATAAGGTTCCAAGAAACGCATACCTAAATCTTTTAATGCTTCTGCATTTCCTCTTTTTGCTTTATCAGATAAGTCTTTCTCAAAATCGTCACTATTTGAAATGAAATCTTCTGTTTCCCATTCTGCCTTGGGTTCTTCAATACGTGAACTTTGTTCTTTTCCAGTATTATTATCAATACTCACGGTATTTGTTGTTTGGTTATTATTCTCACTTGTGGAAAAATCGTTGCTGGTTCCACTAAATAATCTTGAAGCAATATAATACCCACCAATGAGAAAGCAAAGCGATAGGGCAACAAATGTCCAAAGTCTGACATTGCTTTTTTTCTCCGACTTAAAGTATTTTACTTGCTGGGGCAGAGGAACACGTCCTGTCGGACATCCGCATTTAGGGCATTCTGTCGCATATTCTGGTAGTGGCTCGCCACATTCTTCACATTTTTTTATTTGTGAGACTGGGCATCCACAATGGGGACAAGCAGAGGCTTTGTCCGAAATCATTTGCCCACATTCTTTGCATTTGATTAGTGCCATTTTTATTCTCTTGTTTATTAGTAATTTACAATTCAAGTCGATATATTCATTCACATGTTTTTCCTGCATCTGGATATATCAACATAGGGGATAAGATGCATGTTTCTGAGTTACTTGCTGTCAATTCGTTTGTAAATGATAGGAGACGGTTTAGATACATCATCAGTATGCCAAATTAGAGTACCTTTATTATTTTGAACATCAGGTTCAACCCATAACCAGCCTTCAGAAATGGGTAAATGAAGTGCCAAGGCCACATTTCTATCAGTAGATGTTTTCAATGGCTCAAAATATATATATTCGTATGGATGATTATCATCAGGAAGATGGATAATCAAAGGATAGGCTCTTCCTCCATCATAAACATACATTTTTGCATAATCACCAAACAAATGTTTTTGATTGGGATTAATTAATCCCAATGGTGATAAATAATGATCATTAACATATACACTGATTTCGCTAACACCATTACCTTTCAATTCAATAATACCATCAAAGATAGGCCCTCGCCCTTTGTATCTCTTAGGCGTTGAAAAATAATTGATAAAATCTTGATTTGTATTAAAAGCAATAGTATTATAGTGTATAGATTCTTGTGATTGATTGGCATTATTTGCTTTTTGAAACTCTTCTTCTTTTTGTTTTTTGATTTTTAGTAGAGCAATGTCTTTTGTTCTTCCACATTTTTCTATTATGTCATCTGAGAATGTGTTATGCCCTTTAAGGTCTGCATAACCATAATGACGTTTGGAATCGGGAGAGTCAAGCTCATCACCATAGCCCTTAATGACATCCTCGCCTATCTCGTCTAATACGACCAACACCACTCCATTGGGTGCATCAATTATTTCGCCCGCACCAACATTGCCTATTCCGTCATAGATAGCAGGGATGATTTCCTTGCCATTAGGGTCTTTCAATCCAACAGTGGAATACTGATTGTCTTCATTCTCGCCATTTTCTTTTAAAAATGTGGTGTAAGGTTTCTTTTCGTTTTGTTTATCGAGTACGTCTTTTGCATCTTGGTCAATCTCCCTTACTTTATTTCCCTGCTTGTCAAATACGGCAAAATTGTCAGGTTCCAACGGAACACAGATATTTCCTTGATGATAAACAGGGAGGAGTTCACTGGAGATTTCGGGGCCGAAATACCAAGAGAAATCGGATTTGCCACTAAAGACTATTCCACCTTTCTTATCAATGACAGAGAAGTTTTCCTCGTCTATATATACAAAAGCCAATCCTTCAGAGAACCTGCCAACGGCTTTTGCTTCTCTGCTGATGGGTATCACTTCCTCGCCTTTTTTGTTTATGGGATGTTCTAAAAATTAATTAACTGATAGTCAGATATTTCTGACGATAATTCGATATAATTTTGTACCTTTGCAGTACCAAACG
>OCTW011514690.1_pt1 | contig 11082 bp, 7 predicted proteins | sample 1539671 | NCBI WGS metagenome assembly OCTW01 (sample SAMN02144230, study PRJEB22623) | gut metagenome | biome: sheep rumen | host: Ovis aries | place: New Zealand | reverse complement strand
CCACAACCCGGAACTGGCCCGCAGCTATGCCACCCGGATCGTAACCTTGAAGGACGGCGTCATCACCTCGGACACGGATCCTTTTACAGTGGATGAGACGAGTGTGGCGCCGCCGCAGCACAAGAACATGGGCAGAAGCTCCATGTCATTCCTGACCGCACTGTCTCTGTCCTTTAACAACCTGATGACCAAGAAGGCGCGGACGACACTTGTCTCCTTTGCCGGATCCATCGGCATCATCGGCATCGCGCTGATCCTTTCGCTCTCCAACGGCGTGAATATGTTCATCAAGAGCACCGAAGAGGAGACGCTGTCGGAGTATCCGCTTCAGATTCAGAGATCCTCTCTGGACCTTGCTTCCATGATGGCCGGAGGCGAATCTGCTTCCGCGGGCAGGTCTGACAGCTCTCAGGATGCGGCCATCGAACGGGACACCCTCGGGAAGATGCTCTCGCAGGTCTCAAAGAATGACCTCAAGTCCCTCAAAGAATGGCTGGACACCGGAACGACCGGCATAGACAGTCTCTCCCGCTCCATCGAATATTCCTACGACGTGTCTCCGCAGATCTTTCGTCTGGACGGTGATTCCGTCTATCAGGTGAACCCGAACCGGCTTCTGAACGGGACAGGCCTTGTCCCGTCCTCATCCCTGTACAGCTCTTCCTTTTCCACCAGTGTATTTTCCGCACTGCCCTCTGACAAGGATCTGTACAACAGCGCCTACGACGTGAAAGCCGGCAGGTGGCCGCAGAATTATAACGAGGCCGTCGTCGTGCTCTCCTCAGACGGTTTTATCTCGGACATGACACTCTACACACTGGGCGTGAAAGACTACAGCGCGCTGCAGGCGATTGTCGACAGTTTAAGCGATGGCACCGGGAATACGGTGTCAGAGAACACCGACGGCACTGCCTATTCCTATGATGAGCTCATGGGGCGTCAGTTCAGGCTCGTGAACAACTCCGATCTGTACACCTGGGACGAGTCGCTCGGCGTGTGGGCGGACCGCAGCAATGACGAGGACTATGTACGGCAGCTCGCCGAAGAGAGTGAGACCCTGACCGTCGTTGGCGTCGTACAGCCGGCAGCCGGATCGACTGTCAGCATGCTCGGGACGGGTATCGCCTACACGCCGGATCTCATCCGGCACGTGATGGAGAGCAACGCGCAGAGCGCACCGGTACTCGCACAGCTTGCCTCACCGGACACGAATATCTTCACCGGAGAAGCCTTCGGCGTCAACAATGAAAGTCTGGACCCTTCCGCCCTCTTCTCCGTTGACACGGACAGACTGTCGCAGGCCTTTGTATTCGACGCGGGAAAGCTGACATTTGATGCCGGGCAGCTGGACCTCTCTTCCCTGTCCTCCCAGATAAGTGCGCCGGATTTTAACGGGGCGGACCTTGAAGCGGCTCTGTCGCAGATTCAAATCGACACGTCCGGCATTGATCTGAAAAAGATCTTCACGGATGTTGCATCCGGGTATCTGGACAGTTCTTCATTTGACAATGGAGTGCAGGGATTTCTGCAGTCGGGCGAGGTGCAGCAGATCATCAGCCGCGACCTTGCCGACTTTGCCGGGAAGAATGCCGGAAGTCCCGCGGCGACAGATCTTGTGAACAGCATGTATCAGGAACTGATGGACGGATATGTGAAGCAGCTTGCATCGCAGAATAAATCCCTTCCGACAGGCCGTGATGAGCTGACCAATGGCTTTTCGCAGTATGCGTCCGGCGAGGCGGGACAGACGATCATCCGCCGCTACACCGCGCAGCTCGCATCGGATCTCACATTGACGCAGGAGCAGCAGAAACAGCTTCTCTCAGATGTGGCCGCAGCGTACCAGAACTACGCAAAATCAGGCGGATTCGCCAGTTCGTTCACCGCAGACTTTCAGCAGTATCTGCTCGGGCCACAGGGGCAGAAGATTCTCACGGATGATCTGAGGCAGATGGTGGATCTCACGGGCATTGAGAACCAGGTGGCGCAGATCCTTGGAGCGCAGCTCGGCTCATACATGCAGACGGTGACGCAGCAGATCGGTGCAGCGGTCTCCTCTTCCGTGAGTCAGGCCATGGAATCCATGGCACAGCAGATTCCGAACGCCTTTACATTTGACATGGATGCGTTTCAGTCGGCGATCTCGCTGAACATGGGGATGCAGGAGATGCAGCAGATCTTCAGCTCGATGCTCTCGGGGAACTCCTCCTCGTATGAGTCAAATCTCACGTTGCTTGGATTTGCGTCGGAGGACAGCCCCTCTGAGATAACCATCTATCCGGACGACTTTGACGCAAAGGCGCAGATCGAGGCCCTCCTTGACAGCTACAACCAGCAGATGAAGGATGCCGGGCATGACGACAGGACCATCACCTACACCGACATCGTCGGAACGATGATGAGCTCTGTCACGCGGATCATCAACGTGATCAGTTGGGTTCTCATAGCATTTGTCGCCATATCGCTTGTCGTGAGTTCAATCATGATCGGCGTCATCACGCACATCAGCGTGCTCGAGCGCAGAAAGGAGATCGGCATCCTGCGCGCCATCGGCGCGTCCAAGCGCAATGTCGGTCAGATCTTCAACGCGGAGACATTCATCACCGGGCTTCTGGCCGGGCTGATGGGAATCGGGATCGCGCTGCTGCTTCTCATCCCGACCAACGCCATCATCCTGCATATCGCCGGCAGACAGGATATCACCGCTTCGATGCCGCCGATGGCAGCCCTGTCGCTTATCCTTCTCAGTATCGCTCTTACCCTTCTGAGCGGCCTGTTCCCGGCGCGCAAAGCTTCCCGGTCCGATCCGGTGGAGGCGCTGCGGACTGAATAAGAGCTCAGCCCTGAAAAGCTGCGCAGCAAATTAAACCGGCTGACTTTCGAAACTAGTGCTTCGAAAGCCAGCCGGTTTTCTTACGTTTATTTTTCCGCCCCGAGCGCTTCGCATATCCTCTTATAGTGCAGGAAGCCGTCGCATTGTGCCAGACGGGTGATCTCCGAAAAAGACGCCAGCTTCCAGCTGCTCACTTCGTCCGCTTCCACTCTCACCTGCCCTGGTTTAAAGTCAAGCTGGAAATGATAGATGTCGCAGAAGTAATTGTCGCCGCCCTCCGCGTCATCGTTGCGGTACGTGTAGACCGACACTGGTCTTACTCCCTGCACGCGGATCCCTGTCTCCTCATATGCCTCGCGGTCCGCTGCCTCCCGGCTCGTCTCCCCACTGTCAGCGCCGCCTCCCGGGATCTCCCACGCGCCGGGAGCCCACTTCTTGTCCATGGTCCGCTGCGTGATGAGAAATTCTCCCGAATTATTTTCAATGAGCGCCAGGGCGTAGAGCATGTATTCATCCGGCGAAAGGCGTGAGCCCTCGCCGTGCCGGGGCTTCGAGCGCCCGGTATAATGACGGTCTCGGTCGTATATATCGATCCGCTCCTGCGTATATTCGTATGAACGCGGCATGCCGTGTCCTCCTTCCGGTATGCATCACAACAGACGCTTCAGGCGTCAAAGAGATGTCTGGCTGCTTCCTGCGCCCTTACGACCTTGTCGCACCATGCGTCAAAGTCCGGATCTTCCCTGCGGCACTCCGGGTGCTCCTGAATATAGGCAAGCGCGATCCGGACGCCCTCGTGGAACGGCACATTCGTGCGCATCTGGGGAACGAGACGCTTGAGCTTGCGATTGTCAAAGCATACCGATACCGCCTTGTCGCCCAGCAGAGCGCCCCTGAAGTCATATCCGGCCGATCTCCCCGCCGCGGCAAGGAAATCCGACGAGACGTGCAGCAGGTGCGGCGTGACGCCAAGAGCGCCGCCGATTGTGCGGTAGATCTGGTCCCAGGTAAGCGTCTCGTCGCCGGTGATCTGGAACGCCTCGCCGATGGCAGCTTCGCATCCCATGAGACCACAATACCCGATGGCAAAATCCGTGCTGAACGTGAGCGTCCACAGGGAGCTACCGTCTCCGTGCACGATGACCGGCTTTCCGTTCATCATGCGGGAGATGACCTGCCAGGACCCCTTTGCGCCGTGCAGCGCCGTGGGGATCGAACGCTCGCAGTACGTATGGCTCGGGCGCACAATCGTGACAGGGAACTGCTCCTCGCGGTATTTGCGCATCAGAAAGTCCTCGCACGCGATTTTGCCGCGGGAGTACTCCCAGTACGGATTGGCAAGCGACGTTCCCTCGCTCACGATGTACGAGGCCGCCGGCTTGTGATAGGCCGATGCCGAACTCGTGAAGATATACTGCCCCGTCCGTCCCCTGAACAGTTCATAGTCGCGCCGCACATCCGCCTCGGTAAAACCGATGAACTCACACACGCAGTCAAAGTCTTTTCCGGCAAGCGCCGCGCTGACCGCCCCGGGGTCGTGAATGTCGGCGTGTATCTCGTGCACCGGCCCGTCAAACAGTCCGCTTCTGCTCCCGCGGTTGAGAAGCCACACCTCCCAGCCGCCGGATTCGAGCAGTCTTCTCACGACAGATGTGCTGATCGTCCCGGTGCCGCCGATAAACAGTGCTCTTCTCATCGCGTCAGTCCTTGACGGCGATCGCCTCGATCTCGCAGAGGACGCCCAGTGGAAGATCCTTTACCGCCACACAGCTGCGCGCCGGCTTGGACGTGAAGTACTTTGCGTACACACTGTTAAAAGCCTTGAAATCCGCGATGTCCGCGAGGAAGCAGGTCGTCTTCACGACCTTGTCAAATCCACTGCCGGCGGCAGCAAGAATCTCGCCGACATTCCGACAGGCCTGCTCTGCCTGCTCCTCAATGCCGCCCTCAAACTTTCCGGTCGCAGGATTTACCGGCGTCTGCCCGGAAGCGAAGATGAATCCGCCTGCCGCGATCGCCTGGGAATACGGGCCGATGGCAGCCGGTGCCTTGTCTGTGCTGATCTTAACCATAAGTGCCTCCTCTGTCGGTTCTGTCATAATTTCTGCTACTGCTGTCTACTGTATCACAAAACCAACGCGCGTGTCACGCCCGCCTCACACCGGACGGTTGTGCCTTGACTCCCGGCGCAGCAGCAGGATGATCACGACGTACATGATCACAACGAATGCGATGAAAAGAGCCATGGACTGGTTCGTATCCGTCATGGCGCAGAAGTCGTAGAACCCGTGCAGGAATACTGCCAGTGCGTATCCGATGACAATATTCACCGCGCTCAAGGCTCTGTATCCTCTGTCCCGTGCAAGTTTTGCCCGGCCGTAGAAATATCCGAACACCACCGAGAATCCCAGATGTCCCGGTACGGCAAGCACCGCCCGCGTGAGCGCCACGCCAAGGCCATAGGAGAACACATACTTCACATTCTCAAACGCCGCGAAGCCAAGCGAGGTGAACGCCGAATAGACAATCGCGTCAAACAGATAGTTGAAGTTCGGATCACGCCAGGTCAGGCGCCCCATGAAGAAATACTTCGTTCCCTCTTCAACCACCGCGACGACAAGAAATGCCAGCAGCGCCGTATATGTGACCGAATTCTTGTCGACCGGACTCACCCCCAGAAGATTTTCCCCGATCATCTCCAAAATGATGGAGACCAGCGCTGCGAGAACACCGCGCAGGATACAGCCCCAGAGAAGATACGCCGGTTCCTTCTCATATGTGTCCATCTTGTAGATGTAGCACATGAGAAAGACTGCCGGCAGAACCGCCGCCAGGACGTAGATGGTGATCATCCAGTCAAGTGCTTCCAGAATAAACATTTGTCCCTCCTGATGTCGATCCTGTTATACTTTTCTCTTTCTGATTCTTTTCTTCACCGCGTCCAGAAGCATATTCACGCACGGGTCCTTCATGAGCATCAGGACACTTCCGTAGATGAGAGCGCCGACGAGTGCCTGCCCGATGACGGATCCCCAGCCGGCCGGCACAAAGTGCCGGAAGGTCAGGCAGCCCGCAAACATAACAAGCGCCGCAAGCAGGTACGGTCCCATGGACCGGATGATTCTCGGCCACGGAAAGTCGCGGCGCGTGAAAAATATCTGAATACTCGTCACGGATGTCTCCGCGATGACGGTGCCGATTGATGCGCCGAGGGCGCCGAAGTGCGGGATCAGAAGGGCATTCATGCAGAAATTCACACCCGACCCGGCCAGTACCGAGATCGTGTACTCCTTCTGCCGCATGGTCGGAAGAAGATACTGAATCCCCGTCACATTGCTCATTCCTATCAGAAAGACGATCGGGCTGATGACAGGCATCAGCAGTTTCACCTTGTCGTAGCCCGCCCCGAAGAACACAGGGACGAATGCATCCGCGACGGACAGAATCCCGAAGATGAGCGGGAATGCAAAAAAGAAGACAGCCCGGAAGGATTTCCGCATGTACTCGTGTACCTTCTCCATGTCGCCGGAAGCAAATGTGTGGGCGATGCGGGGCATCAGAACCGTCCCGATCGACGTCACGACCGTCAGGAGCATCTTGACGATCTTCTGCGCCTGATCGTAGTACCCGACCTCGCTCTTGTCGGCGATGATCGCGCCGATCATCGTTCGGTCAAGAATCGTATAGACCTGAATGGCGATCTGCGGGATAAACAGCGCGAGCGTCGGCTTGAAGTGACGGAAGACGTGGAGCTTTCCGTGCCGCGGCCCGTAGATGAATTTGGGAAGATACAGCCAGAGAGAGAGATTCCCCAGCAGAATCGAAAACACATAGATCAGGAAATAGACGGGAAGATCGCTGCTGTCTCGCACAAACAGGAAGATGCAGGTGACGCTTGCCAGCTTGACGGCCATATTCCGCATGACCGTCTTGCGGAAATCCTCCAGTCCCTGGAAGAACCAGCTGATGTCGACTACATTGCCGGCCATCTCCAGCAGCAGAATCCGGTAGTAAATCCGGTAATCATTATTGCCGTTGACGAATACGATGTCGAAGATGACGATCGCAAGCAGCATCGTGATGGCCCGCAGAATCACGATCTCCCAGAACGTGCTGCTGCGCTTCTCACGGTTGTCCCTGACGAATGCGATCTCACGCTGCCCGTACATGGCGATGCCGAGCGACCCGAACAGAATGAAAAACGCGCTGATCGAGAGCGTGTAGCTGTAGATTCCGATATTCTGCGCGCCGAGCACACGCGAGACATAGGGTGTTGTCACCAGCGGCAGAACCAGGGTCAGCAGCTGATAGGTCATATTGTACAGGTAGTTTTTCTTTACGCTCTGGCTCATAGGAATCCCCTTTGCTTAAGACAAAAGAATTCTACCATCTTTACCAGGAGAATAAAAGACGCCCGGCGCGCCTGTGTCACTTCCGCGCGCCGGACGACTCGTCTTGCGGTCATCTGCTTTGTTCAGATCTCAGCTGTCGATGTGCCATCTTTCCCGGTACTTCCGCCACTGATTCTCAAAGAAATAGTCGGTTTCGGGAACCGGCCGCACAGGGCGCCACGTGCAGCGCACGCTCAGTGTGACCGGATCCAGGCGCGCTTCCTGAATCCTCCCGCCCCACTTGCCCGCATCCAGCCGGCACCGGATCTGCTCCGGAAATCTTTCGCTTACCCGTTCACCGGAAGCGTCCAGATACAGGGCCGATCCGCGGGATGCGCCGCAGGTCTGACAGTAATCCAGCATCGCAGACAGGTATACGATCTGCGAGATGAGCATATCCCGAAGCCGGAACCACGCGCCGATCTCATACCCGGACGGCTTTTTTGTGTATTGTCCGAGATTGACAGCCATTTCCCTTGTCCTGCGCAGCGCCTCTTTCAGCTGCCCCTCTTCCCGGATGACGCCGCCGCAGCGGCTCATGCGCTCCGCGGCGCTCCTCCAGACAGATGCCACGCTCTGCGTGCCGCAGCATCCGTCCGGAAGCGCCAGGAATCCGGCAGCCTGTCTGCGGAGGTCACGGCGGATTTCCTCGTCCGGCGCCTGCGCGGCCTGCTCAAGATGGCGGATCCGAATGCACTCTGCCGCGCGCAAAGCCCCGCACTGCCCGGCATTGAGCGCAGTTCCGCCGGGGCGGGTGACACCGTGGGACCCGTTTACTTCTCCGACGGCGAAGAGATGGCTCACGCTGCTCTCCCAGAAGGCATCGCCTGCCAGTCCCCCGTTGTTGTGCTGCGCACAGAGTGCTATCTCAAGCCGCTGGCTGCGAAGATCAATGCCGTGTTCCCGGTAGAAGGAAGCCGCCGGCTGGTTCATCTTCTCAAGACGGTCAATCGGTTTCCCGAAATCGGCACCCGCTTTCGCGAGATACTGCGAGGCTTCTTCCGGCAGCTTTGTGAAGTCAATGTCCTCTATCCCGGGATTTTTCGTGAAATCAAGAAATACCCGCCGCTTTCTGACTACCGTCTCCCGGTACACGAAAAGATCAATCTCCGACGAGCCGTCGGATGCCTTCGCCGCGTCAAAAGGCCACTGATAGCCTTTCAGGAATATGTTCCCCAGCATCGCATACCGGTCCGGGTAATACTCTGCCAGGAACTCCCGCTCGTCTCCTCCCGCCTCATCAGTTGAGACAAAGCGCGGCAGCACCTGCATGTATGTACCGGAGACATTCCATCGGGGATTCTTTGATGCGAGCCCGAACTGCCACTCCGTGAGGTTCTTTCCGGCCGCTCCCGCTTCAAATGCCGCACCGGACCCGCCGATCTGACTGGCCGGATAGACGCTGTCCCTGTACATTCCGGCAGGCGCCCCCGTGGCGAGAATCACATTGTCCGCCCAGACGATCTCCGCTTCCGCGTCTGCGCCGTTTAATACGAGAAACAGGGCACCGAGAGCGCGGCCCTCATGGGTCAGGATTTTCAGAAGCTGCCGCCCGTCTAGAATCTCCAGTTTCTCCTCTCCGGCTCTCCTTTCCAGCGCTTCCGTCATCATGCGGGAGGTGTACGGGCCGGCGCTCGTGGCGCGGCAGCTGGCATCGTGATCCGTCCTGTAGCCCATGAATTCGTCAAATTCTGTCGAAGGAAACGGCACTCCCATCTCCGCGAGCCAGTAAAAGCAGCGCGCCGAGAGCGCAGCCTCAGCCAGCGCCGTGTCGCCGTCCACACACTGACATCGGAAGAGATCGCGGGCCATCTGCCGCACCGAATCCGGAGCGTCTCCCGCCAGTGAGAGCTTGTAGTACGTCTGCTTGTCGGAGCCGGTGTTGCGCGACGTGCCGGCATTCACATGGTCTGTCGCCAGAACCGTGTTCCTCTCGCCAAGCTGCAGAAGGCGCAGAGAAGCCGCAAATCCTGCGGCCCCCGACCCGATCACAAGATTATCTGTCTTTCTTTCCCGGATGTGCATGGAGGTGCGCCTCACAGTCTGCGGATGTGAAATCCGCCGTCCACATCCAGGTAATTGCCCGTCGTGTACGTCACGGCATCCGAGCAGAAGAACGCGATCGCCTCGGCCACTTCCTCCGGACGGCCCCAGCGGGCAATCGGGAACTGGTCACCGGTAAACATACGGTCATACTTCTCCTTCACCTTCGCCGTCATGTCTGTTGCGATGACCCCAGGCCGGACCTCATTGACCAGGATTCCCTCAGCAGCCAGCCGGTCGGCAAAAAGTGTCGTTATCATGGACACGCCCGCCTTGGAGATGCAGTATTCTCCCCGGCTCACCGAAGACACCGACGCCGAGCAGGATCCGACGTTGACGATGTGACCGCGCACGGCGTACAGCTTCTCCTGTGCGATCATCTGCTTTGCGACAAGCTGCGTCAGGAACAATGTCCCCTTGACGTTGATCCCCATAACCCGGTCATAGCTCTCCTCGTCCATCTCAAGCAGATCCCGGCGCTGCTTCGGCGCCACACCGGCGTCGTTGACCAGAATGTCAATCCGGCCATACCGCTTCACCGCTTCCTCAACCAGGCGCCTCCTGTCATCTCTGTCATCCAGCGACCCGCGCACGTAGATGAAGTCAATCCCCATTCCGGTGAGCTCATCAAAGGTCTGCTGATACTTTTCCTGCGCACCGCTCGCAAAAATCACAACGCTGCAGCCAAGGCTTCCCAGTTTCCTGGCCGCCGCCAGCCCGATGCCCCGGGTTCCGCCGGTAATCACCGCTGTCTTTTTCATAGTAACCTCCGTCATCTGTCAACAGTCACCCTGTCGCGCAGTCTTCTTCTCTCATCCCCTGAAATTCTTCGGAAGACTGTTCTTCTCCTTCAGAAACTCCCGGTAATACGGAAGGTATGTTCCGCCGTCCCGCACCACGCATCCGGTCGGCTTGTGCGAGCGGATCAGGTCGCCGCATGCCCCGCAGGTCATGCAGACCTTCGACGCGTCAATCCGGCCAGCCCGGATGATCTGATTCGGAAAGTCCGGATCGGCGAATGCCATGCGCCCGAACAGCATCCCGTCGCAGTATCCCTGCCTGATGGCCCCGGCTGTGTACAGATCCGAGAACTGCCGCAGGTACGTCGGCGCGGACGCCCATATCTTCATGCCCGGAACCCATCGCTTGATCTCCCGTGTTCCCTCGATCATGCGGCCTACACCGGTGAGCGGATGTTCTGCCGGTACATACTTGCCTCTATCAAACGGCCGCGTCACATGCGTCGTGACGTACGGATTGCCCATTGTGACGCAGATCATGCGCAGCCCCAGATCTCCGTAGAGTTCCTGAACCAGGCGTTTTGGCTCGGTATAATCCGGCAGAAGAGACTTGTCGTCTCGCATTCCGAAACCGTACGGATACGGATATCCGTCATAGATTCCGATGCGCGAGACAATCTGGAAGGAAGGGCTCTCATAGGCCTTTGCCGCCCGGATACTGTTTTTCAGCAGCCTCGTGCGGTTTTCGTAGCTCCCGCCGTACCGGCCGGGCCTTGTGAAACCGGCCGCCACCTCCGCAAAAAGATACCCGTGGCAGGACTTGATGTCCACCGCGTCAAATCCGGCTTCCTTCGCCAGTCTGGCCCCCTCGCCGAACCGCTCCTCCAGCGCTTCCAGATAATCGTCTGACACAATGCAGGAATCGTCTGCTTTCCGGAACTGTTCCAGATACGGCGAGCGAAACGCGATGAGCGGCGCCGGCTTGTTGTCCGGATTGGAGTAGCGGCCCGAGTGGTTCGCCTGGCAGATGAGATACGGTGCAAAGCCATTGGCCTGGATGCCGGCTTTCTTAACC
>OCTW011542953.1_pt1 | contig 11083 bp, 12 predicted proteins | sample 1539671 | NCBI WGS metagenome assembly OCTW01 (sample SAMN02144230, study PRJEB22623) | gut metagenome | biome: sheep rumen | host: Ovis aries | place: New Zealand | reverse complement strand
GTGGCGCATTTAGAAGTAAATCTTACATGAGAAACTACGCCCGTGACCATGATTTAATTAAAGGAGATGAATAAACATGGCACAAGGAACTAATTATAAAGTAGCATTCAGAAGAAGAAGAGAAGGTAAAACTGATTACGCAGCTAGAATGAAATTAGTTGATTATGACAAATCTCGTTTAGTTGTTAGAGTTTCTAACAATCATGCTACTGTTCAAGTAATTGACTATGCTCCTGAAGGAGACATCACTGTTGCTTCCGCAGTAAGTAAACAATTATCCAAATACGGATACTTAGGACACACTAATAACATTTCAGCATTCTATTTGACTGCTTACCTCTGTGCTAAAAGAGCTTTAGCAAATGGTGTTGAAAATGCAATTTTAGACATTGGTTTAAAATCTCCTATCAAAGGATCTAAAATTTTCGCAGCTCTCAAAGGTGCTGTAGATGCAGGTTTAGAAATTCCTCACGGTGACTTCATTTTCCCTGAAGATGAACGTATCAGAGGAGAACATGTTGCTAACTATGCTGAATCCTTAGATGCTGAAGAAGTTGCTAAAAAATTCTCAAAGTATTTTGAAAGAGGACTCAATCCTAAAGATTTACCTGAAAACTTTGATGAAACTATTAAGAATATCGACGAGGCAGAGGAATAACTATGAGTTTTAATATTGATGAATGGGAACCTAAAACTAACATGGGTAAATTAGTTAAAGATGGAACCATTACTGATATCGATGAAATCTTTGAAAAAGGGCTTCCAATTATGGAATTAGAAATCGTTGATGCATTAATTCCTGATTTAGAAGAAGAAGTAATGGATGTTAACTTAGTTCAAAGGATGCACAAATCCGGTAGAAAAGTTAATTTCAGAGTAATTGTTGCTGTAGGTAACAAAAACGGATACGTAGGATTAGGTCAAGGTAAAGCTAAAGAAGTAGGTCCTGCTATCAGAAAAGCTGTAGACAACGCTAAATACAACCTTATTAAAGTAAGAAGAGGTTGTGGAGATTGGGGTTGTGTTTGTGGAAGAGAACACACTGTACCTTTCAAAGTACAAGGTAAAACCAGTAGTGTAAGTGTTACTTTAATGCCAGCTCCTGCAGGTGTAGGTTTAGTAGTTGGTGACGTAGGTAAAACTATCTTAAAACTCGCTGGTATTCAAGATGTATGGTCCCAAACTTTCGGACAAACCCAAACTACAGTTAACTTTGCTAACGCAGTATTTGATGCTTTAAAAGAATTAAGTAATGTTAAAGCAAGTAAAGAAGATCTCAAGAAAATGGGAGTTAACTACTAGATGGTGATTACTATGTTTTTAGTTATTAGAGTTAGAGGAACAACCGGTGTCATTCAAAACATTGCTGACACTTTAGACATGTTAAGACTTAACAGAATCAGCCACGCAGTAGTCATTGAAGAAAATCCTAGTTATGAAGGAATGCTTCAAAAAGCTAAGGATTACATCACCTGGGGTGAAATTGATGCAGAAACTTTAGCTGCTATCATTGCTAAAAGAGGAAGACTCCCAGGAAACGTAAAAGTTACTGATGAATACGTTGCTGAAAATACTGATTACAAAGACATTGCTGATTTAGCTAATGCAGTTATCGAATCTAAAGTTAAATTAGCTGACGTTGGAATTAAACCTGTATTCCGTTTACACCCTCCAAGAAAAGGATACGAAGACATCCGTTTATCTGTTAAAGAAGGTGGATCCTTAGGTTACAGGGGAGAAGAAATTAAAGATCTTGCAAAAAGAATGCTTTAAGTCAGGTGTATATTTATGATTAGAACAAAACGTAAAATTAACAAACAAAGAGGTTCTAGATCCAACGGTGGAGGCTGTACTAAAAAACGTAGAGGTGCAGGTAACAAAGGTGGTAAAGGTAAAGCAGGTATGGGTAAACAACACTGGACCTGGACTGTAATCCACGACCCTAACCACTTTGGTAAACACGGTTTCAAAAGACCTCAAAAAATGATTAAAAAAGTCAATGCTGTTAATTTAATTTACTTAGAAGAACAAGCTGATAATTTAATTGCAAGTGGCAAAGCATCTAAAGATGGCGACGCTATTGTAATTGATGTAACTGAATTAGGTTACGACAAAGTTTTAGGTAAAGGTAACATCACTAAAACTTTCAAAATTACAGCTCCAAAATTCTCAGCATCTGCAATTGAAAAAATTGAAGAATTAGGAGGAGAAGCTATAGAATTATAGCTCTTTTCTCTTTTATTATTAGAGGAAAAATATGTCAGCACTAGAAGTCTTAGAGCCAATATTTAAAGTTATTCCTGAAGTTAAATCTCCAGTTCACAGAGAAGATTTCAATGAAAAACTTAAATGGACTGCTCTTGTTTTAGTTTTATACTTTATATTAACCCAAATTCCGTTATACGGATTAGCTCCTGGAGCTATCGATTCTTTTGCTCAATTAAGAGCAGTTATGGCTGGAAGTTTTGGTTCCATCCTAACTTTAGGTATTGGTCCAATTGTTACTGCATCTATTGTATTGCAATTATTAGTTGGTTCCAATCTTTTAGATTTGGATTTGTCCTCTCATAAGGATAAGTCCCATTTCCAAGCTACTCAAAAAATTCTTTCTATTGTATTTACAGTTTTTGAAGCAAGCGTTTTGGTATTAACAGGGAACTTGGTTCCTATTGATGGTTCTTATACCCTCATATTAATTGCACAACTTGTTGTAGGTGCATTGGTAATTATTTACCTTGATGAAGTTGTTTCAAAATGGAGTTTCGGTAGTGGTATTGGTTTGTTCATTGCTGCTGGTGTATGTCAAGCGATTATTGTCGGTACATTTAGTATTTTAAACGGTGCGGATGGACTATTAGCAGGTATTATTCCTAAATTCATCCAACTTGCTGCTGGGGGTACTCCTGACTTTTCCATATTGATTCCATTGATTGCAACAATTATTGTGTTCATGGTTGTTCTTTATGGAGAGGCTATGAGAGTGGAAATTCCTATTTCTCATGGTAGTGTCAGAGGTCACGGAAGAATTAGAGGATCTGTAGGTAAATATCCATTAAAATTCGTATATTCCAGTAACATGCCGGTAATTCTTACAAGTGCATTACTTGTAAACGTTACATTATTTGCAAACATTTTCCAAAAAGTGGGCGTTCCTATTTTAGGACACATCCAAAATGGAAAACCTGTTGACGGTATTGCTTGGTTATTATCTACACCTAACTTAAACATGTTTATAACAGAACCGATTCATGTTCTCATATATGCAATATTCTTTATAGCATGTTGTATGTTATTCTCATACTTATGGGTAGAAATTAGTGGATTAAATGCTAAAAAGATTTCTGAACAACTTTACAAATCCGGTATTCAAATACCTGGATTTAGAAGTAGTAAACGTCAATTATATAAAATTTTGAAAAAATATATTCCTGCACTTACCATTATCAGTGGTATCTATGTAGGTCTTATTGCTTTCCTTGCAGATTTAACCGGTGCATTAGGTGGAGGTACCGGAGTATTGCTTACTGTAGGTATTCTTCATAAACTTTATGAGGAAATGGCTGAAGAACAACTCATGTCAGCAAATCCAATTCTCAGGAAAGTTTTAGGAGGAGATTAAACCTCCTAATTTTATTCTTTTAACAATATGTGAGAGGGATTAAATTGAAATTAGTAGTATTAACAGGTATTCCAGGTTCTGGAAGTACAACTTTACTCAACAAAGCACTTGAAGAAGTCGATTATGTACATTTAAATTATGGAGACATAATGACTGAAATTGCTATTAAGGAAAATATTGTTGAAGATAGGGATTCTTTAAGAAAATTACCTGCTGAAACACAAAAAGAAATTCAAGCAAAAGCAGCTAAAGAAATTAAAGAAAGATCTGAAAATGATAATGTTATTGTAGATACTCACTGTACAATCAACACCCCATCCGGATTCTTACCAGGTCTCCCAATTTGGGTTTTAGAACAGTTACAACCAGATCTTTTCGTATTAATCGAAGCTAATCCTGATGAGATTATTTACAGAAGATTAAATGATGAAACCCGTCAAAGAGATGTTCAAAAAGCAAAAGACATTCAATTGCATCAAGAAATGAACAGAGCAACTTCTATGGCTTATGCAACTTTAACAGGAGCTACTGTTAAAATTGTTTCAAATCACGACAATCATTTAAATTCTTCAGTTTCTAAACTAGTAGATGTATTAAATTTATAGAGGTATGACTATGGTTGACATAATGGGACCAATTTATGGGGTATTGAATGCAATTTTCAATCCAATCTTAGCTATGGATCCGAATCCAGCTAATCCAGCTTTAACAGTTTTAATTATTGCATTTATTGTTTCTTTGATTACAACTGTTGCTAACAAGTATTTGGTTGATCAAGATGCATTAAATGAAAGACAAAAAAGAATGCAAGATTTTAACAAGGAACTTAGAGATGCTCAAAAAAGAGGGGACGGCAAAAGAATGGCCGAACTTCAAGCTCAACAGGCTGAAATGATGAAAGACCAAACTGCTATGATGTCAGACCAGTTCAAACCGATGATTGTAACTTTTGTTCCAATTATTTTGATATTCTTCTGGATGAGGACTTCTGCCATTCATGATTTAGTTGTTATATTACCTACCACTGTTTACTGGGTTACTTTAACTCCTCTTTGGCATGCAATCGGTAGTGTAATCTATGGTGGTCAAGCTACTATCCCTTATGGAATCGGTTGGTTATTATGGTATATGATTTGTACTTTTGGTATGAGTCAAATATTAAGAAAATATTTAGGATTCAAACAAGGGTTCTAAATCAACCAAAAAACTATACCTTTATTAATAATAAAAAATATATATTATAGCATTCTATTTTGAATGCGCTATTACACAATTATTAAATATTTTATTAAATTAAATTTATAGGTGATTAAATGCCTGCAAATAGGTTTAGATCAAGATCATATAAAAGAATTCACAAAAACACTCCTGGTGGAGAAAATGTTTTAAGATACAAAAAGAAAAAACCATCTAAGCACGTTTGTGCTGAATGTGGTGCAGTATTACATGGAGTTCCACGTGGACGTCCATATGAAATTGGAAAATTATCAAAAACAGCTAAAAGACCTAACCGTCCATTCGGTGGTTACTTATGTTCAAGCTGTGCTCGTAAACATTTCAAAAACGAGGCTAGAAAATAATGATAATTACTATCGGTGGATTGGCTGGTACAGGAACCACAACTACTGCTGAGTTGCTCAGTGAGAAGTTAGATATTCCATATATCTCTGCAGGTTTTGTTTTTAGGGAAATGGCTGCTGAGCGAGGAATGAGCGTTCTGGAATTCAGTGAATTTGCTGAAGGTAATGATGATATTGATAAAGAAATTGACAGAAGGCAAGCTGAAAAAGCTCATGAAGCAGAAAATCTAATCATTGAAGGTAGATTATCAGCATACTTTGTTGATAATGCCGATTTGAGACTTTGGTTAGTAACACCTTTTGATGTTCGATCAAAGAGAATTTCCGAAAGGGAAGACAAATCTGTGGATGTGGCTAAAGAGGAAATAATCACTCGTGAAAAAAGCGAAGCCTTAAGATACATGGAAATCCATAATATTGACATTTCAAATATGGATATCTATGATTTAATTATAAATACTGATACATTCAATCCTGAAAAAGTATCAGAAATCATTATTCAAACATTAAAGGTGATATAAATGGCATCAATCGAAGTAGGTAGAGTATGTGTTAAAACTGCTGGTAGAGAAGCAGGCGAAAAATGTGCAATCGTTGAAATTATCGATGAAAACTATGTAGAAGTTATTGGTGAAGCTGTTAAAAACAGAAGATGTAACATCTCTCACTTAGAACCAACTGCAGAAACTATCGATGTTTCCGGTGACGCAGAATCTATCAAAGCAGCTTTAGCTGACTTATAAATGATGAATAATTAATCCATTATTCATATCTTTTTTTATTTAACTATTTTTTATATTAATTTTCAAGGTTTTTTTCATGAAGTTTGATATGGTAACTAAATCAAAAAGTTTTACTTCTCCCGATTTTGGCTGCAAACCAGAGGAAAGGGAAATTTCAGAATATATCTCTAAAGGAGTAATAAATTTAGATAAGCCGTCAGGTCCAACCTCTCATGAAATAGACTCTTGGGTCAAACGCATTTTAAACTTGGAAAAATCAGGCCACGGTGGAACATTAGATCCTAAAGTAACTGGAATTTTACCTGTTGGTTTGGACGATGCAACCCGTGCAATACAATTACTTTTAACAGCTCCAAAGGAGTATGTCTGCTTATTGACTTTTCATCAGGATGTTCCAGAAGAAAGAATTCGTGAAGTGTTTGCTGAATTCACAGGAAAAATATTCCAACTTCCACCAGTTAAAAGCGCAGTCAAACGTGAACTCAGAACACGTAATATTTATTATTCCACAATTTATGAAATTGAAGGAAGGGATGTCCTCTTTAGAATAGGTTGTGAGGCTGGAACTTACGTTAGAACCTATTGCCATAATATCGGCGAAGCTTTGGGTGTTGGCGCTCATATGGCTGAACTTAGAAGAACTCAGGTAGGTTCATTTACAGAAAAGAATAATCTAGTAACCTTGCAGGATGTTACTGACGCATACCATTTCTGGAAGGAAGACGGTGATGAATCATTTTTACGCAAGGCAATAATGCCAATGGAAAGAGCTGCAGATTATCTTCCAAAAATAGTCATTAAAGACTCAGCTGTTGATGCAGTTTGCCATGGTGCTGATTTAGCTTGCGGCGGAATTGCAGAGCTTGCAGACAATATCCAAAAGAATGATATTGTGGCGATTGAAACATTGAAAGGTGAATTGGTTGGTGCAGGTCATTCCTTGTTAACTTCCAATGAGATTTTAGACGCTGATTCCGGTTTTGCAGTTAATGTCAGTAAAGTATTCATGAAACCAGACACATATCCAAGATTCTGGAAATGAGTAATTTATACTATTTTTATAATAAAAGTATTTAAGTGAGATTTTAACAATATTTATAATGTGAATTAAAATTCTCATCGAATTATGAAAATTATTAAAATGGTGGTAAATTATTTTGAACAAAAGACTTTTCTTCACTTTGTTTTTAGCATTGATGGTTATTTTTTCACTCAGTGCAATTCAGGCAGCTGATGTTAACGGCACGGATTTAAATGCTGTAGATTCCAGCAATTACACTTCCCTTCAAGTGGAAGATGATTATCAATCAGATGTATTGTCGTTGTCTAATTCAAGTGATTTATCAAGTAATTCTGACAGTTCTGTAATTGAATCAAACAAGAACTGTACTGAATTTTCATCACCAAGCGATAATGTGTATTATAAGGGATCTTATAGTATAACTCTAAAAGATTCTACCACAACCAATACATTATCAAATAAAAATGTGACTCTTTTTATAAATAAGGTTAATTATACTGTTTCCACTAATGATAAGGGTGTTGCCAGCGTTAATTTGAAATTAAACCCTGGAAAGTATGATGTAATTGCAAGTTTTGAAGGTGATGATGCATATGATTCATGCATATTTTCATCCAGTTTCAAGGTATTGCCAACCGTTAAGGCAAGCAACCTGTCAAAATATTACAAGGGTGCCACTAAATACACTGCAACATTCTTCACTAGTCAAGGCAGTTATCTGGCAAATAGGAATGTTAAGGTAACCATCAACGGCAAGACATATACCAAGAAAACCAATAGCAAGGGTGTTGTAAGTCTTCCGGTAAACCTAAAGCCTGGAACATATAAAATTGTTTCAACTGATCCTGTCACATCATATAAGGTGACAACCACATTTAAGATTCTCTCAACAATCAGCTCTAGCAGTCTGAATAAGGTTGTGGGAGACAGCAAGAAATTCACTGCAAAATTCTTTAAGAGCAATGGTAAGGCGCTTGCTGGAAAGTATGTAAAGTTCAAGCTCAACGGCAAAACATATAAGGTCAAAACAAATTCAAAAGGTAAGGCAACATTATCATTAAACAAACTTAAAAAAGGTACATATAAGGTAATTTGTTATAATAAAGATGGATTGTCCAAGTCATATAAGATTAAGATTTATAAGATTGCAACCACTAAAATTACCACTAGCTTTTATACATTCCTTCAAGAGGAAACCAAGCAGATCAAAGCCAAGTTCACAACTAACTTGAAAGACGGCTCAAATTCTGGAAAGGTAATTAAGATAAAGATTAACGGCAAGACATACTCCAAAAAAACTGATGGCAACGGCATTGTTTATCTGAATTTGCCTGCATTGGAAAATGACTTGTACAGTGTCAAGTACTCTTTTGCCGGAAATAAGTTCTTTAAGGCGGCAACTGCAACAAACTATGTCACAGTAATCAATAACGATTCACAAACTGAGTTGTCTGTTGAAGGCATCACTTCTTTTGGTCAGGGTGCAGGCACATTGTTTGAAGTTTCCTACACTGCAGATGGTGTTCCACTAGCTAAAAGAACCGTGACATTTACTGTAGATGGCAAAACTTATGCTAAAAAAACTGACTATGATGGAATTGCATCCATGCCGATCAATCTAAAGGTTGGCAATTATACAATTGACTTTAAAACAAATGATGAATCTAAGCTAAACGGAACATCAGGCTCATGCGATATAGATGTCTTTAAAAGAAATGAAACCAAGATGGTCTGGAAAAGTGCAAGTTCATTCAAGGATTCGTCACAGACTTTCAAGGTTCTCCTGACCTATTCAAACGGAACCCCTATTGCGGATGAGGAAATTGAACTGACAATTGACGGTGAAACCTATATTGGATATACTTCATCTAAGGGATATGCAACCTTCAAGACAGATGTTCCAATAGGAAAATACAAGGTTACAGTTAGGTTTTTAGGGGATAACGAAAATGTCGCCAGTTCAACATCAAAGTCCATAAATGTCGAGCTTTCAAAATTTGGCCGAGGATTGAACGAGAAGAATACAATATCCTATTTGAAAAAATATCTCAAGTCATCCAGTCATTGCAAGGTCGGAACCTCAAAGATGAAGGCACTTATAAAAACACTGACTAAAGGATTGACCAATAAGATTGACAAGGCAAAGGCGATTTTCAATTATGTAAGGGATACACTGGCATATCGTCTTTATTACAATACATATTATGGGGCATCAACCACATTGAAGCTCAAGAAAGGAAACTGCGTTGACCATTCCCATCTGCTGGTTGCATTATTCAGAACCGCCGGCTTTAAGGCAAGATATGTCCATGGAGTGTGCAAGTTTAACAGTGGCCATACTTATGGTCATGTCTGGACTCAGGTTTTAATAGGTAAACATTGGGTTTGTGCAGATGCAACTTCATATGGAAACGATTTAGGAAAAATAACTAATTGGAATACTAAAAATTATAAAATACACGCTAAATATAGAAGTCTTCCATTTTAGATGACTGTTTTTAAAAATAAAAAAAGAAGTGGGAAGCTAGAAAGCTCCTCCACCTCCACCTCCGGATCCTCCGCCGAAGCCACCGAAGCCTCCTGAGTCTGAAGATGCATTGACTGTGGAGTGGCTTGTGCTATATGCAGAATACCAGAAACCATATCCTCCATAGTAATGATAAAGGAAGAGACTATCGTCATAATCTGAGATGTTAGGCACTTGCAGTTTCATGGAATCATAAACTTCGTCAGCTACTCCAAGAGCCGCACCATATATCAGATACTTCTTCCAAATAACTATTGATTCCGGAGGGTGTTCATTGATTAAACTGTTGTCTTGCAAGAACTTCCTGAAATTTCTCCACTTGAGGTAGAAGACTCTACCATTTTCGGTCCATCTTCCAAATATGTCTTCATCAAGGCGCATAATCAGCAGTGAAAATGCTACCAGGACTATTCCCGCAATCAGTGAATAGATTCCGTTTCCAAGATTGGTTGTAAATCCTAAAATTGCTAAAATAGCTCCGAAAACAAGTCCTCCAATTGAAATGAATGAAATCATATCAGAACCGTTGCTATCAAAGTAGTAATCCATATCAATTTTGTTCTTAACAGAAGCTTCCCAGTTTTCGATTTGTTTTATGAACCATTCCGCATGACTTTCTGAAGATAATTCTCCATTCAGTCTTGAGAGGTTCAATACGTTATCGTTTGCGAAATGTGTCAATGTATTAAAGAGTATTTTTTCGCTTGAACTCAGTTCATTTTCCTTTTGATGATTGAATGTCAAAAGAAGGTCATTGGTTTTGCCGTCGACACTCTCCTCGCTGTAAAGGTTAATGATTTTCCGGTCAATGAGATTCATGATTGAAGCCTCGAAGCCCTCCATATTTGGAGTGCCTATATCCTTCCTGTTTTCAACAAGTGCGTTGATCACTTCCGGAGGATCGTTGGTTGGCAATTCTCTTTCATAGATTCCCTCATACATGACCTTCGGTTCTCTTCCATATTTGAAGTATGTGAATATTGCTCCAATCGGGCTTAATATGGACAATAACGCCAAGACAATATAGCTGGTGTTCCAAAAGTTTCTTCCGTTGATGCTGTCTTCCAGGTTTTTGAGTATCATGTCCCGGCCGTCCTGATTCACCTGCTTTGCATAGGTTGCATCAGTGAAGTCATCAATAGGCATCAATACGAGTAATTCATATATTTCTCCCTTTGGAATGTATGAGCTTTGTGCGGTTATTGTGTCTCCTGAAATGGAAGATGATTCATTGTAGTCCTGTGGGTTCAAGTAGTATTCGTTACCGCTTTCTCCCGGAAGATTTATGATTGTGGACAGGCTTCCTACACCGACATCCCATTCGTCACCCCAAAGCTTGTACTGCAGTCCTCCGACATCATTGAAAAGGGTAACCACGCCGCTCATATCATAGCTGATATAAATTGAAACGTCACAGTCCCTTATGCCTTTTGTATGGGCTGCATCGGAGTATAAATAAATCTTCAGATGTTTATATCCGTCATCGTCACTTTCCTTGAGTACAGGATATGCTCCGTCTGCCGAAACCTTGATATTATTAATGCTTTCTCCGGACTTTAGGGGTATGTCCCTGTAGACTCCGTGGTAAGCACC
>OCTW011503016.1_pt1 | contig 11083 bp, 9 predicted proteins | sample 1539671 | NCBI WGS metagenome assembly OCTW01 (sample SAMN02144230, study PRJEB22623) | gut metagenome | biome: sheep rumen | host: Ovis aries | place: New Zealand | reverse complement strand
TGGTGCCCCGAAACGCTGTAGATATTGTACATGGTTTCGTCGTGGAAAGTGCCCCGTTTGTCATAATAGGCATCCAATGTGCGCCAGCCATTGAAAGCCGTTCCTTTCTCCGGACTGTAGCTCAACGAGACCGATGGCGTGATCACATGGCGGATCGCCTGGATTTTCCGGTGCTTGCCGAAGTTGAACATTCCATAGATGCGGGTGCTCATGGACATGCTGCCGGAATAAGTGTGCGTGGCGCCGAAACCGTTGAAGGCGCGTCCCGGATCGGAAACAGCCTTCTGGGCGATGACCTGGTTTCCCTGCTTGTCGGTAACCATGATGGGATTGCCGTCCTCGTCCTTTTCTTCTTCCAGATACTGCCGGCCCTTGTTGAACATCCAGTTCATGCCGTAACTTACGCTGGGCGTCACGTTGATATATTTTAGGAGGGTGAAGTTGGGCAGGCCGATCTGGAAGTTGTGGCTCATGCCGTTGGTCAGCTTCTCCAAGGCCTTCACGGACAGGGAATCGCCGATTTCCTTTACGCGGTAGGTTTTTCCGTTGGCATCGGTCTTCGTCAGGAAGTTGCCCTGTCCGTCAATGACATAGTCCTGCATGTCGCGCAACTTGAAACTGAGGCGGTTCTGCAGGGAAGTGGAGTAGCCGAAGGAAATTTTCTCATAGAATTTTTCCTTCCCCACGCGGGTCTTCTGTTTGAAAGGATAGAAGCGCGTGACGCTGAACGTGACATTGGGCAGCGTAAAGGAATAACTGGAGTCGCGGGAGTTCTGGTTGTGCTGGGCGTTGACGCTCAGGTTGAACTTGCCGTTCCAGTTGTGCGAATAGGAGACGGAGGAGCCGATCTGGTTCTGCTGGGCATCCGTCACCGAACGGGCGTTATAGCGGCTGTTGGAAGGGCTGGAGAAGTTCACGGAAGCGCTGAAAGTGGTTCCGGGATGGGATTTGGAATCCTGCGAGTGGGACCAGCGGAAACCGAAGTTCTGTGACTGGACAAAGTCCGTACTGCCTTTTTCTCCGCTCTGGTCATTGGAAAAGGTGAAGGCGAGGGTTCCGTTGAACTTGTAATTGACTTTGTATCGGGAGTTTACATCCACCGACCAGGAACCGAGGGTATAGTAGCTGCCGGTGAGCGACAGGTCGAAGTAATCGCCAAAAACAAAGTACATGCCCATGTCCCTGACATAAAAACCGCGCGCCTGCTCTTCGCCGAAGGTGGGCATCAGGAGACCGGTGGCGCGGGTGGGCTTCCTGGGCACGAAGCCGAAGGGAAGGCCGATGGGCAGGGGAACGTCGGCGAAAACTGGACGGGCAGGGCCGAAAACCGTCTTCTGGGACGGCTGGGTGATGACTTTGGCCATGCTCAGCTCCAGATAGTAGTGCGGATGTTCCAAGTCACAAACGGTATAAACGCCGCCGGTCATGTTGATGGACTTGTCCGGCAGCATCTTGATTTTCTTTCCCTGCAGGATGCCCTCCGACTCCCTGGTGACCATATTGGTGATGCGGGCCTTCTTGGTGTCGAAATTATAGAAGAGCTCGTCCATCTTGTAGGTTTGGCCGCCTTCGGACATTTCCGGAAGACCTTCCATTTCTCCGGTGGCGATGTTCTTTCGCCCGCGGGCAAACACGGTATTGGTTTTGAGGTCGTATTCCAGATAGTCGGCCGTCAGCTGCATGTCCTGGTAAGTCACGGTGGCACCACCATAATAATAAATCTTTCGCTGTCCGTTGCTGAAGTCCGTAATGATGGAGTCCTTTGCCGTGGAGAAGGCCGGCCTTTCCAGAGAACTCTTGCCCAGGAGGTCCAGCGAATCCTTCCGGGCCGATGCCGTGGAGTCGGTCCGGCTGAGAGAATCGGCCACGGCGGCATTCCGGGCCGATGAATCGGGCCTGGAGCGCTTCAGGGAGTCTGTCAGGAAGGCGGGAAGAGTGTCCGGCACCTGGCGGAAGCGTCTTGCAGAAATGTCCGGAGCGCCGACGGTCAGCAGGAGCACCGCCAGTACCAGATATTGCAAAATCTTCCTTGTCATTTACGATTTTTTGCTAAATTTGTGCAAAAATATAAGGTACAAAATTAAGACTTATTCCACAATTTTCAAAACCGCATCGTTATGAAGCCGCTTTTTAGATATACCGTGGCCGTTCTTTTCGTCCTTTTTCTTGCAATCCCCATGCCTGCCCAGAAAAAAACGGCGGACATGCGCTTGAAAACGGTTGTCATCGACCCGGGACACGGCGGTAAGGATGCGGGGTGCATAAGCCGGGATAAGAAAACCTACGAGAAGACCATCACCCTGGATATCGGCAAACGCCTGGCGCAGAAAATTGCGGCTGAATATCCGGACGTCGAAGTGAAGATGACCCGCACGGAGGACGTTTTCGTGGAGCTGGAAAACCGGGCCGTCTTTGCCAACAAAGCCGGGGCCGACCTGTTCATTTCCATCCATGTGAATTCGGTGGAGAAGGGGACGGCGGCCAACGGTTATTCCATCCATTGCCTGGGACAGTCGGCCCGGAAGGGGAATGACCTCTATTCAAAAAATCTGGACCTGGTCAAGCGGGAGAATTCCGTCATCATGCTGGAAGACAACTACGAAACCACCTATCAGGGGTTCGACCCCAGCGATCCCCAGTCTTCCATCATCTTCTCCCTGATGCAGAACGCTCATCTGGGGAACAGTCTCAGTTTCGCGGAAGACGTGGCGCAAGCCATGGGCTCCTTTCCCATCAAGAACAGCCGGGGCGTATCCCAGGACCCGTTCTGGGTGCTCTGGCGCACCGCCATGCCATCCGTTCTTGTAGAGGTGGGATTCATCACCAACCCGGGCGACCTGTCCATCATGCGCAGCGAAAAAGGACGGGACGGAATCGCTACCAATCTTTTCAATGCCTTCAGGACTTTCAAGAAGCGCTATGACAGCTCCATGGCCCTGAAAAAGGAAGAACCGGCTCCTGCCGTCCGGGAACCGGAGACCAAACAGGAAACTGTCCCCGAAGAAAGAAAAGAGGAAGTGAGCGAAGAGGTGAATGACGGCCCGCTCTACGGTGTTCAAATACTTGCCACCACCAAGAAAATGGACGAAAAAGACCCTTTCTTTGCCGGATACAAGCCCGTCATGATTCAAAGCGGAAAGATTTACAAATATGTCATCGCCACTTCCCGTTCCTTAAAGGAGGTCAAGGCGAAACATAAAAAAATCCAGAGCAAGTTCCCGGATAATTTCATTGTCAAAATCGAGGACGGTAAAACAACGCCTGTCCGCTGATTTATCTCCATTTCAGCAGGGTTAAAGGTGAGAAAAGAGAGAATCCACTATTTTATAATTATTCTAAAATAAATAATCTTGTTCCTCGCACAAAAGGCAATTCGCAAAATGCAATTGCTTAATTTTGAGGTGTTTATAAAATCCGGAAAATTGGTGATTCTGCCTAATTATTTTATAAATAAAAAATTTAAATTGCAATAGGCTTTTTTGTTTTTTGTAAAAAAAATTTCCACCAAATTTGCATTCGGTTAAACTCGAAAAGCACATAATTTTACTCTACTCCAGGAATGACAGACCAGGAAAGACATATTGCGGTATGGAACAACTGTCTGAAGATCATTGAAAGCAACATTGATCCTCAGCAGTTCAATACCTGGTTCAAGAACATCCGCCCGGTTTCGCTGGAGGGTTCCAGACTCACCGTCGAAGTCCCGTCGGATTTCTTCCGCGAGTATATCGAGGGTGCTTATAAAGATTTGATCCGTCTCACCATCCGCCGTGCCATCGGCGCAGACGCCCTGCTTTTCTATCTGGTGCGTCCCGTTCAGAACCACGAAGGGATGGTGCTGCCCGCCGGCCAGAGCGCCACGCCTACCAACAATCCGGTATCCATTCCCACATACCAGCCTTCCGGCACACCCAGTCCTTTTGTGTTTCCGGGAACGCAACGGCTGCGCATCAACCCCAGGCTTAATCCTGTTTACAGTTTTGGAAACCTGGTGGAAGGGGAGTGCAACAAGCTGGGCGTCAGTGCAGGAGAGAGCATTTCCATGGCCCCCGGTAAAACGCCGTTCAATCCCCTTTTCCTGTTCGGAGGTCCCGGTCTTGGAAAAACCCATATCGCCCAGGCCATCGGCATTGACATCAAGGAGCGCTTCCAGAACCTGCAGGTGCTCTATGTGAGCGGCAACGAGTTCAAGACCCAGTACATGGATGCCGTAAAAGGCAACCGGATTGTGGATTTCATCGCTTTCTACCAGCGTATCGACGTCCTCATCGTGGACGATATCCAGGACCTGGTGGGACAAGGGTCCCAGAATACGTTCTTCAATGTATTCAACCACTTGCACCAGAACGGGAAACAACTCATTTTCACCAGTGATCGCGCCCCGGCCGACCTCCAAAACTTCGAAAAGCGCCTGCTTTCGCGCTTCAAGTGGGGCCTTTCCGTGGAGCTCACTCGTCCGGATTACGAGACCCGGCTGGAGATGTTGCGTTCCCGCTCCCTGCGCGAAGGCGTATCGCTCTCCGAAGACGTCCTCTCCTTCCTGGCATCCCGCATCAATACCAATTTCCGTGAACTGGAAGGAACACTTACCTCCCTAGTGGCCCATGCCACGCTGGGGCACAGGGAAATCGACGTTGAACTGGCCCAGAGCGTTACCGGAAAAATCGTTGGAGAGCAGGAGAACGACATCAGCATCGAACTCATCTCCAAGATTGTCTGCGAATATTTCAACATCACACGCGAGATGATGTTGTCCAAATCGCGCAAGCGCCAGATTGTCCAGGCCAGACAAATCGCCATGTACGAGTGCCGGAACCTCCTTCAGAACTGTTCGCTCAGTACCATCGGGGCAGAATTGGGAGGAAAGGACCACGCCACCGTCCTGCATGCCTGCAGCACCGTACAGGACCTCATGTCCACCGACAAACTGTTCAGGCAATGGGTGGATGACATCGAAAACATGATTGTCGTTCCAGTGGAACGTTAAACGGAAAAAGTCTGGCCCGGCGGTCAGACTTTTTATTTCTCCATATTTTCATTATATTTACAAATTGAAAACGTAAGAACAATTATATCCATGGATTCAGCATCTGTACTCCGTTATTTTGAAGAGATTACCCGCATTCCGCGCGAATCCGGCCACGAGGAGCCGATGACCGCCTATCTCCAGCAGTTTGCCGCCAAGCATAATCTTGCCTGCAAGACAGACAAAACCGGCAACGTCCTCATTACCAAGGATGCTTCCAAGGGCAAGGAGAACGTGCCCACGGTGGTGCTTCAAGCGCATCAGGACATGGTCTGCGAGAAAAATGCCCATTTCGACTTCGACTTCCGCACCCAGCCCATCCCGTATGTCATCGAGGACGGATGGATGATTGCCAAAAACACCACGCTTGGGGCCGATGACGGGATCGGCGTAGCAGCCTGTCTGGCCCTGCTGGAGAGCGACCTGCCCATGGGAAAACTGGAATGCCTGTTCACCATTTCCGAGGAGACCACCATGGTGGGAGCCACCCATATCGAAGAAGGTTTCTTTACCGGAAAAACCCTCATCAACCTGGATTCCGAAGACGAAGGCCAGTTGTTTGTGGGCTGCGCCGGCGGCAAGGAAAGCCATGTGAGCTTCGAATTCGGCCGGGAGCCCGTTCACAAGGGATACAAGACCCTTCAAATCCAGATCGGCGGCGGAATCGGCGGCCACAGCGGAGATGACATCAACAAGGAGCGCATGAACGCCCTCAAGCAGCTGGTCCGCTTCCTGTACACGGAACTCCAGTACGATTTCCAGCTCATCACCCTTGAAGGCGGCAACAAGCACAACGCCATCTGCCGTGAGGCCTACGCCATCATCGCCGTTCCGGCCGATGAGGTGCAGGACATGCTGGAAGACGTCAAGGCGTTCCGCGACATCATCCGGGCCGAATTCGCCTCCAGCGACCCCGAGGTGACAGCCGTTGCGGCAGAAGTGGAGAAACCGCAGGAAGAAGCGATTGAGGAAGGGGATGCGGCCGCCATCATCGCCACGCTTCTGGCCATTCCGCACGGTGTCCAGTCCATGTCCATGGACATTCCCGGACTGGTGCAAACCTCTACCAATATGGCCGCCGTCCATGTGTCCGGCAACCAGCTTTCGGTGCTGTGCTCCCACCGCAGTTCCGTGGAATCGGAGCTCAGCGCCATCGCGGAAAAACTGGAAGCAACGTGCTTCCTGGGCGGTTTTGACATCGAACACAAATGGGGTTATCCGGGCTGGAAGCCCAACCTCAATTCACATATCCTGTCGGTCTGCGTGGAGTCTTACAAAAAACTCTTCGGCGTGCAGCCCGAAGTGAAGGCCATCCATGCCGGCCTGGAATGCGGTATGTTTTTGAAGAAATTCCCGGATCTGGACATGATTTCCTTCGGTCCCACCCTCCGCGGCGTCCATGCCCCCGGGGAAAAACTTGAACTGGCATCGCTGGACAAGTTCGTACAGCACTTGAATGACATTGTAACAAATTATAAATGATACAAATAGCACCCTCCATTCTGGCCGCGGATTTCCTGCACCTGGAGAAAGATGTGGAAATTGTCAACCGCTATGCCGACCTCTTCCACCTGGATATCATGGACGGCAGTTTCGTGCCCAACATCTCCTTTGGATTCCCCGTCGTGGAAGCCATCGCACGCAAAGCGTGCAAGCCTCTGGACGTGCACCTGATGATTGTGAATCCCGAAAAGTATGTCGAGCGCTTTGCCCGGGCCGGAGCCCGGATGATCAGTTTCCACTACGAAGCCGCTCGGGAGGGGAGTTCCGCTCTCATTGAAAAAATCCAGGGAATGGGTGTCAAGGCCGGCATCGTGATCAATCCGGACTGTCCGGTCCAGGACATCTTCCCTTTCCTCCATCAGGTGGATTTCGTGCTGCTGATGAGCGTTTTTGCCGGATTCGGCGGACAGAAGTTCATTCCGGCCTCCCTGGACAGAATCCGCACCGTCCGGGCCGAGCTGGACCGCATGGGCCGAAGCGAGATTCCCATCGAGGTGGACGGCGGAATCGGCCCGCAGAATGCAGGGGAGGTTGTCGGGGCCGGGGCGGAAATTCTCGTTGCCGGAAGCGCCGTATTCAAGGCCGACGACCCCGGGGCCGTCATCGCACGGATGAGAGCATGACAATTTGTCACTCACGCATCATTGGCTTTATTTTTGTTTGGAAAAACTTCAAATTAAAACGCTTTATATGATAACACACGACCTTCGGCTCATTGCCGATGCCATTCAGGATAAGAAGGGTGAAAATGTGGTGTCGCTGGATCTTCGCAAGATGGACGGCGCCATCACGGACTTCTTTGTGGTGTGCGACGGCTCCAACACCACCCAGGTGGGTGCCATTGCCGATAACATCGCCGAGAAGATGAAAGAAGAGGGACACACCTTGTTCCGCTCCCAGGGAGAAGGAAACAATTTCTGGATCATCCAGGATTACGGAAACATCGTCGTTCATGTCTTCTTGAAGGAATACCGGGATTTCTACCGCCTGGAAGACCTCTGGGCCGATGTTCCCCGCAAAGAGTACAAAGAGCGCAAGGCGCCCGCTAAAAAAGAACAGAAATAAATGGCCAGCAATAAGAAAGACCCCAAGAAAGTATTCTCTTTCCGCTTTAATCTGTCGTGGCTGTATTTCCTTCTGCTGATAGGTGTTGGTTACCTCTTGTTCAGCAACCAGCGCTCGACGGAGCCGGAAAAGATTGAATGGTTGGACGTGCAGGCCATGATTCGCGAGGGCGACGTGGCCGAGATTACCTTCATCCGCAACGATTTCAAGGGTGAAGTCAAAATCCGTCCCGAGAAGCTCTCCAAATATGCCGACAAATTCCAGGGCGGCAATCCGCCGCGCCGGGCTCCGCATTTCTATTTCCTGGTCTCCACCAAGTTCGACCCGGAAGCGACCTTTGACGCCCTCAACGGACAACTGACGCCCGTCGAGCAGTTCAGGGTGGTCGTCAAGAACGAAGAGCACATGTGGATGGACATCTTCCAGATGTTGTTCCCGCTCGTGATTTTCATCCTCTTCTGGGTGTGGATGTTCCGCGGAATGAACCGTGGCATGGGAGGAGGTCCCGGCGGTGCCGGCGGCATGAATCCTTTCAATGCCGGCAAGGCAAACACCCGGGAGGCCGACAAGAATGACGTGAAGGTCACCTTCAAGGATGTTGCCGGACTGTACGGCGCCAAGGAAGAGGTGATGGAGATTGTGGATTTCCTCAAGAACCCCTCCAAATATACGGCCCTGGGCGGCAAAATCCCCAAGGGAGCCCTTCTGGTGGGCCCTCCCGGAACCGGAAAGACCCTCCTCGCGAAAGCCGTGGCGGGGGAGGCCGACGTTCCCTTCTTCTCCATTTCCGGCTCCGACTTCGTGGAGATGTTCGTAGGCGTGGGTGCTTCCCGCGTACGAGACCTCTTCCGGCAGGCCAAGGAAAAAGCCCCGTGCATCGTGTTCATCGATGAAATCGACGCCGTGGGCCGCGCCCGCGCCAAGAACGGAGGCTTTTCTTCCAATGACGAGCGGGAAAACACGCTGAATCAGCTTCTTACGGAGATGGATGGTTTTGGCACCAACAGTGGTGTCATCGTTCTGGCCGCTACCAACCGGTCCGACATCCTGGATCAGGCCCTCATGCGTGCCGGCCGTTTCGACCGCCAGATTCATGTAGAACTGCCGGAACTCAAGGAGCGCGAAGAAATTTTCCAGGTACACCTGCGTGGCATCAAACTGGGAGAAGACTTCAACGTGGAATTCATGGCCAAGCATACGCCCGGCTTCTCCGGGGCCGATATCGCCAACGTCTGCAACGAGGCTGCCCTCACGGCCGCCCGCCGCAATCACCAGGCCGTTATGCAGCAGGACTTCCTGGATGCCGTGGACCGCATTATCGGCGGTCTGGAGCGCAAGTCCAACACCATCATGACACCGGCCGAGAAACGCACTACGGCCTATCATGAGGCCGGTCACGCCCTCGTGGGCTGGCTGCTTCCTTACGCAGACCCGGTGTTCAAGGTGAGCATCATTCCGCGCGGAAACGCCCTGGGACTCACCTGGAGCCTCCCGGAGGAGCGCAAGAACTGGAGCCGCAGCGTGATGACCGACCATATGTGCCAGCTCATCGGCGGCCGCGTGGCCGAGGAAATCCTGAACGGAGAGCCCTCCACCGGTGCTTTGAACGACCTGGAGCGCATGACCGGCATGGCCTACGCCATGGTGCAGTACTACGGCATGAGCGACAAGGTGGGTACCCTCAGTTTCTATGATTCCACCGGTTCCCGCGGCTACAATCTCGTGAAGCCCTATTCCGAGAAAACCGCCCAGCTGATGGACGACGAGGTGAAGGCCATCATCAAAGACGTGCATGACCGCACCCTCAGGCTCATCGAGGACAACAAGGATGAATTCATGCGTCTGGGAGCACTCCTTTTGGAAAAAGAAGTTATCTTTGCAGAAGATATCGAACAAATCCTGGGCCCCAAGGTGAAACCCGCCGTGGACGACCAGTTTGTTCAGGAAGAACAAGAAGTACCTGCAGAGGCATGAATACAACCGTAGTCCGCAGCCTGTCCGGCATCGTTTTCCTGGCAGTCATGATTAGCTGCCTTCTTGAGGCCAGGTACCTGTTCCCGTGGCTGTTCCAGTTTATCCTAGTGCAGATGCTGCTGGAATTCTACCAGATTACCCTGGGGGACAGGCACAAAGCCGTGCAGAAAGTCGCCATATTACTGGCCATGACGGCCTTTGTCCTGGTGTGGTTGTATTTAGACTCCGAGCCGCTCCCCCTCAAGTATTTCAGCATCCTTCTCCTGCTGCTGGTGGGCCTTCTCATCTGGATGGTCGTGGACCACAAAGACTTCAAGGATTACGCCTATGTGCTGGCCGGCTTGCTTTACATCGGCCTGCCGCTGGCTCTTTCACCGTTTGTGGTAAGCACGGGGGAGGGCGGCTACAGCGGCCTCCTGATGCTGGCGTTCTTTATCATCATCTGGTCTTCGGACGTGGGGGCATACTGCTTCGGCATGCTCTTCGGCCAGAAAATCTGGCCGGCCAAGATGTGCCCGGAAATCTCTCCCAAGAAGTCCTGGGCGGGCTTTTTCGGCGGCTGGCTCACCGTTCTGGCGGCTGCTTACATTCTGCTCCGGACCGGCATGATCAGCTTCCCCCTCGTGCACGTACTGGTCATGGCCAGCCTCATGCACGTGACAGGCGTGTTCGGAGACCTGTTCGAATCGCTTTGGAAACGTCAGTTCGGCGTGAAGGATTCCGGACACATTATGCCCGGCCACGGTGGCCTGCTGGACCGTTTCGACAGCGCACTTTTCGCCATTCCTGTCGGCTATGTCTATCTGCTCTTAAACGGACTTTTATAAGTATATGAAATTTATCAAAATCGACAACGACTCCTACGGCACCATCCTCGTGAGCTGGTGTATCTGCGCCGTCCTCATCTTTCTCACGGCCCGGTATATCCCCATCCTGTGGATCAGCCTCCCGTTGTGCCTCATTTTCGTGATCTTCATGGTATTCATTACATGGTTCTTCCGTGTCCCGGACCGAAACATCCCGGACGAGAATGATACACAGCTGGTCACATCCGTCGCCGACGGAAAGGTAGTCATCGTAGAAAAAGTATTTGAGAAAGAGTATCTGAAAAGAGACTGCATCCAGATTTCCGTCTATATGGATTTCTTTGACGTGCACTGCAATTTCTGGCCCGTCACCGGCCTGGTTTCCTATTATAAATACCATCCCGGGAAGTATCTCCTGGCCTTCCATCCCAAGTCTTCGGAACTGAACGAGCACTCTTCCACCTGCCTCAAGAACGAGCACGGAGAGGTGTTTTTCAAGCAAATTGCCGGAACATTTGCCCGGCGCATCGTATGCTACTCGGAGCCCGGCCACCTGGAATACAGGGGAGAACAGTGCGGCGTTATCAAATTCGGCTCCCGCATAGACCTGTTCGTCCCGCTGGAAGCCGATGTGAAAGTGAAGGTGGGGGACAAAGTCCGCGCCGTTGAAAGCATCCTGGCAGTTCTGCCGGAATAGATCCTTCGTCAC
>OCTW011474848.1_pt1 | contig 11083 bp, 10 predicted proteins | sample 1539671 | NCBI WGS metagenome assembly OCTW01 (sample SAMN02144230, study PRJEB22623) | gut metagenome | biome: sheep rumen | host: Ovis aries | place: New Zealand | reverse complement strand
TAACAGATGAAAATGGAAGTTATTATTATAAAACAACATCTGGTGAAACAAAGTATATACAATTAGCTAATAATGCTTTAGTTGCAAAAATTGACTTAAATAAAAACACAGTAATGAGTGCAGATATGATTGAAGAAAGCAATGAAAAGACAACTGATGATTTAAGAGAACAGGAATATAATATGCTTACTCTTCCAACAGATTTAAAGGACAATGATGTAATTGATATAAGACTAAGAATACCAACTGGTGAAGATTATATTGTTCAATCTAAGAAAAGAGTAAAATTAGTAGGAGCAAGTAATGGCGGTGATGTTTCAACTTATGCGAATACTATAAGCATTAAACAAAGTGAAGGGGATATTCTTACTATGTCTGCAGCAATTGTTGATGCATATAGAATGAAGGGATGCAAATTTTATGCTACAAAATACACAGACCCAGGACTACAAAATCAGGCACAATTAACATACATTCCATCAACAGAAACTGAATACCTGATTCAAAGAGATCCTAATATTGTTGAAAAAGCTAAAGCAGCATTAATTCAATACTTTAATAATAATGCTGATAATGCTATTAGAGGTAGAATAGTAAATTCAATCAATAAAGAAAATGAAGAAAATCAAAAATCTGCAGTTGAATCAGGAACTTCAGCTGAAATAAGTGAGCAACAATCTGAAAGAAAACAATATTTACAAGCACTTACAGATGCAAAACAATAAAAAATGATAATGAGCAATAAGGTAATGAAGCAACAACAATAAAAAATAATGAACAAGAATGCATTAAAGCAAAAATAAAAAATAATGAGTAAAATAAGATTAATTGATGAAAAGGAAACTAAAAAGTGGAGCAAATTGGTTTTATAGGTTTTTATGATAAAAAAGACATACTACTAAATATTAGTAAAATATATTCATGCATAGGGAAAAGAACACTTGTAGTTGATGCTACAATGATGCAGAGAATGCGCTATATTGTACCAAATGTAAGTGCTAATCATAGTATTACATATGTAAGTGAATATGAAGGTACTGATGTTGCGGTTGGTTTTATGAACTTAGGTCAAATTGCTCAATATCTTGGAACAAATCAATTGAACTATGATTTTATAATTATTGATTCAGACAATATTCAAACAATGTATTCTTTTATGATACCAGGTATGAAAAAAATATTTTATGTAACATCTTATGATAAATTTGAAGTTGAAAAATCAAAAGAGCTGTTTGAAAATTTCAATAGACCATTGCAATTAACAAAAGTTATAATTTCATCAAACTTGAATGCAAATGAAGACAAGTATTTAGTTCATACTTTGGAAAATAATTTAATAAAATTTGACCGCAAGGTTGAAGTCTTGTTTGAAGATACAGATAGAAATAGGGCGGCTACACTTCAAAGCCAATTAGTACAAAATATTTCATTTAAAAATTATACAAGTACATATAAAGATAGTTTAGAATATTTAGCAGCATTGATAGCTGAAGGTATGGTATCGCAATCAGAAATAAAGAGTGTAATAAAGAAATACTAAAGAAGGAGGAAAAGAGCAAAATGGCAATAATTACGTTTTTAAATAATGAACAAAAAGAAACTGGCCAAACGCTATCTTCTATTGCAATTGCTACAATGTATGGAATAGAACATAATTTAAACATTTTGCTTGTAACTACCGATTTTAATGATGAAACAGTTGATTCAAGTTATTTTTCAAAAAGGAAAAATGTAATGAGTTTTCTTGGTACAAATCCAAAAATGCAAAATGATTTTTCAAATGGTGCTGAGGGATTAATAAGAATGTTTGCTGCTAATAGGGCAAGTACAGAAATAATAAAGAGTTATACAAAGCCAATATTACATGATAGACTTGATATTTTGGTTCCTCCTAAAACTACAGATATAAAGCAGTTTAAAGAATTAACAAAGTTTTATCCAAGTATAATTGAAACTGCAAGCAAGGTATATGATATTGTAATGGTTGATTTGAGTAAAGATGTAAGACAAGATGCTTATGATAGAATTCTTGAAATTTCAAACATTATGATTTTGATGTTGAGGCAGAATCAAAAGTCGATAGAAGATTTTTTACAATTAAAAATGACAAATGAATTTTATAATAAAAAGGATGTTATTCTTGGAGTAGGAAAATATGATTCGAATTCAACTTATACTATAAAAAACATTGGAAGATATCTTAGAGAAAAGCAAATTCCTCTATCTTTTCCATATAATATTAATTTTTCAGATAGCTGTTCAAAAGGAAAAGTTATAGATTATTTTCTTTCAACTAATTCATTAACATTTAATGATGGAACAGAGGGATTTTTCTATGATGAATTAAGAAGAGATGTTAATATAATTGAAGGCATTAGAATGATTCAGGGATTTTAAAAAAATATAAATATATAAAGACATAAGTATATAAGGACATAAAGATATAAAGATATAAAGATATAAGTATATACAGACATAAAGACATAAAGATATAAAGATATACAGACATAAAGAAGTAAAGACATAGTGATAAATATATATAATAAATTATAAAAATACTAAAACATTAAAATATTAAAAACGAATCGATTAACCAAAATACACATGATATTGGTTAACTGAAAGGGGCTTATAGTAATGATTTTGAATGTAATTATTATAATTGCAATACTTGTTATTACCTTTTTAGTAATAAAGAAAAAAATTGAACAAAATAAAGCTGCTATAAATAAGGAAGAAAAAGAAAAATCACAAGTAGATGATAAAACATATACTCTTGAAAAAATGATTCAATTTGTAAAAAGAAGAATTGATGAAATTACAAAGGTAAACTTATATGATCTTGGTCTTTCAGAGGAAGAGTTAAAAAGAAGAAAGAATAAAAAGTATGAATTGAAGAAAGCTTTAAAAGGCTGTACATATGGTGATGTTAATGATAAAAAATATGTAAAAGAACTGATATTTGATTTACTTTCAAGGGAATATGGAGTTGATGAAACTAATATATCAAAAGCTATTCCTTTTGATATTCCATCACTTTTAACTCCACAAGATAAGTTTGATATAATAATTTATATGTATAAGAAAGATTTTGGCTATGAAGCATTAGGACAACTTATAAAGAAATATGATTTGGCAAAATTAAAATATACAGCAGGAGAATCAAAGCCTTCTTATGTTATTACATCAGATGAAATTAATGATATTTTTCAAAAAGAAAATTACACTTTATCATTTGAAGATGAGTTAATGGTTGTTGTACAAAGAATTTATCAACAATATAAAGGATATAGTTCAATAGATGAAATAAGAGATATGAATATTGATGGTATTTCAGGTGGTGTATCTGGTCTTCCAGAAAGCTTCTTGAGCCAAGTTGCACAAACAGATTCAAATTTATTAACACAGGTTTCAAATCAAAAAATACCACGTGCCTGTGATAGTATTTGGATAATGTTCCATGGTGTTTCAATTAGATTAGCATTTTTATCATTTGGAAATGAATCTGAACTAAAAAGAGTTTGCCAGAACATTTATAAATATAACAACCCTGGACAGTTATCTGATTCAAATGGTTATAAAATTAATGAAATGAAAGATGGTTCTCGTGTTGTTGTTGTTAGACCTACAATGTCTGAATCTTGGGCATTTTTCGTAAGAAAATTCGATGTTCAAAGAGCTACTCTTGAACAAATTATTAGATATCCTGGAAAAGAAGATGCTATTGCATTACTTGGCTATTTAGTTAAAGGTGCCAGAATTATATCACTTACTGGTGAGCAGGGCTGTGGTAAAACTACAATGCTTATGGCTATGATTGAAAATATATATGAAACAATGAACATCCGTGTTCAGGAAATGGCATTTGAGCTTCACTTAAGAAAAATTTATCCTACAAGAAACATATTATCATTAAGAGAAACAGAAACAGTTTCTGGACAGGAAGGTCTAGACGTACAGAAAAAGACTGATGGTTCTGTTAATATCATTGGTGAGGTTGCAACTGATGAGGTTGCTTCATGGATGATTCAGGCTGCACAGGTTGCTTCTAAATTTACATTGTTTACTCACCATGCTAAAACATTCCCAGATTTGGTTACAGCACTACGTAACTCAATGTTAAGAACTGGTGTGTTCACTAATGAAAAAGTTGCAGAGGAGCAAGTTGTATCTGTATTGAACTTTGATGTTCACTTAGTTAAAGACTTTAGAGGAAACAGATATATTGAAAGAATTACAGAATGTATTCCTGTAAATGATGTAAACGATTACGATTATACTGAAGACAAAAAAGAGGGTTTTGAGGGAAAATTTGATAGATTTGAGAAAAATGCTACAAAATTCTTTGCAAAAGAAACAAACAAAGAGCTATACAAATATGTAAATATTATGGAATATCAGGATGGAAATATAGTTTTAACAAATAGAATTTCTGACAGAAATATGCAACAAATGGTAATAAATATGGATGATGCTGATTCACTAGGCTTTAGAAAATTTGTTTTTGATAAATGGGGAATAAAGCTTAATGATAGGGGTGAAAGAATAAACTAAAATTTTTTCAATATTGAAAAGCAAAAGATAAAATATAAATTACAAAATGCAGATGATAAATGACCAGTGCAAACAACAATAAAAATACAGATAAATGTGAAACTAGGTATAGATAGCAGGAGGTGAAAATTTCTATGAATGCAACTGAAGATTCAGCTAATAACAATTTCTTATTAATATTTTTGGTAATAGTAGGTGTTGCTTTTGCAGCTGTAATAATTATGTATATGATTATTAGGAGGAAAAGGCAAAATTCAGATGTTGTTAGAATAGAGAATTTGAGAAAGGGTACAGAGCAAAGGAGTTTTTCTTGGGATGTATTCTACCAAAAGCTATATATTAGATATATGCACTTACCTTTTATTAAAACATATTTGTTAAAAATAAGAAGAAGGCTTGAAATTAATAATCTGGATGATGAATTTACTACAAGACTACAAGCTTCTAAGATCATTACAAAGGCACTTGCAATAATAATTCCTTTAACAATTATTTTAATTGCTATTACACATTCAAACTTTTTATTAATGTTTATTGTACTAATATTTGAGGCTTTTATTATAGATAACTTAACAGATAGTATGGTTAATAAGCTAGATAACCAATTGTTAATCCAGCAAATAGACTTTTTTGCAAAAATGAGACACGCTTACCATGAAACAAATATGGTTGCAGAAGCTATTTATCAAACTGCGCAAGAGAGTGAATATGTTGAAATTTCAAGACAAGCAGAACAGATATATAATATTTTAAACTCATCTGATCCAGAAACTGAACTTGAAAAATATTATGATATTGCACCTAATAATTATATTAAGGAATTTGCAGGAATTTCTTACTTAACACAAGAATTTGGTGATAGAAAAACAGACAATACATCATTATATTTAACTAATCTTGAAAATATTACTCAGGAAATGCAACTTGAAATATTAAAGAGAGATAAATTAAACTATGTATTTCAGAGTTTGTCATTTATTGCAATAGCTCCAACTATTTTGCTTGAACCAATTCGTAAATGGGCTATTTCAAATTTTAGTTTTACAAAGAGCTTCTATGATGGAAAACAAGGAATGTATGTGCAAATATTAATAATGGTTGTAACATTTATTTGCTATATATTAATTAGAAAATTAAAAGATAATGGTTCAACAAAAATTACTGAAAACAATCAAAATCCTTGGGAAGAAAAACTATATAAGAAAAAACCAATAAAACGTATGGTTGATTTGGTTATGCCAATTGAAGGAACAAAAGAATTTAGAAAAATTCAAAAACAAATAAAAGATGCAGGTTCTAAAAAGAAAATTAGATGGCTTTATATTGATAAGATTGTTCTAGCAATTATTGCATTTGTTGTTTCAATAGGAGTTTTCTGGGGAATACATAAACTTGAAATAAATTATATATATACTGAGCCAACAGTTGATTATAATTTAATTGGACAGCTTTCTGGAAAAGATGAACTAAAAGCGATTGAAAAAACTAAGAGACAAAATGTAATCTTAAATAAGTTTAGAGGTAAGAGGAAAACAACGCAACAAGAAATACAAAAAGAGATGAAGAGAACAAAAGAATATAGAGATTTTAAAGATACTGACATGGAGAAAGAATCTAAACAAATATATGATAAACTTCAGAAACTTAATGCTGAATATTTAAAATGGTTTGAAGTGCTATTGGCTATTCTATTTGCAGCTATTGCTTATGCATCTCCATCTTGGTTGTTGGTTTTCCAAATAAAATTAAGAAGAATGCTTATGGAAGATGAGGTAATGAGTTTCCAAACGATTATTTTAATGCTTATGAAAATTGAGAGAGTAGATGTTGAAATGATTTTGGAGTGGCTTGAAAGATATGCTGATATTTTCAAGGAGCAGATTAATAGATGTTTGAACAACTATGAGAGTGGTGCATGGGAAGCATTAGAGGAAATGAAAGAAGAAGTAACTTATGAGCCATTTATTAGAATTATTGAGAGCTTACAGAGCTCAGTAGAAAGAGTTCCAATAAAAGAGGCTTTTGAGGAATTAGATTCTGATAGACAATATTATAGAGACAAGAGAAAAGAAACAAATGAGAGATTAGTTAATGAAAAAGGTAGAATCGGTAAAGTTATAGGATTTGCACCAATGGTTATTACATTTGTTGGATATTTGATTGTTCCACTTGTATTTATTGGTTTAACATCAATGACTTCATCATTTGATGCAATGTCTAAAATGTCATAATAGTGTGGAAAATATATAATTACAAATATTATAATAATGTAAAAATAATAGTTAATACGATAAAAAAAATAAACATTAAATTTAAAATTAAACATTAGGTAGGAAGGATGTATGGAAAATATATCAAGAGCTTTATTGATAGCGGGTGGAATTCTTATCACTATGTTAATTGTTAGTCTTTTGGTTTTTGCAAGGACACAATGGGGAAAATATCAAAAAAGAAAAGACGACGCAAAAAATAGTGAGCAGGTTGCAGAATTTAATGAAAGATTTGAAGCATATAATTCAGTTATTACTGGCGGGAAAATGGTATCGCTAGTTAACCTTTCAGAAGACATGAATAATAAATATGGCGAGGATCAAGGATATAAAAATATAATAATATATGCTAAATTAATGAATGAAAATGGAAGCTTTCCTGGTACTAATGATAAAAACTTTGAAGTAAAAAGGCATAATGGGAAAAAATATTCAAATATGAATGCTTATATTGAATTGATAAGAGGAAAAGATTTTTTCAAAGGAAGTATTCATGATGGTGATTCAAATTATGATACTTATAAGGAATTTAATAGCCAATTTAAAACCAGTTATTTTAAATGTGATGACATTGTATATAATAAAGAAAATGCAAGGGTATACGAGATGTATTTTGATCAAGTTAAGAAAAAAGAATAGCTAAATGGAGGGATAAATGGAAAATGTATCAAAGGCGTTAATTATAGCTGGTGAAGTATTGATTGCTGTGTTAGTTTTAAGTTTAGCTATGGTAGTAATTGTGAAATTTGGCAAATTTTCTGCTAATACCAATAAAAGACTTTCTGAAAATGAACTCAATAATTTTAACAATAAATTTTATGCTTTTAATGGAAGAATAAATATTACAGCAGATGAAATTGCTTCTTTAATAAATTTTGCTAAAGAAAATAATGATTTACATGAGGTTGATTTAACCAACAAACAAAATGCAGAATATTATGTAGATGTAAAAATATTAGGTGATGGAAATTATAATGGTAGCTTTTTTAAATTTTTAAGCAAGAAAACTGGTGATGATATATCAAAAGCAGATTTTAAAAATTCTATTAATGATTTTTTAAAAGCTTATAATAATAATTTATTTTATTGTAATGCAGGCGTAAAAAGTGTTAATGGTAATGTAATTAAAGTTGAAGTCAAAGATGATAATATTAATATTAAAAAAAATGAATTAGGACGTGTAAACGAAATAACATTCGGACTTACAAATGATTTGGTTAAAATTCCAAATGATTATGATGTAGTGCATAAAGAAAAATACACCATTGAATACTAACAGAATAATAATATGCTGGTTTGGAGAGAAGATGAAAAAAATATTAATTTTTTTTGTAGTTGTTATTGCAATTTTATGTACAATATGGTACATTTATAGTATGCATAAATTACAATATCAGGAAAAGAATGTATATAATAAGTATTTAGAAAGCAACCTAAATAAAGATATTAGTGGTACTGATTTAGCTTCATTAATTAATAAAAGTGCTAATTTAAATGAACAGAATAATGTATTAAAAGATAGCAATGGAAATTATATTGATAATAAGCAAAATAGTATTAGTATTGAAATAAAATTTATAGATAATGATGGAATAATAAAATCAGAAAAGATTTATGCTAATGGTATGGACAAGTTTGTTGCATTATATGGTAATAGTAAATTTAATTTAAAAAAACTCGAATATCATAATAAAACTAAAATTATAAAATACGCATACTTTGAAGAACAATAATACATTGTATTATAAAAAAAACATATCAAGTGTTAATAATATGTTATATAATTAAATTTTTATAACATAATTAAAATAAAATAAATATAATTCTAAGGAGGAAAAACATGGAAAACGCATCAAAAGCTCTAATTATTGCAGGAGCAATTTTAATTTCAATTTTAATTATAGGATTGGGTGTATTTATTTATCAACAAGCTCAATCAACAGTAAGTAAGGCAAACTTAAATAGCCAAGAGGCACAAGCTCAAAATCAACAGTTTGATAATTATTTTGGAGACAAGGTATCTGCTCAAGAGGTTAAACAACTATGTACGACAGTACGTAGTAATAATATTACTGGTGAAACAGGAAATGATACAAAAAAGGTTTGGTTAGTATATAAACCTATAGGTGGAACTGCAGATTTTAAAACACCATCTGAAATCTCAAAAGCTGTTACAGCTGGTAAAACATATAATGTTAACGTTGCTAATGATAATGCAAATGATACTGGTGATATAGCAGCTGATAAGTTAGACAAAGTAGATACTGCTGCTTACTGGAAGAATGGTTTTATTAAAGTAATTACAATTGTTGAAAATGATCCTAGCAAATCAAAATAAAGCTGGTTAAAACTCTGAATATGCACAGCTTTAAGAAAAGTCTATAAATGTATTACTGAATGGAACAGTGTACTATTAATGTATAAATATGTGCATTAGTTTGATAGTATCTAAATATTTACTATTTTATTTTAAGGATATTTAATTATGGAGAATATAACTGAAGCTTTAAAAATGGCTGCTGCGATATTGCTATTTGTAGGTGCACTTTCCTTAAGTATTGCTACTTTTACAAAGATTAGACAAACTTCTGCAGCTGTTATGGAAAACAGTGAAAAGAACGCCTCATTTTATGACAACATTGATTACTCATCTGAAAAAATTGTTGGTTTAGAAACTGTTGTAACAAATTGTTATTTGTATTATAAAAACTATAATACTATTCTATTTTATACAGGACATTTAGATAGTGACAATAAGCTTGTAATTGATAAAAAAATGCCATTATTTAATACTGAATCATTACCAGTTGATGATGATAAAACAGGAAAGAAGAAGATAAATTCTAATCTTTTAATTAATAATATTGATGGGACTGATTTAAACAGAAGAGAAATATATGGTCTTGATATAAATGATGAAAGAAGTAGAAAAGAACCTTGGATAGGTACTGATTTAAAAAATAGAGATTTTATAACATCATTTTTAAAGGCAGAAAAAACTGAATGGTATAGTTGGTCAAGAACGGCATTAAATACAAGTAATATTGTTTCAGACCATAAATTATCTATTAGTTTTTTATATACTAATTATACAAATGGAAGAAATTTTTATACAGAAAATTCAAACAGTAATATGAAATTTGTTGAAAGAATAGGTACGTATAAATATAATTATAAAAATGATGAAGAAAATAGTGACACTAAAAGATCTTCAAATTTATCAACTACAATGCAACAGTATGTAGATAATGACAATCAGGTTGTTGCAACATTGGAAAATAATGAGGAAAATACACAAGTAAAAAAAGTAATTCAATATATTTATATTGTTAATTAAATAAGAATTCAATAATTTACATTTATTCTTAAGTAAAAAAGAATTCTATATATTATATTGATTATTAAGTAAAAGAGCAATTTTAAAATTTGTATTGGTTTTTCTGAAACCAAATATTAAAGGAGGGGAAATAGATGAATGATACAGCAATGTCTATTGTAGCAATATTTTTAGCAGCGATTCTTATGTTTATATTTCCATTAATGTCTACTGCTGATAGAACAGATGACATTTCACAACAAGCTGTTCAAACAGCAACAACTGAATTTGTGGATAATATAAGATCAACTGGTAAAATTACTCAAGATAAATATGATAGTTTTGTAAGTACAATTGCTGAAACAGGTAATTCCTATGATGTTGAAATTGAGGCTCAAAAGTTAGATGAAACATCTAGAAAGAAAACAGCAATTGCTTCTCAATCAAAAGTTGGTGAAAATAATTATTATAGTGAGTATACATCACAAATTGAGAGTGAGCTTGGGAGTAATGGAGAGTATGACTTAAAAGAGGGTGATTTAATTTCTGTTACTGTTAAAAATACTAACAAAACAATTTCTCAAATACTTAAGAATTTCTTTTATTCTGTAACTGGTAATAACACATATAATATAGCAGCACAGCATTCTGGAATAGTTAATGTAAATGCAAAATAAAATGTATTTTACATTTGATAAATCTATAATTAAATGAAAATTGGTTATCATAATTATTGATAACTAATTTTTTTTTGATTAAGGTAACTTTTTTGAAAGGATGATTTTTAAAGCTATATGAGTGTAAAAAAGAGAAGGAATATTCGAATTTTAAATAAAAACATAATAAAAAAAATAGAGAAAAACAAATTTGTAATTGTTTTAATAATTATTGTTTTGATTAACTACATTACATCATTTTCATTTTTAGAGAATAAAGCATATAC